>Ga0194128_10000710_pt1 | contig 59855 bp, 59 predicted proteins | sample TA2KigCa65mmetaG_FD_148650 | JGI IMG/M metagenome (GOLD analysis project Ga0194128, IMG submission 148650) | Freshwater microbial communities from Lake Tanganyika, Tanzania - TA2015037 Kigoma Deep Cast 65m | ecosystem: Environmental > Aquatic > Freshwater > Lake | place: Tanzania: Lake...
AGCCCATCGAGAGGCACGCCGCGCCGCGCGCGGGTCCCTCCCATGGACTACCGGGACAAGCTGCAAACACCGCGTGGCCCCTTCTTGCTCCGCCACAGTGGCCCAATATCCCGCCGCCGTTGACACGCTTCAGTGGGGGAGTATTCCGCCGACGTTCTCACCTACGGCCGCAGGCAGTCGGCGAACCGCTCAGCGTCCACGTTGCCGCCGGACAGCAGGACGACCACGGTCTTGCTGGCGGTGGGGAAGCGCCCAGACAAAGCGGCCGCAAAGCCCACGGCACCGCCCGGCTCGACCACCAGTTTGAGGAACTCGAACGCCAGGCGCACGGCGGCACGCACGTCCGAATCGCTAACTGTCGCCACGCCTGCCAACAGCCGCCAGTTGATGGTGAGTGTGAGCATGCCGGGCATGCTCGTTTGCAGGGAATCGCAGATCGTCGGCCGGGTCAGGTCGGCACGCTGGCGTTCACCTGTGGCCCAGGACCTGGCCGTGTCGTCGTTCGCCTCGGGCTCCACGGCGTGGATCGCCGCCTCGGGAAAAGTCTCCTTGATCGCCAGCGCGACGCCCGAAACCAGGCCGCCACCACCGCACGGCGCCGCGACGATGTCCGGCGCGACGGTCAGGGCTTGCAGGTCCTCGACGATCTCGAGACCCGCCGTGCCTTGGCCGGCGATGATCAGAGGGTGGTCGAAGGGTGGGGCGATGACGCGGCCCTCGGCCTTCGCGATGCCTTCAGCGATGGCCTGGCGGTCACCGGTCAGGCGGTCGTAGGTCACGATCGTGGCGCCCCAGGCGCGTGTGCTCTCCAGCTTGATGCGTGGGGCATCGGTCGGCATCACGATCTTGGCCGATACGCCGGCCGCGTGAGCCGCCGCTGCCACGGCCTGGGCGTGGTTCCCCGAAGAATAGGCGACGATTCCCCGTGCGCGCTCCTCCGGCGTCATGGCGGCGACGAAGTTCGTGGCACCGCGCAGCTTGAACGAGCCGGTGCGCTGCAACGGTTCGGCCTTGAACAGAAAACGAGCGCCCAGTTGACGGTTGAGCAAGGGTGACTCAAGCAGTGGCGTGCGAACGACCACACCCTTCACCCGCTTCGCGGCGGCGTGAACCTCAGCGACGGTCGGAGGTTGGAGCGCGGTCATGGACGAGCCGGCGCGATGGCGACCGGGCCGGTCGCGGCCTCGTAGTCATGGTCGCCGGCGTCGAGTTCGGCACGGATCATGACCGCGCGCCCCGCGATCACCGCGTCGTCGACGATACCCAGGCGTGACAGCACGGCCTCGGCGGCCACCATCCACTGCACGTAGTAGACCGAGGCCGAGCCGCTCTCGGGCTGGGGCGGGAGGTCACAGCGCGCCACTTCGGCGGCCAACGCCTCGTGGAACGCGCGCCAGGGGAACAACCCGCGCTGATGCAGCGCGATGATCATGGCGAAGGCCTTAACCTCCCATGGCGCCGCGAACACGGGCTCGGGGAACGCCGGATCGTCAGGCCGGATGGAGGTGGTCATCCCACAGATCGAGGTAGAGTTTGTCGCCGCCGCGCGCCGCCGGGCCCCACAGTTCGTCCATGGGGAAGGCGACCGCGTAGACATGCTGAGGTTGCTCGCCGTCGCCGCGGCCGTTGGCGTCGTTGAAGGTCATGATGCCGTGGTCGCGCGTGATCGTGCCGATCTTGTCCCGCGCGTAGCGGGGCAGGCGGGTGTGGGTCGCCGGATGGTCGTTGCGCGTGCGCACGAGGTCGCCGACCTTGAATCGCCTTGGCTTGCCGGCCTCGCGTCGCGCCGAAAAGCCGTCTGCGAGGGCGGCCAACGCATCCGCCGCCTTGACCGCGGGGAACACCTCCACCCCCTTGGGCAGTGGTCGCGCCTTGCCGGAGGCGATCTCGTCCCTCGACAGCAAACCCCGACCGACCAGGATCTTGGTCATCGCCTCGAGCCACAGCTCGTAGTAGGTCGAGGCCAAGTAGCGCTCGGGTGGGATGCTTTCGATGGCCGGACGCAGGCTGTCGTCGTTGAAAGGCACGGCGAAGGGTATCGCGGTGGCCAGGGCGAACACGCGCCGCTCCCAATCCGCGTGAAAGGGTGATTCGTTCGCCTCGCGCACGACGGCACCGAAGCCGTGCATGCCCCCCATGTCGTGGATCGTGTTCATGGCTCAGACCGCCGCGACGCCGATCATGCCGTCGCGCGTGACCAAGGCGGCAAGCGCATCCTCGTGGAGCCCTTCGGTTCCGGCGGGTCGTCGCGGCAGCACCATGTAGCGCAGCTCGGCGTTGCTGTCCCAGACGCGGAGTTCGGTCGTGTCCGGAACCCGCAACCCCATCTCCGCCAGCACGCCGCGCGGGTCCATGACCACACGACTGCGATAGGGCGCGCTCTTGTACCAGACGGGCGGCAGGCCGAGCACGGGCCACGGATAGCACGAGCACAGCGTGCACACGACGACGTTGTGCACGGCAGGCGTGTTCTCGACCACGACCATCTGTTCGCCCTGGCTGCCACCGTAGCAGAGCTCACGGATCGCGGCCGTCGCGTCGTCAAGCAGCCGCCGCTTGTAGGCCGTGTCGGTCCAGGCCCGCGCCACGACCCGCGCGCCGTTGCGCGGGCCGACCTTGGTCTCGTACTGGTCGACGATAGCATCGAGCGCCATCGGGTCGACCAGACCCTTTTCGACCAGCAACTGCTCCATGGCACGTACGCGCAACTCGATATCGCTGCGGCCCGCGCGTCTGTGGTGATCGTGATGGTCGCTCATGGCGCGCAACACTACAGCCATGGCCGCTCGCCGCGCCAGGGCCGCGCCTTCTCGAACGCGGCCGCGGCGAGAAACACGCTCGCGTCGTCAAAGGGCCGACCAACGATCTGCAGGCCCGTGGGCACGCCCGTCCGCGCGAAGCCCGAGGGCACCGAGGCGACGGGAAGTGTCGGCAGGGCGTTGAACGGGTAGGTCATCAGCCAGTCGAGGCCCGGGTCGATGGGCTTGCCGTTGATGCGGAACTCCTTGGCCACGGGCGAAAGCGTCGCGGGCACCGCCGGCACGGCCAGCGTGGGGCACAGGAACACGTGGTTCCGTTCCAGGATCGGCCCCAGCGTCGCCCACATTGCGGCGCGGTACGCGACTCCCTGACCGAACGTCAGCGAATGGCGGGTCGGCTTCTTCCGGGCGTAGCCCTGGATGTAGTCCGACAGTAGATGGCGCTTGTGCCGGGGAACGAAGCAATCCGGATCCGCGTCCATGAAGGCCACATGATTGGCCAGCCAGGCCTCGCGAACCTGCCACTTCCAGCTCGGACTCGCCTCCTCGACCGTGCAGCCGAGTTCTCGGAACGTCTCGACCGCGGCCAGCGTGTTGCGTCGTACGTCGGGGTGCACCTCGCAGAAGCCAAGATCGAGGGAGTAGGCGGCCCGCCAGCCCTTGATGGGGTCAAACGTCGGCCCCAGACGGCGCGGCTTCGGCAGGGCCGTGACGTCGCTCCCATGGGGGCCGGCCATGACATTGGTCATGAGGGCGCCGTCGGCTACACTGCGAGTGATTGGCCTGAACGAGAAAAATCCGTTGAAGTTCCACGGCGGCCTGGTGGGGATGCGCCCGCGCGGCGGCTTGAAGCCGAAGACGCCGCAACACGACGCTGGTGTGCGCACTGAACCGGCATAGTCCGCGCCGTCCGACAGGACGGTCATGACCGCCGCCACGGCCGCCCCGCCGCCGCCCGTGGACCCGCCGGGTGAGTAGCGCCGGTTCCACGGGTTGCGCGTCACGCCCCACAGCGGCGAGTAGCAGATCGACGCGGCAGCGAACTCCGGCGTTGTCGAGCGCGCGTGCATGATGGCGCCGGCGCGCAACAGCCGCGCTATGGCCACGACCGTTCTGGTGGAGACCTTTTCGGCGAAGATGCGAGACCCGTGGGTCGTGATTTCGCCCTCGACGTCGTGGTCGTCCTTGACGGTCAGCGGCACACCCTCGAGCGGGCGAAGGCGTCCGTCGGTCATGGCGTAGCGCGTCTCCGCGCCGCGCGCCGCCGCCATGGCCCGCTCGAAGAAGGTGTAGGTGAAGGCGTTGAGTTTCGGGTTGACCCGCTCGCAGCGCCGGATGATCGCGCCCATCAGCTCCACCGGCGACAGGCGACGGCGCTTGAAAAGGGCGACCGCCTTGGTCGCCGTCAAGTAGCACAGATCGTCGTCGGTCATGACGGCGTCAAATGCCGACGATGGGATCGCCGCCGTTCGGGCACAGAAGCTGGCCCGTGAAGTAGTCGCCTTCCGGCTCCACCAGAAAGGCGATGGTCGCGGCGATCTCACCGGGCTCGGCGTAACGCTTCAGCAGGGTCAGTTCGCCCTCCTCCCTCACGGCGCTTTCGCCGTAGGCCAGCGTCATGGCGGTACGTACCATGCCGGGCGCCACGGCGTTGGCGCGCACGTTCCACGGCGCCAGCTCGCGCGCCCAGGACTTGGCGAACGCGATCAGGGCCGCCTTGGCCCCGCTGTAGTGGCACGACCGCCCGAAGCCGAGCTGGCCCCAGTTCGACGCGATGTTGACGATGCGGCACCAGAGCGCGGCCTTCATGGCTCCGACCACGGCCTGCAGGCAGATCAGGGCGCCTTCCACGTGGACACCGAACATCCGCCCGAAAACCTCGGCGTCGATCGCCTCGAGCAGCGCGTTGTTTCCGGCGACCCCGGCGTTGTTGACCAGGATCGTCAACGGGCCTAAGGCAGCCGATGCCTCCATAACGCCCCCGCCCAACCAGGTCGCGCTGGCGGACATCGGCGACGACGGCTTCGGCTCGACCGCCCGCTTGGCGAATTGCCTCGACCGTGGCGCGGATCCTATTCTCGTCACGATCCAGGAGGGCCACCGCGGCCCCGTCGCGGGCCAACAGGAGCGCCGTGGCGCGCCCGATGCCGGAGCTGGCGCCGGTGACCAGCGCCGAGCGTCCCGACGATGGCAGGGCTTGGCTCATCGCCCTCGACCTGTCGCCGGAAAGTCACGAATTTTCAAAAGACTCGGCCGATCTTGACGGGTCTGGACGAATGGTCCGGGTGTTGCTTAACCATGGCTGGCGCGGGGCGCGATGTCACTCTCTGGCACATCGAAGCGCTTTGGCTTAAACGGCAAAGTATGGCAGGTTCCCTCCATCGCGATCCTGATTCCGAGATCCTGACGTTGGTTGCGCCGTGAAGGATGGAGCGATCGCCGCGGTGATTCTGGCGGCGGGCCTGGGCACGCGCATGAAGTCGACGCTGCCCAAGGTGCTGCATCCGGTGGCCGGGCGGCCGATGATTCGGCACCTCTTGGCCAGCGTCGAAGCCCTGAAGCCCGGCCGCATCGTCGTGGTCGTCGGCCGCGAAGGCGCGCCGGTGGCCGAAGCCGTCGCGCCGGTGCCGACCGTCGTGCAGGATCCGCCACTCGGGACGGGCCATGCGGTGCTTGCCGCGCGCGACGCGATGGCGGGCTTCGTCGGCGATGTGCTGGTGCTGTTCGGCGGCGACCCGTTGACGAGCGCCGCGACCATGACACGCTTGGTCGAGGCGCGCCGCCAGGCGGGCGCCGCCGTGGCCGTGCTTGGCATGCGGGTGACCGGCTCCAACATGTACGGCCGGCTTGTCACCGATAGGATGGGCCGGCTCGAGCGGATCGTCGAGTTCCGCGACGCGAGCCCCGAGGAGCGCGCCATTGAGCTGTGCAACGGGGGCGTCATGGCGCTGGATGCCCGCGTCGCGTGGGACCTGCTCGCCAGCCTTGGCAACGCCAATGCCAAGCAGGAGTACTACCTGACCGGCGTGGTCGCCGCGGCCCGCGCCGCCGGGCACGTGTGCGTGGCGCTCGAGTCCTCCGACCCTGAGGAACTTCAGGGTGTCGACACGCGCGCCGATCTGGCCAAGGTCGAGGCCATCGTGCAGCGCGACTTGCGCAACCGCGCCATGCTGGATGGTGTTACCTTGATCGACCCATCGAGCGTCACGCTCCATTGGGACACCATGCTCAGGCCCGACGTCACGATCGAGCCCAACGTGGTGTTCGGTCCCGGCGTCCGCGTGGCCGGCGGTGCTGTGATTCGCGCGTTCAGCCATCTCGAAGGTGCCGAAGTCGGGCCCGGCGCCATCGTAGGACCCTATGCACGTCTGCGTCCCGGCGCGCGCATCGGCGCGGACGCGCACATCGGCAACTTCGTCGAGGTCAAGAACGCCGTCATCGGCGAAGGCGCCAAGGCCAACCATCTGAGCTACGTCGGCGACGCCGAGGTCGGGCCGCGCGCCAACATCGGCGCGGGCACCATCACCGCCAACTACGATGGCGTCGCCACCAAGGCGCGCACCGTGATCGGGGCCGGCGTCTCCATCGGTTCGAACAGCGTGCTCGTGGCGCCGGTCAGCGTCGGCGACCGCGCCATCATCGGCGCCGGCAGTGTGATCGCCCGCGACGTGCCGGCCGATGCGCTGGCGTTGACGCGCGCGCAGCACGAGGAACGTCCTGGCGGCGCCGCTCGGTTCCGCGCCAAGCGCGCCAAGCCCCCTTCCACTAAGGCCAAGGCCCGGTCGAACGACCCGGCCTGAAAAGGAGACCCGTCATGTGCGGCATCATCGGCGTGATCGGTGCGACGGACGCGGCCCCCATCCTGCTCGATGGGCTGCGGCGGCTGGAATACCGCGGCTATGACTCGGCGGGCGTAGCGACGCTTGTCAACGGCCGCGTGGAGCGCCGGCGGGCCGAAGGCAAGATCGGCAACCTGGCCGACCGCATCGCGCGCGAGCCGATCGCCGGCACCATCGGCATCGGCCATACACGGTGGGCGACCCACGGCGTCCCGAACGAGACCAATGCGCACCCGCACACCGCCGGCCGCGTGGTCGTCGTGCACAACGGCATCATCGAAAACTACCGCGCCCTACGCGACGAACTCGGCGCCGCTGGCCGCCGGTTCGACAGTGACACGGACAGCGAGGTGGTCGCGCACCTGATCGACCACTACCTGAACAAGGGGATGGCTCCACGCGAGGCGATGGCGAAGGCCCTGGGGCGTCTGGAGGGCGCCTTCGCCCTGGGCATCCTGATCGCCGGCGAGGACAAGCTGATGATCGGCGCGCGCCGCGGCAGCCCACTGGCGGTCGGCTGGGGCGACGGCAGCATGTACCTGGGATCGGATGCCATCGCGTTGGCGCCGTTCACGCGCAAGGTCACGTACCTGGACGACGGTGATTGGGTCGTGCTGAGCCAGACCGGCGCCGAGATTTTCGATGGCACCGGTGATCGGGTCGAGCGGCCCGTGCAGATTTCGAGCTATGGCGGGGCGGCGGCCGGCAAGGGCAACTTCCGTCACTTCATGGAGCGCGAGATCCACGAGCAACCCGAGGTCATCGGCGAAACGCTGCACGGCTTCATGGACGCCGTTGAGCGCCGCGCGTCGTTCCCAGGCCTGAGCTACGACCTAACCGCCGCACCGCGCATGACCATCGTCGCGTGCGGCACATCTTACTATGCGGGTCTCGTCGCCAAGGTATGGTTCGAACGCTACGCCGGGTTGTCGTGCGACGTCGACATCGCCTCGGAGTTCCGCTACCGCCGCCCGCCCATGCCGCCGGGCGGTATCGCCGTGTTCGTGTCGCAGTCGGGCGAGACCGCCGACACGCTGGCGGCGATGCGCTACGCCAAGGAGCAGGGCCAGCACTCGGTGGCGCTGGTCAACGTGCCCGAGAGCACGATCGCGCGTGAGGCCCACGCCCATCTGGTGACGCGCGCTGGACCCGAGATCGGCGTGGCCTCGACCAAGGCGTTCACCACGCAGTTGGCCGTGCTGGCGCTGCTGGCAGTGGCCACGGCGCGGGCGCGCGGGCGCATCGACGCGACCGAGGAACGCCGCCTGATCGACGCGCTCGTCGAGGTTCCGGGGCGCGTGCTCAACGTGCTGCACCAGAACGGCCGCATCGAGGCAATCGCCCGCGCAAACCTGGTGGGCGCGCGCGACGTGCTCTATATCGGTCGCGGCACCAGCTACCCGATCGCGATGGAAGGGGCGCTCAAGCTCAAGGAGATCTCGTACATCCACGCCGAGGGCTACGCCGCAGGCGAGATCAAGCACGGCCCCTTCGCGCTCATCGACGAGACCGTCCCCGTGGTGGCCATCGCGCCCTCGGACGAACTCTTCGAGAAGACCGCGTCCAACCTCCAAGAGGCGGTGGCGCGGCGCGGACGGGTGATCTTCATTGGCGACGCCCATGGCATTCTCAATCTGGGCAATCTGGCCATGACGACTATCGAGATGCCGCGCGTGGACGCGTTCGTGGCGCCCCTGCTCTACGCGATTCCGGTGCAGCTTCTCGCCTACTACACGGCCGTCCTCAAGGGCACGGACGTGGACCAGCCCCGCAATCTGGCCAAGAGCGTGACGGTCGAGTAGGGCAGGATGGCGCGGGCGCCGCCCGGTCGCGCCTCAGAACTTCTCGACCCAGGGTCGCAGGTCGAGTTCCTGGGTCCAGGCGCTACGGTGCTGCTGGTGCAACTGCCAGTAGACCTCGGCCATAGCGTCGGATGACAACAGCGCGTCGGGCCCGCGCTCGCGCTTCAGGTGCTCGTAGTAGGGGCCGGCGATCTGGCCGTCGACCACGACGTGCGCCACGTGCACCCCCTTGGGTCCCAGCTCGCGCGCCATGCTCTGCGCGAGCGCGCGCAGGGCGAACTTACCGACGGCCAAGTTGAAATAGCGCGCGCTGCCGCGCAGCGACGCCGTGGCGCCGGTGAACAGGATGGTGCCAGCCCCCCGCTCGACCATGCGCCGCGCCGCCTCGCGTCCTACCAGGAAGCCGCCCAGGCAACCGACCCGGAAGCATTCCTCCACGTCGCTCGCCGTCGTCTCCAAGATCGACTTGGGCCGGTATGCGCCGGCGTTGAACACCACCAGGTCCGGGGCGCCGAAGGCCCGGTCGCTGGCTTCGAACAGGCGCAGCACCTGGGCTTCGTCGCTGGCGTCGGCCGGCACGGCCAGCGCACGTCCACCCGCTCCCTCGATTTCCTTCGCCAGGGCATCGATCATTCCCGAGCCGCGCGCCGTGGCGATCACTGCCATGCCAGCCGTGGCCATGCGCCGCACCAGGGCCGCGCCGAGCCCGCCGCCCACGCCGACGATGATCGCGACACCGTTCGTCACGGAACCCTCGTTCAGTGCGCGCGCTCGACCACGAAGTCGAGCAACTCCGACAATGCATTCTTTGGCTCGCCGTCCTCGAAGATGGCCAGGGCGTCGCGCGCCACCGCCGCGTAATGCCGGGCGCGATCGACCGTATTGCCGAGAGCGCCGTGGGCGTTAAGCAGACGGATCGCCTCGGCCAAGTCGTGATTGTCCTGGTCGCGGTCCTCGAGGGTGCGGCGCCAGAACCGACGCTCATCCTCGTTGCCCCGCCGGTAGGCCAGCACGACGGGCAGTGTGATCTTGCCGTCGCGGAAGTCGTCGCCCACCCGTTTGCCCAACTCCACCTCGCGCGCGGAGTAGTCGAGCGCGTCGTCCACCAACTGGAACGCGATCCCCAGGTTCTGGCCATAGCTTTGCAGCGCGCTCTCCTCGGCGGCCGGACGGTCGGCGACCACGGCGCCCAACCGGCACGCGGCGGCGAACAGCTTGGCGGTCTTGGCGCTGATCACCGCCATGTAGGCTTCCTCGTCGGTGCCCACGTCATTGGCGGTGGTGAGCTGCAGCACCTCGCCCTCGGCGATGACCGACGAGGCGTCGGCGAGGATGTCGAGCACCTTGAGCGAACCGTCCTCGACCATCAGGCGGAACGACCGGCTGAACAGGAAATCGCCCACCAGCACGCTCGCCTTGTTGCCCCACAGCGCGTTCGCCGTGGCGCTGCCGCGACGCAAGTCGCTCTCGTCGACCACGTCGTCGTGAAGCAACGTCGCGGTATGGATGAACTCGACGCAGGCAGCCAGGTCCACGTGGCGACGGCCGCGATAGCCGCACAGGCGCGCCGCGATCAGCGTGAGCATGGGCCGGATGCGCTTGCCGCCCGAGGCAATGATGTGCCCCGCGAGCTGCGGGATCAGTGCCACGGGCGAATGCATGCGCTCGAGGATGACCCGGTTGACGGCCTGCAGATCGGCCGCGACCAACGCGTGCAGTCGATCGAGCGTCGCCCGCGTGTTGCGTGCCCGATCGTCGTTGACCGGCTTGGCTATGGACACCGTCCCCCCCCTTGTCGTCTTGACCATGCCGCCCCCGCCCAGGTCATCATGGCCGCCACTAAGTCGCGAGCATAACAGAGCACGTGCGCCCTACAAGCTGGGCGTCCCGGCCGGGAAACGATGATCGAACTGCTGCGGACCAACGACCTGGTACGTCTGTCATGGCTGGTGGCGCTGCTCGCCGACGCCGGCATCGACGCCGTTGTCCTGGATGGTCACACCAGCAATCTCGAAGGCAGCGTGGGCGCTCTGCCACGTCGGCTGGTCGTCATGGGGGACGACGCCGAAGCGGCGCGCCACCTGTTGCGCGAAGCCGGTGAGCTGGAGCCGAGGACGTGACGGACGCGGAGGAGCACGGCCTACTGGGCGGGCGGGTGCGTCTAGTCCAGCCGCGAGACGGACTACGAGCAACCACCGACACGGTGCTGCTGGCCGCCGCCGTCCCAGCGCGCGTCGGCGATACCGTGCTCGACGTCGGTTGCGGCACCGGCGGTGCCGCCCTTTGCCTGGCCGCACGTGTGCCGGAATGCCGCGTGGTCGGCGTCGATCGCGAGACCGCGCTGGTCCGCTACGCGCGCCAGGGTGCCCGCCGGTCCGGCCTCGCCGATCGAGCGACGTTCCACATCCTTGCCCTGGGCCGGCCCTGGCCCGCCGATCTCGGCCCGTTCGACCACGTGCTGACCAATCCGCCGTACAACCGGCTGCGCAGCATGGCAGCTCCGGCTTCGACGAGGCGCGGGCGGGCCATGGTCGAGGACCCGTCGCTCACGCTCGACGCGTGGATCGTAGCCTGTCTCGAACGCCTGCGGCCGCGAGGCTCCTTAACCATGATCGTACGGACCGACCGGCTCGGGGACGTGCTGGCGGTGCATCAGGGGCGCGTCGGTTCGGTCGTCATCTGGCCGATCTGGCCCAAGGCGGGCCAGCCGGCCAAGCGGATGCTCGTCGCGGCGCGCAAGGGTCGGCGCGGACCACTGGTCCTCGGCCCAGGCCTGGTCCTGCACGACAGCGATGGGCGCTATTCGGCCGAAGCCGAGGCGGTTCTGCGTCACGCCCATCCGATCGTGCTGGACGGCCGCACCACGCAACGGCAGGATTGACCCGAGGTGGACGGGGAACCGCAAGGAAATTCGGGGCGCCAAGGCATGAAGCAGGATCCCAGACAGGAACGACGGACCGGAGCGGAGCGCCGCACCGGCCAGGATCGCCGGACTGGTCTCGAACGTCGCACCCACGACCCGGCCGCCAAGGCCGACGACCGCCGCATGCCCGATCGTCGCCACGACGATCGACGCCGTCATTCGGATCGACGCGACGGTGACTGATCAGAGGTGTGAGAGCGCCCCTTCCAAGACGGCTCGGTAAGACACTGGCAAGGGTGTCGGCCGGCCGCTGGCGCGGTCGACGCACACGGTCTTGACGCGCGTGATGGCCAGGCAGCGCTCGCCGTCGAACGCGCCTTGGCCAAGGGTGAACGACGTGCGTCCCAGCTCTATCGGGCGCGTGCCCACGTCGATCACGCCGAGGTAGCCCATCGATCCTTTGAACGTCACCGCCAGGGTTACCAGGACCCACGCGAAGTTCGTGTCACGCGCGGCATCCGCGGCCTTTGCCTCGCGCAGCTCGACACGCGCGTTCTCGAGCAGGGAGCAGAGCGCCACGTTGTTCACATGGTTGTTCCGGTCGAGATCGCCGAAGCGCACCTTCTCGCGCGACCAGATGGCATAGGTGTCGCGGCGGGCAAGGTCATCGTCGGTCATCGGGTAGGTCCAAGGCAGCCTAGGCATCTTGGATTGCCACGAAAGACCAAGTAAGGGAATGGTGTCCGTCAGGGAGCCAAGGCCATGCCAGGGGCGATCTTGGAGCGGCACGGCGACGTCGCCGTCATCACCATCGACAACCCGCCGGTCAATGCCATGAGCGTCGGTGTCCCCAGCGCGATCCTGGCCCGGCTGGCCGAGGCGCAGCTGGACGCGGCCATCAAGGCCGTGGTCGTGCGTGGTGGCGGGGGTGGCACCATCGCGGGTGCCGACATCCGCATGTTCGGCAAGCCCTGGCCGGCCGACGAGCCCACGCTTCGCGACGTCATCGCCGCGTTCGAGACCAGCCCCAAGCCCGTCGTCGCCGCCCTGCGCGGTAGCTGCCTCGGCGGCGGTCTCGAGCTGGCCATGAGCGCGCACTACCGGGTCGCCGGCGCGGATGCTTCGGTCGGCCAACCTGAGGTGAAGCTGGGGTTTCCGCCCGGCGCCGGCGGCACGCAGCGGCTGCCGAGGCTCGCGGGTGTCGACGCGGCCTTGCCCATGATCGTCGAGGGCAACCCGATCGGCGCGGCGCGGGCGCTGGAGTTCGGCGTTGTCGACCGCGTGGTCGATGGCGATCCGCTGGCCGGCGCGCTGGCGTTCGCGCGCGAGCGCGTAGCCGCTGGCGGGCCGCATCCACGGGCGCGCGACAAGGCCGCCAAGGTCAACGATCCCAAGATCTTCGAGGCCACGCGCGCGGCCGTGGCCAGGCGCGCGCGGGGGCTTCGTGCGCCGCTCGCGTGTATCGAGTGCGTCGCGGCGGCCGTGAACCTGCCGTTCGACGACGGCGTCAAGCGCGAGCGCGCGATCTTCGAGGCGTGCATGGCGTCGCCCGAGTCCGCGGCTCTGCGCCATGTCTTCTTCGCTGAACGCGCGATCGGCAAGGTACCCGGCGTTGCCAAGGACACGACGAAGAAGACCATCGCGAAGGGCGGCGTCGTCGGGTCCGGGACCATGGGTACGGGCATCGCCATGAACTTCGCCAACGCCGGCATCCCGGTGAAGCTGTTCGATGCCGACGCGGTGGCGCTGAAACGTTGCATGGCGACAATCGAGAAGAACTACGCCGGGTCGGTCGCTCGCGGGTCCTTGGCGAAGGACAAAGCCGACAAGGCCTTCGCCCTGATCCAGCCTGTCAGCGACCTGGCAACCTTCGCCGACGTGGACATGGTGATCGAGGCGGTGTTCGAGGAGATGCCGATCAAGCTCGAGGTGTTCCGCGCCCTCGACAAGGCGTGCAAGCCCGGCGCGATCCTGGCCAGCAACACATCCTACCTCAACATCGACACCATCGCCGACGCGGTACCCGCCCGGCACGGGGACGTGCTGGGCACGCACTTCTTTAGCCCGGCCAACGTCATGCGCCTGCTCGAGGTAGTGCGTACCAAGTCGGTCAGCGCCGAGACCCTGATGACCGTGCTCGATCTGGGGCGGCGCATGCGCAAGGTCCCTGTGGTCGCCGGTGTCTGCCACGGCTTCATCGGCAACCGCATGCTCGAGGGTTATTTCCGCGAGGCGGTGTTCCTGCTCGAGGAGGGCGCTTCGCCGACGCAGGTGGACAAGGCGATCACCGATTTCGGGTTTCCCATGGGGCCCTTCACGGTCGGCGATTTGGCGGGGCTCGACATCAGCTGGCGCAAGCGCAAGGCGGGCGAGGCGGGGCGCGACAAGACCAAGCGCTACTCGCCGCTCGGCGATCGACTGTGCGAACGCGGCCGCTTCGGCCAGAAGACCGGCGCGGGCTACTACCGCTACGAAGCGGGCAGCCGTGCCCCGATCCCCGATCCCGAGGTGGACGATCTGATCGTCGCCGTGGCCAAGGAGCAAGGCATCGCCCGGCGCTCGATCGGCGACGAGGAAATCGTCCAGCGCTGTCTTCATCCCCTGGTCAACGAGGGCGCGCGCATCCTCGACGACGGCATCGCCTTGCGGGCAGGCGACATCGATATCGTGTGGCTGAACGGCTACGCGTTTCCCGCGTGGCGCGGCGGCCCCATGCACTGGGCCGACACGGTAGGACTGTCGGGAATCGTCGTGACCATCGAGCGCTTCGGGCGCGACCATGATTTCTGGGAACCGGCGCGGCTGCTCGTGCGTCTCGCGCGCGAAGGGCGGCATTTCGCCGATCTGGACAAGGAGGACGCCCATGCCTGAGGCGGTGATCGTCTCGACCGCGCGCACGCCGATCGGCAGGGCGGCGCGCGGCGCGTTCAACAAGACCCACGGCGTCGACATGATGGGCCACGCGATCCGTCACGCCGTCACGCGTGCCGGTGTCGAGCCGGCGGAGGTCGAGGACGTGGTGATCGGTTGTGGCTATCCCGAAGGCGCGACGGGCTTCAACCACGCGCGCCAGGCAGCCTTGCGCGCCGGCCTGCCGGTCACGACGGCGGGCACGACGATCAACCGGTTCTGCTCCTCGGGCCTCCAGGCGATCAGCAGCGCGGCCCATCGAATCGTCGCCGACGGCGTACCGGTCATGATCGCGGGCGGCATCGAGCAGATCAGCTTGGTCGCGTCGAGCGCGAACCAGAACGGGCGCGAAAACCCATGGCTCGCCGCGAACAAGCACGACGTCTACATGCCCATGATCGACACCGCCGAGGTGGTGGCGAAGCGCTATGGCATCGGGCGCGACGCCCAGGACGCCTACGCCCTGGAAAGCCAGCGGCGCACGGCGGCGGCGCAGCAGGCGCGCAAGTTCGACGACGAAATCGTGCCCATGACCACCAGCATGGAGGTCAAGGACAAGGCAACCGGCGCGACGAACATGGTCGAGGTGACGCTCGCTAAGGACGAGGGCAACCGCCCCGACACCACGGCCGAAGGGCTGGGCAAGCTCGAGCCCGTGCGCGGCGCGGGTTTCACCATCACCGCCGGCAACGCCTCGCAACTGTCGGACGGCGCGTCCGCGTGTGTCGTCATGGACGCGAAGCTGGCCGAGAAGCGCGGCCTCGAGCCGCTCGGCGTCTACCGCGGCATGGCGGTCGCCGGCTGCGAGCCCGACGAAATGGGCATCGGCCCTGTGTTTGCCGTGCCGCGGCTGCTGCAACGCCACGGGCTGAAGGTCGACGACATCGACCTGTGGGAGTTGAACGAGGCCTTTGCCGTCCAGGTCGTCTACTGCCGCGACCGGCTGGGCATCCCCATGGAGCGGCTCAACGTCAACGGCGGGTCGATCGCCGTGGGCCACCCGTTCGGCATGACCGGGGCCCGATTGACCGGGCACGCCCTGATCGAGGGGCTGCGGCGCAAGGCCAAGCGCGTGGTCGTCACCATGTGCATCGGTGGCGGCATGGGCATGGCTGGTCTGTTCGAGGTGCGTTGAGGGGAGGCTCCGATGGCTCGGGATCCGCGCTACGACGTGCTGTTCGAACCGGTTCAAATCGGGCCGGTCACGGCGCGCAACCGATTCTACCAGGTGCCGCACTGCAACGGCATGGGCCGGGCGTACCCCACGCCGATGGCCGTCATGCGCGGCATCAAGGCCGAAGGCGGCTGGGCCGTCGTGTGCACCGAGCAATGCGACATCCACTTCTCCGGTGCCACCACCCGCGAGATCCGGCTGTGGGACGCCCAGGACATACCGACGCTCGCGCGCATGACTGAACAGGTGCACAAGCACGGTGGGCTCGCGGGCATCGAGCTCACCCACATGGGCTACTACGGCTCGAACCTGGAAAGCCGCGAGATTCCCTTCGCGCCCTCCGGCAAGCCGATCCACTACAACAACCCGATCCACGCGCGCACGGCCGACAAGACCGACATCCGGAACTACCGGCGTTGGCATCGCAAGGCGGCGCTGAACGCGCGCAAGGCCAGTATGGACATCATCTGCGTTTACGCCGGGCACGACTTGACGCTGCCCATGCACCTGCTGGCCCGGCGGCACAACCACCGCACCGACGAGTACGGCGGCAGCCTCGAGAACCGGGCGAGGCTCCTGCGCGAGGTCATCGAGGAGACCAAGGAGGCGGTCGGCGATACCTGCGGCGTCGTGGTGCGCTTCGCGGTCGATGAGTTGCTGGGCGAGGGCGGCGTCACCATGGGCGCGGAGGGGCACGATGTCCTCGCGCTGCTGGGCGAACTCCCAGATCTTTGGGACGTCAACTGCGCCGCGTGGGAGAACGACTCGATCACCGCGCGGTTCGCCGACGAGGGGTTCCAGGAACCCTACATATCGTTCGTGAAGAAGCTGACGACCAAGCCGGTGGTGGCGGTCGGGCGCTACACCTCGCCGGATCGCATGGTCAGCCTGATCCGCAAGGGCATCGTCGACATGATCGGTGCCGCGCGGCCATCGATTGCCGATCCGTTCTTGCCGAATAAGATCGAGGAAGGGCGGCTCGAGGACATCCGCGAGTGCATCGGCTGCAACATCTGCGTCGGCACGAGCAACCTGACAGCGCCGATGCGCTGCACGCAGAACCCGACGACGGGGGAGGAGTGGCGGCGCGGCTGGCATCCCGAGCGCATCGCCCCGAAGGACACCGAGGACACGGTGCTGGTCGTCGGCGCTGGCCCCGCGGGGCTTGAGGCCGCACGCGCGCTGGGGCAGCGCGGCTACCGCGTCACCCTGGCCGAGGCGACCGCCGAGCTCGGCGGTCGGGTCTCGCGCGAGGCGCGGCTCCCTGGTCTGGCGACCTGGAATCACGTGCGCGACTACCGGGTCGGCCAGATCGCCAAGATGCCGAACGTCGAGGTCTTCCGCGACAGCCGCCTGACCGCCGATCAGGTGCGCGACATGGGTTGTTCGCTGGTCGCCATCGCGACGGGCGCCTCATGGCTGGCGAGCGGCATCGGCCGCTGGCACGGCTTCCCGATTCCCGGCAGCGACGGCGCCAACGTCCACACGCCCGACGACATCATGGCGGGGCGCATCCCCGAGGGGCCGGTCGTCGTGTTCGACGACGACCAGTACTACATGGGCTCGATCATGGCCGAGGTGCTTGCCAAGGCCGGGCGCGCTGTCACTTATGTGACGCCCGTCAGTACGGTCGCGGCATGGACGGTCCTTACCCTGGAACAAGGCCGCATCCAGAAGCGCCTGATCGAACTGGGCGTGGACATTGTGCCGTCCCACGCGCTGACGCGCATCGCCTCCGATGGCGTCGAGTTGACGTGCGCCTTCACCGGGCGCACGACGCAGCGGGCCTGCCGCTCGGTCGTCATGGTGACGGGCATGGCGCCGAACGACGGCCTCTACCACGAACTCGCCCGTGCCAAGGCGAAGCTCGCCGCGGCCGGGATCCGTCGTGTCGTGCGCATCGGCGATTGCTACGGCCCCGGCACGATCGCTGCCGCCGTGTGGCAGGGCCATCGCTTCGCCCGCGACCTGGGCGCGCCGATGCCCGACAAGGCCCCGTTCAAGCGCGAAAACGTCAAGCTGGCGGCCCTTTGACATGTCGAACCGATCGGATACCCGCGACCTCGAGGCGCGGGTCCAGGCGTTCATGGATGAACACATCTTCCCGGCGGAGGACGTGTTCGCCGCCGAGCTCGCCGAGCACGGCCGATGGCGTCAGCCGCCAATCCTGGAGGCGCTGAAGGCCAAGGCGCGTGCCGCCGGCCTGTGGAACCTGTTCCTGCCGGAAAGCCATCGCGGCGCGGGCCTCAGCAACCGGGCCTACGCGCCGCTGTGCGAGATCATGGGCTGGAGCCCGATCGCGCCCGAGGCGTTCAACTGCTCGGCGCCGGATACCGGTAACATGGAGGTGCTCGAGCGCTACGGCACCGAGGCCCAGAAGGATCGTTGGCTCAAGCCGCTGCTCGAGGGCACCATTCGTTCGGCCTTCTGCATGACCGAGCCCGATGTCGCCTCGTCGGACGCGACCAACATCCGCTCGCGCATCGAACGCGATGGCGACAGCTACGTGATCGGCGGGCGCAAGTGGTGGAGTTCGGGCGCCGGGCACCCGGCGTGCAAGATCCTGATCTTCATGGGACAGACCAATTCCGAGGTGCCCAAGCACCAGCGCCAATCCATGATTCTGGTGCCCATGGACACGCCGGGCGTGACGGTCAAGCGGCACCTGACCGTGTTCGGCTACGACCACGGACCGCGCGGCCACATGGAGATCGCCTTCGAAAACGTGCGCGTGCCGGCCTCGAACCTGCTGCTGGGCGAGGGTCGCGGGTTCGAGATCGCCCAGGGCCGGCTCGGGCCCGGCCGCCTTCACCATTGCATGCGCATGATCGGCATGGCCGAACGGGCGCTCGACGCCATGTGCCGTCGGGTGAAGGATCGGGTGGCGTTCGGCAAGCCGTTGGCCGAGCAGGGCACGATCCAGGCCGACATCGCACGTTCGCGCATCGAGATCGATCAGGCACGGCTTCTAGTGCTGCATGCCGCGCAGCGCATGGACGAGGTCGGCAACAAGGAAGCGCGCAAGGAGATCGCCGCGATCAAGGTCGCGGCGCCGCACATGGCGCTGGCGGTGATCGACCGGGCGATCCAGGCCCACGGCGCCGCCGGCGTCAGCCCGGATTTCGGCTTGGCCGAGGCGTGGGCCCAGGCGCGCGTCACGCGCATCGTCGATGGCCCCGACGAGGTTCATCTGAGCGCCATCGCCAAGCTCGAACTGGGCCGCAACAGCACGCGTGGCTGGCGCCATGGCGGTGGTGCCTGACGATCCCGAGACGATCGACGTCCGATCGGACGAGGCCCTCGATCTCACCCGGCTCGAGCCGTGGCTGTGCACCCGCCTGCCTGGCGCGGTCGGTGATCTGACGGTCCGCCAGTTCGGCGGCGGCCACGCCAACCTCACCTATCTGCTGCGCTTGGGCGCTACGGAATACGTGTTGCGGCGACCACCACATGGCACGATCGCGCCCTCGGCCCACGATATGGCGCGCGAACATCGCGTGCTCGCCCGGCTGTGGCAGGTGTTCCCCCTGGCACCGCGCAGCTTCGTCCACTGCGCCGATCCATCGGTCATCGGTGCCGAGTTCCATGTCATGGAACGGCGCCACGGCATCGTCGTGCGCGAGGCAAACGCGGATCGTTACTTGACTGACCCCGCGGTGTGCGGCCGGGTCGGGGCGATGCTGGTCGATGTCCTCGCCGACTTCCACAAGGTGCCACCCGACGCGGTCGGGCTGGGCGACCTCGGCCGGCCGGAGGGCTTCATTGAGCGCCAGCTCGCTGGATGGGAGAAGCGCTGGCAGGCCGCGCGCGACGACGATGCGCCGGATGTGTCGTCGCTCATCACGTGGCTCGGCTCCACGCGCCCCGACAACCCGGTGCATACGCTGGTCCACAACGACTACAAGTTGGACAACGTGCTGGTCGATGCCAGCGATCCTGGCCGCGCCGTGGCCGTGCTCGACTGGGATATGTGCACGCGCGGCGATCCGTTCGCCGACGTGGGCACGCTGTTGAACTACTGGAAAGAGATCGGCGATCCGGAGGACTGGGGTACCGCGACCGCCCTGCCGTCCGACCGCCCGGGATTTCCCGGTCGGCGGTTGTCGGTGGAACGCTACCTAGCGCGCACCGGGTTCGATGGCCGGGCGATCGGGTGGTACTGGTGCTTCGCCACGTTCCGCACGGCGGTGATCCTGCAGCAGATCTACATCCGCTGGCTCAAAGGCGAGACGCAGGACGCCCGGTTCGGCACGTTCGGCCAGCGTGTCCAGGCTCTGGTGCGCAAGGCGGAAACGATAGCCGAGGGCACGTTGCCACAGGCCCGCTTGCTCGGCTGATCGCCTACCACTTAATTTTGTCGACGCCCTGGAACGTCAGTTCGCTGCCGTCGGCGAGCACGATGGTGCCCGTCGCGTCAGCGGACAGCACCATGTGATCGGCCGTGGTCTTGACGACCGAGCCTTGGTCCAGCGTGATCGTCCAGCTGTCGTCGGGCAGGCCCCCGTCGGCGGCCTGCAGCCACACCGTGTCGCTGTCGCTGTCGCCCGACACGGCGTCGAAGCCGTCGCACTCGTGGAAGATGAACAAGTCGTCGCCGGCGCCGTAGAAGGCCTCATCGTCGCCGGCGCCGCCCACGATGGTGTCGTTGCCATTGTCGCCGAGGATGACATCGTTGCCGTCGCCGCCTGCCAGGGTGTCGTCGCCGGAGCCTCCCTCGAGACGATCGTTGCCCGCCCCGCCGTCCAACGTGTCGAGGCCGTTGCCGCCGCCGAGCGTATTGTCACCGTCGTCACCACTCAGGCGGTCGTCGCCGGTGCCGCCTAGGATGCTGTCGTTGCCCGTGCCGCCGGACACGAGACGTCCGCGTCGTTGCCGGCATCGATCTGATCGTTGCCCGCGCCGCCCGCGATGGAATCGGCCCCGGTACCCCCAAGGATCGTATCGTCACCGCCTTCGCCAAGCAGCAGGTCGACTTCGTTGCCGCCATCGATGCTGTTGTTGCCGGCGCCGCCAAGGATGATGTCTTCGTTGGTGCCGCCCGTCAGCGTGTCGGCACCGGCGCCACCGAAGATCATGTCCTCGCGATTGCCACCGCTGATCGTGCAGCGTCGGCCCTTGGAGGATCATCTCGCGATCGTGCGCGAGGAGTTCGCCATGCGCGAGGTGCTCTACAAGGAGCGGCTGCAGTCCAAGATCGTCTATCTGGAGACGCTGCGCGAGGTGACGCGCGTCGAGGGCTCACTCGCCGAGCTTGATGGCCACATCGCCCGCGCCATCGACGCCATCAGCGAGGGTGAAAGCCGCCTGGCCGAGCTCGATGCGCGGGTCGTCGCTGATGCCGCTGCCGAGCTGGAGACAGCCCGTGCCGAACTGGCTGAGGTCCGCGCGTCGCTCGCTGACCTTGAGGATCGCGTCGATCGGCTCGATGTGCTGGCGCCCGTACGCGGGATCGTCAAGGGCCTCGCGGTCGCCAGCATCGGTGCCGTGGTTGCGCCCGGGGCACCGATCCTTGAGATCGTGCCCGTCGACGACACCCTGATCGCCGAGGGTCGGCTTTCCATCGGCGACGCGGGCCTCGTTCGGAGCGGCGAGCCTGTCACGATCAAGGTCTCGGCCTACGATTTCGCGCGCTACGGCACGATCGACGGCACGGTCACCGACATTTCCGCTTCGACGTTCCTGGATGAAGAAGGTAAGCCCTACTACAAGATGACGGTAGCGCTGGCCGCCACTTCGGTCGGTCGCGACGCGGCCTACGCGGTGCTACCGGGCATGCCCGCGCAGCTCGATGTGCGCACCGACGCTCGCACGGTCTTGGACTATTCGCTCAAGCCGGTCCAGGCCTCCGTCAGCGGTTCCTTGCAGGAGCACTGACCGGGTCCGGCGCCCGCGTGGTCGACCAGCGCGCGACGATCGCCGTCAGGCGTGCGATCAGTCGGCTGGTGCGACGTTCCTCCAGGCACAGCACGAACTCACCGGCGTCCACGGCTTCGCCGGTCAGGCGCGCCGAGACGATGCGATCGTCGTGGCCGAGCTCCGGCTCCTGCACCACGCCGAGCCCGAGGCCGTGGGCGACCGCCTCGCGGACCGCTTCGCGGCTGCCGATCTCCAGCACGATGCGCGGGGTCACGCGGGCAAGGCTCAGCGCCGCCTCGATGCTGCGCCTCGTGCCCGAGCCAGGCTCGCGTAGGATCATGGGTTGACCGTCCATCTCGGAGATGACGACACTGTCGCGCCCGGCCCACGGGTGGTCGCGCGGGATCATCAGGCGAAGCGGATGACGTGACGCTGCAAGCACGGCGAAGCGGTCATCGGCGGGGTACTCGCCCAGCACGCCGATCTCCGCCTCGTGATCGAGCAGGGCACGCAGCACCGAATCCGAGTTGCCGATGGCCACCGTGATCTGCAACGCCGGTAGCTCGGCGCGCAGCGACTGAATCAGACCCATCACGTGGAACGGGCCGTCCGCCGCCAGGCGAACCCGGCCGCGCTCCAGGCGGCCCTCGGCGCGCAGCATGTCCTCCGCCTCGCGCTCGAGAAGGGCGATGCGGCGCGTCAGCGCGTGCAACTCGGCGCCGATCCTCGTCATCCGCACGGAACGTCCGCGCCGCTCGAAAAGCTGCACCTGGAACGCGTCTTCCAGGGCGCGGACCTGGACGGTCAGGGCGGGCTGAGACACGCCAAGCCGACGGGCCGCCGCGGTGAACCCACCTTGCTCGGCCACCGCCTGAAAGGCACGGATCTGCGCGTGGTTCAAGGTCATTATCGTATATTATTGAGAATTATGAATATGCATCAAACAATATATTGGATTTATCAATGTGCGATCCTTAGCGTCCGCTGTGTTCAGTTCCCATGCGAGATCGAGCCATGACGACCCCAGGCGCCAGCGCGGCCCAACACACCGGCAACAACGAACTCCTGCTCACCCCGGGGCCGTTGACCACATCGCTCGGCGTCAAACAGGCGATGGTTCGCGACTGGGGCAGCCGCGACAAGGCGTTCATCGCGCTCAACGCCCGCATCCGTCGGCGATTGGTCGCCATCGCCGGCGGTGGCGACGACTTCGTCTGCGTCCCGGTCCAAGGCTCTGGCACCTTCGCCGTCGAGGCGACCATCGGCACCCTCATGCCGCGCGACGGCCGCCTGCTTGTCCTGGTGAACGGTGCCTATGGCGAGCGGATTATGAAGATCGCCAAGGTCGCCGGTCGTTCCGCCGTCGCGCTGTCGAGCCCCGAGGACCGCGTGCCCGATCTCGCGGCGCTCGATGCGCTGCTGGCGAATGATCGGGCGATCAGCCACGTGGCGGTGGTGCACTGCGAGACGACCAGCGGCATCCTCAACCCACTCGCCGACATCGCGCGCACCGTCGCGCGCCACGGAAGCAGCCTGATCGTCGACGCCATGAGCGCCTTCGGCGCCATTCCCATCGACGTTCGCGCGCTGCCCTGCGACGCGGTCGTCGCTTCGTCCAACAAGTGTCTGGAAGGCGTGCCGGGCGTGGGCTACGCGGTGATCCGACGCTCGGTCCTCGAGCGCTGCGTCGGCAACGCGCATGCCCTGACGCTCGATCTGCACGACCAGTGGCGGGCCATGGAAGTCTACGGCCAGTGGCGCTTCACGCCGCCCACCCATGTGCTGGCGGCGTTCGACCGTGCGCTCGACGAGCACGAGGCCGAGAGCGGTGTCGCGGGGCGCGGTACCCGCTATGAGTCGAACCGCCGCATCCTTGTCGAGGGCATGCGTGCACTGGGCTTCGTCACGCTGCTACCCGATGCGATCCAGGCGCCGATCATCGTAACGTTCCGCATGCCGCGGGACCCGCGTTTCGTGTTCGAGACCTTCTACGATCGGCTCGCCGCCCAGGGGTATGTCATCTACCCGGGCAAGTTGACCGTGGCGCCGTCGTTCCGCATCGGCTGCATCGGACAGGTGCATGGCGAGGATCTGCGGGGCTTCATCGAGGTCGTGCGCGAGGTGCTCGGCGCGATGGGCGTCGTGGATGCGGCGCCACTGCCCGAAGCCGCGGAGTAGCGATCATGCCTACGATCCAGATCAACGGCCGATCCTACCGCTGGCCGTCGGCACCGGTGGTCGTCGCCTGCGTCGACGGCTGTGAGCCGGCCTATGTCGAGCGCGCCGTGGCCGCCGGCGCGATGCCGTTCATGGCGCACATGCTGGCGCGCGGCGCCGACCTGCGCGCCCGATGCGTGGTGCCCAGCTTTACCAACCCCAACAACCTGTCCATCGTCACCGGGCGGCCACCGGCGGTGCACGGCATCGCCGGCAACTTCTTCCTCGATCCGGAGAGCGGCGAGGAAGTCATGATGAACGACCCGAAGTTCCTGCGCGCGCCGACCCTGTTCCCGGCCTTTCAGCGCGCCGGCGCGGCCATCGCCATCGTCACGGCCAAGGACAAGCTGCGCCGCCTGCTCGGCCACGGTCTGACCTTCGGTGCCGACGGCGCGGTATGCTTCTCCTCCGAGAAGGCCGACCAGACCTCGCTCGTCGAGAACGGCATCGAGGGCGTGCTCGCCCTGGTCGGCCTGCCCGTACCCGATGTCTACTCGGCGGGCCTTTCGGAGTTCGTCTTCGCAGCGGGTACCGCGCTGCTGGCTCGGCGCCGGCCGGACCTGATGTTCCTGTCGACCACCGACTACGTTCAGCACAAACACGCCCCGGGGACGGCCGAGGCGAACGCCTTCTACGGAATGATCGACGGCTACCTCGCCCGGCTCGACGGCTTGGGCGCCGTCCTGGTGCTGACCGCCGATCACGGCATGAACGCCAAGCATGGGGTCGACGGCCGCCCCAACGTCATCTATCTGCAGGATCGGCTCGATGCGTGGCTGGGTGCCGGACGCCTGCGCGTGATCTGCCCGATCACCGACCCCTACGTGGTGCATCACGGGGCGCTCGGCTCGTTCGTCACGGTCTACCTGCGCGACGGCGTCGACCAGGGCGACGTGCTCAGTCGGGTGGGCGCCCTCGATGGCGTCGAGGACGCGCTACCACGCGCCGCGGCGTGCGCCCGGTTCGAGTTGCCGGAGGATCGGGTCGGCGATCTGGTCGTCGTCGCCCGGCGCGACTGGGTGATCGGCACCAGCGCCGACCGCCACGATCTCTCGGGCCTCGAGGCGCCACTGCGCTCGCACGGCGGCGTGTCCGAACAGACGGTGCCGCTGCTCGTCAACCGGTCGGTGATTGGTCTGGCCGGGCGCGAGCTCCGCAACTTCGATGCCTTCGACATCGCCCTCAACCATGTGAGCGCCGCCTCGGCGGCGGCCGAATGAGCAGAGCCATGAACCTCGCCCAAGCCGTTACACCGGCGGTTCGTCACGAACCGATGCGCATCGCCGGCCGTAAGGTCGACGCCGATGGCGTGATCGAAGTCCGCTACCCCTACACCGGCGCGGTCATCGGCACGGTACCCGCGGGGATGGCCGAGCACGCGCGCGAGGCCTTCGCCATCGCCGCGGCGTATCAGCCGAAGCTCAGCCGCTACGACCGCCAGCGCATCCTGTTCCGCACGGCCGAGATCCTGCAGCGCCGCCGAGCCGAGATCGGCGAGCTGACCACGCTCGAGCTCGGCATCTCGCGCAAGGATTCCGACTACGAGGTGGGCCGCGCCTACGACGTGTTCACCCTGGCGGCGCAGCTCTGCATCCTCGACGACGGCGAGATCTACAGCTGCGACCTGACGCCCCACGGCAAGCCGCGCAAGATCTTCACGCTGCGCGAGCCCCTGACCGCCATTTCGGCGATCACGCCGTTCAATCACCCGCTCAACATGGTCGCGCACAAGGTGGCGCCGGCCATCGCCACCAACAACCGGGTGGTCTGCAAGCCGACCGAACTGACACCGCTCACCGCGCTCATCCTTGCCGACGTGCTCTACGAAGCGGGACTGCCACCCGAGATGTTCTCAGTCGTCACCGGTTGGCCGCGTGATATCGGGGCCGAGATGATCACTAACCCGAACATCGAGCTGATAACGTTCACCGGCGGCGTGCCCGTGGGCAAGATGATCGCGGCGACCGCAGGCTACCGGCGCACCGTGCTCGAGCTCGGCGGCAACGACCCGCTGATCGTGTGCGACGACCTGGGCGAGGCGGATCTGGCGCGCGCGGCCGACCTGGCCGTGGCCGGCGCGACGCGCAACTCGGGCCAAAGGTGCACGGCGGTCAAGCGCATCCTGTGCCAGGTCGGCGTCGCCGACCGCTTCGTGCCCCTGGTGCTCGAGCGGGCGAAGAGGATCGTGTTCGGCGATCCCATGGACCCCATGACCGATCTCGGCACCGTGGTCAGCGAACACGCCGCGGCCACGTTTGAGCGGCGCGTTCTCGAGGCGGCCGGGCAGGGCGCTGAGGTGCTCTACAACCCGGGGCGTTCGGGCGCGTTGCTACCCCCGATCGTCGTCGACCACGTACCGCACGCCTCCGAGCTGGTGATGGAGGAGACGTTCGGCCCGGTCATACCCATCGTTCGCGTGCCGAATGACGATGCCGCGACCATGCGCATCTCGAACGGCACCGCGTTCGGCCTGTCGTCGGGCGTGTGCACCAACCGGCTCGACCGCGCCACCGCGTACATCGCCGGGCTGCGCGTCGGCACGGTCAACATCTGGGAGGTACCCGGCTACCGCATCGAGATGTCACCCTTCGGCGGCATCAAGGATTCCGGCCTCGGTTACAAGGAAGGCGTCATCGAGGCGATGCGCTCGTACACGAACGTCAAGACATACTCGTTGCCCTGGCCGGCTTGAGTACTCCATCCTCCCCGCGATCCGGGGAGGCGATCATGGCCCGTGCGTCGCAGCGGTCAACCGCGGTTGGCTCAGCGCCCGTCGCGCGGCCCAGGTCTACGGCGTCGTCGTGCGCCGCGACCGTCGGGGCGACTGGGTCATCGACCCCGCGGTGACGCGGCTCAGGCGGTCCCGCCGTACAGTCGGTGGCCGACCTTCTCGAGCAGGGGCAGCGACGGATAGTCGGTGATCGCTAGGCCGCCGTCGACGATCAGGGTCTGGCCGGTCACGAACGACGCCTCGTCGGAGGCGAGGAACGTCACCGCCGCCGCGATCTCGGCGGGCGTTCCCATGCGGTTCAGCAGCGACGGCGGCATGTCCCAGGAACCGCTAGCAGTGCCCGAGGCCGGCAGGGCCTTGTCCTGGTCGGTGGCGATCCAGCCGGGGCTGACGCCGTTGCAGCGCACGCCGTGGGGCGCGCCTTCGGCCGCGAGCGAGCGCACAAGCCCTTCCACGGCCGCCTTGGCCACGCAGTAGTAGCCCCAGTTGCCGTGGATCGTGGCGGTCGAGGAGATGTTGACGATGGCACCCTTGCCCGACTTGACCAGCCACGGCATGGCGTAGGCGGCGACGAACAACTGGGCGTCGATGTTGGGACCGCGCAGCTTGGCCCAACGCGCGCCAGGCCCGTCGCCGTCCTGGATGCCGGCGCGCCGGCTGCCCACCCCGGCGTTGTTGACGACGATGTCGATGCCGCCGAGCCGTGCCGCCGCTTGGCTGACCATGGCTTCGACCGCCGCCTCCTGGGCCAAGTCGACCGGGTAGAACGCGGCGTCTCCCATAGCGGCGGCGATCTCCGCCATGACCTTGGCGCCCTTCTCCACGTCGCGACCGCAGAACGCGACACGCGCACCCTCGGCGATGAAGCGGTGGACGATGCCCCGGCCGATGCCCGAATTGCCGCCCGTTACCAGCGCGCGCTTGCCTGCCAGTCTCATGATCGTGCCCCTGTGCTACAACGCGCCGACCGTACCACGTGATGGCCGGCTCTTGGCTAGGGCGGGCGAGTCCGCGATTGAAAACGACGGGGACCATGACCGACCGTATCCTGACGATCAACGCCGGGTCCTCGTCGATCAAGCTCGCGCTGTTCGCCGCGACGCCCATGTTGCCGATGCTGGTGCGCGGACAGATCGAGGGCATCGGCGCGGCGCCCCGGCTGGTTCTGCGCGCGCCCGATGGCACGGTTCTGGACCAGCACGCCATCGAGCCGGCTCGCGTGTCCGACCACGCCTCCGCGCTCGATGCCTTGTTGGCATCTCTTGCGCCGCACCTCGGCCGCGACCTTGTTGCCGCCGTCGGCCATCGCGTGGTCCACGGTGGTGCCACGTTCGTGGCACCGATCGCGGTCGGCGACACGGTGATGTCCGCTCTGCGTGCGCTGGAACCGCTGGCGCCGCTGCACCAGCCGCACAACCTGGCGGGTATCGAGGCGGCACGTCGGGCGTTCCCGTCGGCGCTCCAGGTCGCCTGCTTTGACACCGCGTTCCACCGGACGCAACCGTGGGTCAGCGACACCTACGCGTTGCCGCGCGCCTACTACGAGCGGGGCGTCCGGCGCTACGGCTTCCACGGGCTGTCCTATGAATCGGTCATGGCCCGCCTGGCCCTCGACGCGCCCGACGTGGCTCGAGGCCGTCTTGTGCTCGCTCATCTCGGCAACGGCGCGTCGCTGTGCGCCGTGTCGGGCAGCCGAGCCCAGGCGACGACCATGGGCTTCTCGCCGCTCGATGGTCTGCCCATGGGCACCCGCACCGGCCAGATCGACCCGGGCGTCCTGCTCTACCTGATGACCGAGGACGGGTTGGATGCCGCGGGGCTCGCCGATCTGCTCAACCGCCGCTCTGGCATGCTCGGTCTATCGGGGCTGTCGAACGATGTCCGGACCCTCGAAGCCGCAGGCACCGCCGAGGCTTCCGGCGCACTCGACTACTTCGTCGCGCACACGGTGCGCGAGATCGGCGGCCTCGCCGCGACGCTGGGCGGCCTTGACGGCTTGGTGTTCTCGGGCGGAATCGGCGAGAACGCCTGGCGTCTCCGCGCACGCATCGTCGAGGCGCTGGGCTTCCTTGGCGTGGACCTCGACGTCGCCGCCAACCGTCGCTCCGATCCCGTCGTCTCTATCCCTGGCTCGCGGGTCGTCGCGCGGATCGTCCCGGCCGACGAGGAAGCGGCGATCGCGCGCCACACCGCAGCCTTCGCGCGGAGCGAACGTCCCTAACCGCGCATGCGTGCGCCGTCGGCGTCGAACAGCGGTTCGGTGATCAGGGTCGCGCCGCGCTTCTCGCCCAGAATCTCGATCGCGACCTTGCGGCCGGGCGCGATTAGGTCGACCGGCAGGAAGCCGATCGCCACGGACTTCCGCGCAAAATGCGCGTAGCCGCCCGACGTGACGTAGCCGACCACCTTGTCGCCGTGCCAGATCGGCTCGTAGCCCCACACGTCGGCGTCGCGCGCGTCGACCACGAAGGTGCACAGCCGGCGGCTTGGTCCGGCCGCCTTCTCCTTCAGCGCCGCCGCCTTGCCGATAAAGTCGGCGGGCTTGTTGTAGGCGACGAAGCGGTCGAGCCCCGTCTCCGCCGGCATGTACTCCGGCTTGAACTCGCGCAGCCACGAACCGAACGCCTTTTCCAGGCGCAGGCTCATCATGGCGCGCATGCCGAAGGGTTTGAGCCCCAGGTCCCGACCCGCTTCGGCCAAGGTCGCGTACAGCGCAGTCTGGTCCTCGGCCGGTACATAGATTTCGTAGCCCAGTCCGCCGGTGTAGGTGACGCGCTGCACCAGCGCGCGGCACACGCCGATGTCCAGCTCGCGGCACGCCATGAACGGGAACGCCGCGTTCGAGACATCGCCGCGCGCCACGCGCGCCAGCAGTTCGCGCGAGCGCGGCCCCGCGATCTGGAAGCCGAGCCGGCGGGTCGAGACGTTCTCGAGCGCGACGCCGGGCATCGGCAGATGCCGCTCGAACCAGCGCGTGTGGAACGCCTGGGCACCGAACGAGGCGGTCAACTGGAACGTCCGCTCGTCGAGCGCGGAGACCGTGAAGTCGCCGATGATCCTTCCCTTCGGGCTCAGCATGGGCGTCAGGCAGATCCGCCCAACCTTGGGCAGGCGCCCGGCCATGATGCGGTCGAGCCAGTCGCGCGCGCCGTCGCCGCGCACCAGATACTTGCCGAAATTGTGGATCTCGTTGATGCCCACCGCCTCGCGCACCGCGCGGCATTCAGCGCCGGTGGCGTCGAAGGCGTTGGAGCGGCGGAACGTCGGCGTCTCGTGCAGCGGCTCGCCCTCGGGCGCGAAGTAGTTGACCGCCTCCATGCCGTAGGTTGCGCCGAACACGGCCCACTGGTCGCGCCAGATGGCGTGGGCGGGCGTGGTGCGGAAGGGGCGCGCCACCGGCAGTTCCTCGTTGGGGTACGAGATCGAGAACCGCCGCTGGTACGTTTCGCGCACCTTGGCGCGGGTATAGCCCGGCGTGATCCACGGCCCGAACCGCGCGACATCGGCGGCGAACACGTCGCGCTCGGGTTCGCCCTCGACCATCCATTGGGCGAGCGACAGGCCGACGCCGCCGCCCTGGCTGAACCCGGCCATGACGGCGCATGCCGACCAGTAGTTCCTGAGCCCCGGCACGGGGCCGATCAGCGGGTTGCCGTCCGGCGAAAAAGCGAAGGGGCCGTTGATGATGCGCTTGATGCCGGCACGTTCGAGCACGGGGTAGCGGCGGAATGCGAACTGCACCGCGTCGCCGATGCGGTCGGGTTTGTTCTCCAGAAGCTCGTGGCCGAAATCCGCCGGCGTGCCGTCCACGGCCCAGGCATCGCACGGCTGCTCGTAGAACCCGATGACCAGGCCGCGCCCCTCCTGGCGCAGGTAGCTCTCGCCCTCGGGGTCCATGACGTGGGGCAGCTCGGTCGATCGCTCGTAGACCTCGGGGGCCGCCTCGGTCACCAGATACTGGTGTTCCATGGGCAGCAGCGGCAGGTAGACGCCGGCCAGCGCACCGACCTCGCGCGCCCACAGGCCACCGGCGTTCACCACGTGCTCGGCTACCACCGTTCCCTCGCGCGTTACCACGTCCCAGCCGCCGTCGGCGCGCGGCCGCGTTTCGATCACCGGGTTGCGCAGCACGATCTCGGCACCGGCCATACGCGCCGCCTTGGCGTAGGCGTGGGTCGTCCCCGCGGGGTCCAGGTGCCCGTCCAGCGGGTCGTAGAGTCCGCCCAGCACGCCGTCGGTGTTGGTGATCGGCGACCGCTTGCTGATCTCCTCCGGTCCGATGATCTCGGTGTCCAGGCCCATGTAGCGGTGCTTGGCCCGCTCGGCCTTCAGGTGGTCCAGGCGGTCGGGCGTCGAGGCCAGCGTGACGCCGCCGACATGGTGCAAGCCGCAGCTCTGGCCCGTGATGGCTTCGAGCTCGCGGTAGAGCCGGATCGTGTAGCCCTGCAGCGCCGCCATGTTGGTGTCGGCGTTGATGGTGTGGAAGCCACCGGCGGCGTGCCAGGTCGAGCCGGACGTCAGTTCCGAGCGTTCGATGAGCATGACGTCGGACCAGCCCAGCTTGGTCAGGTGGTAGAGCACCGAGCAGCCGACGACGCCGCCGCCGATCACGGCGACACGGGTATGGGTCTTCATGGCTACATCCTGGTTGGTCGGACGATTAGCCGAGCACCGAGAAGCTCGAGTTCGGGTTGACGTCGCGGTTGCGCGAGAAGAAGCCGATCGAGATGTCGCGGTCGATGTGGTCCAGGTGGAACCCGACCGGATCCTTGTCGTGGTCGCGCCCGCCTTCGCACGCCTCGATCAGGTGGGTCATCATCTTGCCGGCGACCGGCGCGTTCTTGAACTGGTTGCCGCTGGTGCCGATGGCCACGTAGAAGCCGGGCAGGTCGGACTTGTCGTAAATCGGAATCCAGTCCTCGGTCACGTCGTAGAGATCGACGATGCCCTTCATGCGCGACGGAATGCCCATGGACGGGATGCGCTGGGCCAAGCGCAGGGCCTGCACGCGCCACTGCTCGGTGAACTCGCGGTTGTAGTGGTCCGGGTCGACCCATTCCTTGGTGTCGCACGCTGGGTCCTCGGATCCGATCAGGATGTGGTTGCCGAGCTCGGGCCGCGCGTAGGTCGCGATGTCGCTGTCGGAATAGACGCAGCCCAGCTTCTCGAAGTCGAACCCCTCGGGTGCCGGCACGTGCGCGACCTCGTGGCGCAACGCGCGGGTCTTCATCTTCATGGCCTCGTACACCCCCGCCATGCGGTTGATCTTCGACGAATGGGGGCCGGCGACGTTGACCACGATGGGGGCATCGATGGCGCTGCCGTCGGCCAGGGTCACGCCGGCGACACGGTTGCCCTGACGCCGCACCTCGACCACCTCCGCGCGGTAGCGGAACTCGGCGCCGCGTGCCTTTGCCGCATGCTCGACATTCTGAGCGGTCAGCGCCGGATCCGACACGTAGCCGCCGCGCGGGAAGAAGATGCCGCCGTCCACGGCATCGGCCGTGGGCACGCCGAACGCCGGATCGTCGGGCCGCCGCGGCGGGAAGAACTGATGCAGGTCCAGGATGGGCAGCCGCGCGCGCATCGCGTCGGGCGTCAAGTGCTCGTAGGGGCAACCGATCTGGTCCATCATGGCGGCGATGTGCGCCAGCCCCTTGTTGTGCGTCGTCTTCACCACCAGGCAGCCGGTGTCGTTGTAGACCGCCATGCCGCGCGGGTCCGCGGCGCCCAGGTAGCCCGGCCAGTCCTTCCAATAGAACCAGCCCTCGTAGGACACGGCGCAGGTCTCGTACGCCGAGTAGTACGTGCGGATTATGGCGCAACTGCCCGAGGTCGAGCCATAGCCGGCCGAGGCGTTCTTGTCGACGCTGACCGTCCGGTAACCCTTCTTGGTCAGCTCGAAGGCGACGCACGCGCCGATCACCCCGGCGCCGATGATCACGGCGTCGTATCGCTTGCTCATCCTCGGTCAGACTCCCTGCGCCCCCGGCAAACCATTACGATAGTCGATGGCCTCGGACGGTAGCACGCACTTTCGCGGGCCGGGCCTTCGCTCAGAAGACGCCGGCCTCCAGCCCCGCCGCCAAGGCGGCACCCAGTTCGTGGCAGGGGGTGACGAAGGCGTCCTGCCACGGCCCGCGCAGCACCAGTGGTTCCTGCACCGCGCGCCAGCGCAGGCCCGTGACGATGGTCGTCAATTGTCGGCGCGTGCCCGTGCCGTCGTGGCCGGCACGGATGAACGCCGCGTAGGGCAGGCCCTGCGTGTGCTCCAGGCACGGGTAGTAGATGCGGTCGAAGAAGTCCTTCATCGCACCGCTCATCGACCCCAGGTTCTCGGTCGTGCCCAGGATGATCGCGCCGGCCGCGCGCACATCCTCGGGCGCGGCGTCGAACGGGCCTCGGGCGACCGGCTCGATCGTCTGGGCGCCGACCGAAGCGGCGCCTGCCATCACCGCGTCGCGCAGGCGCTGGGTGTTGGCCGACGGCGCGTGAACGACGATCAGCATGCGTTTCGCCGCCATGGCGCGATTCCCGTTCCGGACCTCAGGCTTCGTGGGGCAGTCTAGGCAGCCTCGTCGCCCCGAGTCTCGCGAGTGTCGCCATGCGCCGGTTCCTGGTCGTCGTGCCCGAGAAGATCGCCCCGGCCGCCCTGGTGGGCGAGATGCTGGTCGAACAGGGCGCTGTCTACGACACCGTCATGCCGGCGGACCGCTTCGCGTCGCACGCACCGTTCGCGTACCCGGGCCTACCCAAGAGTCCCGACGGCTACGCCGGCCTGGTCGCCTGGGTGGCGGCATGAGCGGCAACGACGACGCCGAGCACCCCTTCGTCGCCGACCTCAGGTACCTGGTGCGTGCCTTCGACGCGGCCGGGCGGCCCGTGCTCGGCGTCTGTCTCGGCGCGCAGATCGTGGCGCGCGCCTACGGCGGCACGGTCTACCGCATGGCTCGCTTCGAATTCGGGCTCGGCACCGTCGAGCCGACCGCGGCCGCGCGTGAGGACCCGGTGTTCGCCGGGCTGCCCACGCCCTTGCCGGTTTTTCACAACCACTACGAGGCGGTGCGCGACGTGGCGGGCGCCACCATCCTGGCCGCCAACGAACACTGCCCGGTCCAGGCGTTTCGCGTGGGCACGCGTGTCTATAGGCTGCATTTCCACCCGGAAGTCTCCATCGACATCGTGCGCGAATGGATCCGCGTCTTCGGCGCGCGCTTTTGCCTGGACGAACCGCGCCTGCTGACCGACCTGGACCGCACGTTCGCCACGAGCTTCGCGGCGCACCGCGCGGCGGGTCGCGCCTTGATCGAGCGCTGGGCCGCCCTTGCGCCTTGAGAACGGTTCGCCCTCATCCTCGGGCTGGCCTTTGCGCGCCGGTTGTCCTAGTTTTCGGCTTCGACCGGGTCGGTCGAGTAAGGAGGGCGTGGCCCACGCAGTGATCAAAGGGAGGTAACCAACGATGAGCAAACTCTATTCCTCGCGCCGCGGCTTCATGGCGCAGTCCGCCGTGTGGGCTGCCGCGTTCGCGGGTGTCGGCGCCAGCGGCATCCGGTCCGCGCGCGCCGACCGTTCGGGCGAGTTGAACATCCTTTGCTGGGAGGGCTACAACTCGGCTCAGGTGCTGGATCCGTTCCGTTCGTCGACCGGCGCCACGGTCAAGGCGGAATCGCTGACCAACGATCCGACCATGATCAACCGGCTGCGTGCCGGCGAGATCAACGTGTGGGATCTGATCAACGTGAACAACCCGTGGGCGCGCAGGGTCATGTGGCCCGAAGGGTTGATCCGCGCCATCGACCGCGCGACGTTCGAGCCCTATTTCAATTCGATGCTGCCGGCGTTCAAGCCGCCCTACAAGTGGGCCATGGACGACGCCGGCGAGGTCATGCTCGGCATGTGCCAGCGCTTCGGCCCCTACAGCTTCGTGGTCAACACCGACAAGGTCAGCCGCGAGGCCGCCGAGGACCAGGGCTGGAATCTGTGGAACGACCCGGCCAACGAAGGCAAGTACGGCGTGCTCGAGTCCGACGACTGGAACGTCTTCAACATTTGTTGCATCGCCGGGTTCGACCCGTTCAAGGTGCACAGCGACGACGAGGTCGCCGCGTTCGGCGAGACCGCGAAGCATGTGTTCAAGGGCGCCAAGGTGGTGGGCGATATCGCGACCATGAACCAGGCGCTGGTCTCGGGCGAGATCGATTTCCACATGACCGGTGGCACCTACAGCGCGTCGCCGGCGCGTGCCGACGGCGCCACCAACATCCGCGGCGTAACGCCCAAGTCCGGGCCCATGGAGGGCGGCAAGGGCGGCATCTCGTGGATCGAGGTGACCTCGGTGGTCAACAACCCGGACGTCTCGCCCCGCGCCGAGGAGTTCCTGAAGTACGTCCAGGACGCTGAGGTCGCGCACACGGTGGCCTTCGCCGAGGGCACCTTCAATCCCGTCGCCCAGATGGGCAACCCAGCCTGCTTCGGGCTGTTCACGGCCGAGGAACTGGATGCCATCCAGTGGGACAGCCTGGAAGAGGAGATGGCGCGTTCGGTCGAGTACGACATCGTACCCGACTACGACAAGCTGCTCGACCTGATGACGGCGGCCAAGCGCGAGGCCTAGGCCTCCTGGCGGTAGGACGGACCCCGACCCGGCGTAGCACGCCGGGCCGGGGCCGTGTCGGTCGCGGGCATGAGCCAGACACACATTCTGCGGCTGGATTCCGTGGTCAAGCGCTTTGGCGGCCTGACCGCGGTCAACGGCGTTTCGCTCGCCATCGCCGAGGGCGAGTTCTTCACCATCGTGGGGCCGTCAGGCAGCGGCAAGACCACGCTGTTGCGCATGCTCGCCGGCATGGATACCCCGAGTTCGGGCGACATCCTGTTGCGGGGCGAACGCATCAACGACATGCCGGCGAACCAGCGCCCGACCTGCATGGTCTTCCAGTCGCTCGCCCTGTTTCCCCATCGCACGGTCGGCCAGAACATCGAGTTCGCGTTGAAGATCCGGGGCGTCGACGCGGCGACCCGCAAGGCACGCGCGCTGGAGCTGATGGCGCAGTTGCGCCTGCCCGCCGACTATTACGGCAAGAGCGTCACCAAGTGCTCGGGCGGTGAGCGGCAGCGTGTCGCGCTGGCGCGCTCGCTCGCCTACGACCCGGCGATCCTGTTCTTCGACGAGCCGCTCTCGGCGATCGACTACAAGCTGCGCAAGACGCTCGAGAAGGAGCTGAAGGACATCCACCGCGAGACAGGCAAGACCTTCGTCTACATCACCCACAGCCTCGAGGAGGCGATGGTGATGAGCGACCGCATCGGCGTCATGTGTGCGGGCGAGATGGTCCAGGTCGGCACGCCGGACGAGATCTACACCGCGCCGCGCACGCGCTTCGTGTCCGAGTTCATGGGCGACGTCAACGTCGTGCCGGTTCGGCTGGGGCCGGATGGCCGGTTGCATTCCGACGATCCGCCCAGCGTCTTCAAGGCACCGACATTGCCGGAGGGCTTCGCCCGGGGCCATCTGGTGGTGCGGCCCGAGTCCATGCGCTTCGTCGAGCGCGCCGAACAGGCCGACAATCACGTCGCCGGGCGGCTCTACAACGAGTACGCGCTGGGCTCGCGAATCCAGTATCAGGTGCGCGTGGGCGAGCGGGTGTTCATCGTCGAGCGGCTGCGCCAGCAGGCGTTCGCCGGCCGCCTCGACGACGCGGTTCTGATCGGCTGGGACGCCGCCAACAGCCTTGTGGTGGGCGATTGATGGCCGCGGGCTCGCGCGCGCCGGGGCCGCGCTTCGCTCTGCCCGTGCTGGGCCTGTTGTTGGTCGGCTTCGCGGCGCCGCTCCTTGCCGTGATCGGATACAGCTTCATGCCCGAGCGCACGTTCGGCCTCTGGCAGGAACCGACGCTCGACAACTACGCCAGCGTCTTCTCGGGCACCAGCTACATTTCGTTCCTGTGGTCGCTCGCGCTCGCCTCGGCCACGGTCACGGTCCTGGCGCTCGTGTGCTACCCGATCGCCTACGGTCTGGCCCGCGTGTTCGGCCGCTGGTCGCCGCTGATCACGCTCCTGTTCACGATCCCGCTGTTCGTGTCCGAGAACGTGCGGCTTTACGGCTGGGTGCTGTTCTTCATCAAGGGTGGCGTGCTGCTGGGCACGCTCAAGTCGGTTTTCGGTATCGAGATCGAAAGCTGGCTGTTCACGCGCGGGATCATTCTGCTCGGAATGGTCTACGTCTACCTGCCGTTCATGCTGTTCCCCATGACGCTGGGCGTGGCCATGGTGCCGCACGAGACCAGCGAGGCCGCCGCGGACCTGGGGGCCAGCCGCTGGCAGGTGTTCCGCGAGGTCGAACTGCCACTCAGCATGCCAGGCATCGTCATCGGCTTCCTGCTGACGTTCGTCCTGGCGGTCGGCGCCATCGTCGAGGCCAAGGTTCTGGGCGGCCAGCAGATCATTCCAATCACCCACGACATCGAGATCGCCTTCACGTACGCGCAGAACTGGCCGCTGGGCGCGGCGCTGGCGGTGCTCTTGATGGTCGTGGTCGGCGTCCTGGTGATCGGCGTGCTGCGCCGGTTCGATCTCGACGCCGTGCTGGGGCGTCGTTGATGGGCGCCGGGGCGCGTTGGCGCCATCCCCTGGTGTGGGCGTGGGCCGCGACCGTGCTGGTGTTCATGTACGTGCCGGCGTTGTGCCTGCTGCTCGCCTCGCTCACCTCCAGCCGCTACTTCATTTTCCCCATCACCAAGTGGGGCGTGGCGTGGTGGGAGAAGACGTTCGACTCGCTCGAGATTCACGCGCTGTTCCGCACCTCGATCAGCGTGGCGTTGTGCCTCACCGTGGTCGCCGTCGTCATCGCGTTCTGCGGCGCGCTCGCCTTCGCGCGCTACCAGTGGCGCGGCCGTACCCTGTTCCAGCGCCTGGTGCTGCTGCCGATCTTCTTCCCGCAATCGGTGCTCGGGCTCGCGCTGCTCTTGTGGTTCAGCGCCCTTGGGCTCGACCTCTCCTGGCGCACCGCCGTGTTCGCGCATCTGGTATGGATCGCGCCGGTGGTGACCCTGGTGATCGCGATCCAGGTCTACAGCTTCGACCCCGCGCTCGAGGAGGCGGCGTTCGATCTGGGCGCCAGTCGTTGGCAGGTGTTCCGCGAGGTCACGCTGCCGGTGCTGTTCCCGGGGGTGTTCTCGGGCGCGCTGTTCGCCTTTCTGCTGTCGTGGGGCAACTTCCCGCTGTCGCTGTTTTCCACCGGCGCGGACACCACCATTCCCGAGTATCTATATGCCAAGATGGTCGCCGGCTACACGCCCGGCGTGCCGGTGCTCGGCACCGTGTCGACGGTCGGCGCGGCGGTGCTGCTATTGGTCGGCTACCTGCTGATCCGCTTGGGCCGTCGGTCGCGGCGCGATGACGCCGTCGAGCGCACGTGACGTAACCGAACGAGGGGAAACCGAATGCTGGGCGAATCCATCAAGGGCAAGTCCGTCGTCGTCACCGGCGCGAGCAAGGGCATCGGCAAGGGCATCGCGCGGGTGTTCGCGCGTCATGGCGCCAAGGTTCTGGTCGTGGGTCGTGATCTGAAAACCGCTGAGGCTTCGGCCGCCGAGCTGGTCAAGGCCGGCGGCACGGCGTCAGCCTTGGCCGCCGACATAGCCGACTGGAACGCCATGCAGGCGATGGCCAAGGCGGCGGTCGACCGGCATGGCGGCCTGGACGTGCTGTGCGCCAACGCCGGTGTGTTTCCGCAGACGAAGATCGAGGACATGCCGCCCGACCAGTGGGATGACGTGCTGCGCGTCAACCTCAAAGGCACGTTCCTCTCGGTCAAGGCTTGCCTGCCGCACCTCAAGCGCTCGAGCCAGGGACGCGTCGTCATCACCTCGTCGATCACTGGCCCGGTCACCGGCTTCCCGGGGTGGACGCACTATGGCGCCAGCAAGGCCGGGCAGCTCGGCTTCATGCGCACCGCGTGCATCGAGCTGGCCAAGTACGGCATCACGGTCAACGCGGTGTTGCCCGGCAACATCGTGACCGAGGGTTTGGCCGGACTCGGCAAGGAGTATCAGGACTCCATGGCGGCTTCAGTGCCGCTCCGTCGGCTGGGCGACGTGGAGGACATCGGCCACGCCGCGTTGTTCCTGGCGTCCAAGGAGGCGGCCTACATCACCGGCCAGACGATCATCGTCGACGGCGGCCAGATCCTGCCCGAGTCCCTGGACGCGTTGGCGCAGGCGTAGCGGCACACCGGTGTCCCGTAGGGGCGGGTCTCGGACCCGTCCCTGCCGAATCCGCCTGGTGTCTCAGTGCGGCTCGCGCGCGCTCCGCCAAGCGCGCGGGCACTGGCCGGTCCAACGCGAAAACGCGCGGCTGAACGCGCTGAGTTCCGAGTAGCCGAGCAGCAGGGCGATCTCGGTCATGGGCACGTGCCGCTGGCCGAGGTACGCCAGCGCCAGCGCGCAACGCACGTCCTCGACCAACACACGGTAAGTCACGCCGCGCTCCGCCAGCGCGCGCGCGATCGCCGAAGGCGCCACGCGCAGATGCGCGCTGATGTCGTCCAGCGTCGGGTAGCCTTCGTGCAGCAGTTCGCGCACGGCTTCGCGCACGCGATCGGCCAGGCTGATCGTCTCCGGCCGCTGCGTGGCCAGCGCGACCAGGCACGTGCGCATCATGTCGGTCATGCGCGCGTCGCGCGCCGGCATGGGCCGGTCCAGCACCTCGGGCCGGAACACCAGGGCGTTGCACGGTTGGCCGAAGAAGACGGGCGCGGCGAAGGCCGCCTCGTGCTCGCGCCAGCCCAGCGGGCGCGGGTGGACGAAGTGGACCTCCTCGGGTGACCAGGCGCGGCCCAGACCCTCGCGCACCACATTCAGGAACATGCCGAGCGACAGTTCCGCGTCCTGGCGCCGCTCGATGATCTCGGGTGCGGTGATCTGATAGGTCAACCGGGCCAGGTCACCGGCACCGCGCTCCAGCGCCATGATCGACGATTCCTGGTGGTAGCTGAACAGATCCACCAGCGTGCCGAGCGCGTCGCCCACGGTCGCGGCCGTGACCGCGGCGTAGCCCCACAGCCCCAGGTCGCGCGGCTGGAATTGGTTGCCGAACCACAGGCCGAAATTGTCATTGCCGGTGCGCCGCGCGGCTTCCTCGAACAGCCCGCAGAACGACGCCAGCCGCAGACGCAACGTCGGACAGCCGGCCATGTCCGGCGCGATGCCTGCGTTGCCGAAGATGCCGTCGATGTCGCCGCCGAAGCGCTCGATGAACGGGACGATGCCCGTGGCGGCGCATGCCAGCACGGCCGGCGAGGCCGCGCCGCTCCCCGGATCGACGATGGGTCCAAGGTGTTCGGTCATGCCGTCCCGCTCCCGGACCGGCGGATGAAACGCGGATGATCGCACGCGCCCGGGGGTGCCACAAGACGGCTGCTGTCAAGTTTCGCCACCGTGCGGTCAAGCGCCACGCCACGCGGGGTTCGAGACTCGACGTGACGTGGCGGATCAGGGATCGGTCGTGGACGGACCTTCGAGCCATGACGCATTGATGCGGGCGGTCGAGGCCTTGGCCATCGCGGCGCTGCCGCGCTGGGGGCTGGACGGCGCGTCGTTGCGGATGGTCAACCACTCGGAGAACACGACCTACCTTGTCACCCCCGCCGGTGGCGGAACGCCACGGGTCCTGCGCGTCCACCGCGAGGACTACCACACGGTCGACGGTATCCGCAGCGAGCTCGCCTGGATGCGTGCGCTCAAGGCCGAGGCGGGTGTGCGCACGCCCCAGGCGATCCCCGGCCTCGACGACGCCGACGTGCAGACGGTGGCGCATCCAGCGCTGCCTCGGCCACGCAACTGCGTGCTGTTCGCCTTCATCGAGGGCGAGGAGCCGCCCCAGAATCGCCTCATCGAGCCGTTCAAGCAGCTCGGCGCGGTCACGGCGCGCACCCACGAACACTCCATGCGTTGGCGTCGGCCGCCCTACTTCGAGCGCCTGATTTGGGACTTCGACCACACCGTGGGCGCCACGCCCAACTGGGGCCCGTGGACCGCCGGGCCTGAGGTGACGGCAGATCGCCGTACCCTCCTGCAACGCCTGGTGAACAGGCTCGGCGAACGGCTCGCGCGCTTCGGCCAGGCACCCGACCGTTACGGCCTGATCCATGCCGATTTCCGCCTGGCCAACCTGCTGGTCAAGGACGGCGATACACGGGTGATCGACTTCGACGACTGCGGGCTTGGCTGGTACCTCTACGATGGCGCGACCGCGGTCAGCTTCATCGAACACCGCCCGGACCTGCCCGAACTTCTGGCGGCATGGTTGGAAGGCTACCGCGCCGTGCGTCCGCTCGGCGCCGCCGAGGAGGCCGAGTTGATGGCGTTCGTCCTGCTGCGCCGCATGACGCTGCTGGCCTGGATCGGCAGCCATGCCGAGACCGACCTGGCGCGCGGGGAAGGCGCCGCGTTTACCCGCCACACGTGCGATCTGGCCGAACGCTATCTGGCGCGTACGCCATGACGCGCGCACCAGCCAAGGGAGACCGTCCGATGGCGAGCCCCGAGAAGCAGCAGTTCATCGCTGACTCCATCCAATACTGGAATCCCGGCAAGACCCAGGCTTGGCAGGACATGCAGGTCGATCTGGTGATCGACCGCCGCCAGGGATACTTCCTGTTCGACATGGACGGCCGTCGCCTGATCGATGCCCACCTCAACGGCGGCACCTACAACATCGGGCACCGCCACCCCGAGCTGATCGAGGTGATCGAGCGCGCCATGACGCGCTTCGACATGGGCAACCATCACTTCCCGTCGCTCGGGCGCACGGCGCTGGCCAAGGAGCTGGCGCGAATCTGCGGCGGCGACATGCACTACACGATCTACGGCTCCGGCGGCGGCGAGGCCATCGATATCGCCATCAAGACGGCGCGCCACGCCAAGCAGAAGCGCAAGATCGTCTCGGTCATGCGCGCCTATCACGGCCACACTGGCCTGGCGGTATGTGCGGGTGCCGAGCGCTTTTCGACGCTCTTCCTGTCCGACCGTCCGGACGAGTTCCCGCAGGTGCCGTTCAACGACCTCGACCGCATGGAGGACGCGCTCAAGGGGCGCGACTGCGCCGGCGTGATCATGGAGACGATCCCCGCGACCTACGGCTTCCCCATGCCGGTGCCTGGTTATCTGAACGAAGTGAAGCGTCTGTGTGAGCGCTACGACGCGCTCTACATCGCCGACGAGGTGCAGACCGGCCTGATGCGCACGGGCACCATGTGGGGCTATCAGCGTTACGGGGTGCAGCCGGACATCCTGGTCACCGGCAAGGGAATCTGCGGCGGCATGTACCCGATCGCGTGCGTCGTGGTGCGCGAGCCCTACGCCGGCTGGCTCAAGCAGGATGGCTTCGGCCACATGTCGACCATGGGCGGCGCCGAGATCGGCTGTCTCGTCGCCATGAAGACGCTCGAGATCCTCGAGCGGCCGACCATGGTGGCCCACGTCAACTACGTCTCCGAGACCATGCGCAACGGCCTGGGCCGAATCATGGATCTCTACGACGATTTCTTCGTGGGCATCCGCCAGTGTGGCGTCGTCATGGGCCTGGAGTTCGACTATCCCGAGGGCGCCAAGCCCGTGATGAAGCACCTCTACGAGCATGGCGTGTGGGCCATCTTCTCGACCAACGATCCGCGCGTCCTGCAGTTCAAGCCGGGTGTGCTGATGTCGGCCGCGCTCTGCGAGGAGTTGCTCGAACGGGTGGAGCGGGCGATCGGCCTGGCGCGGGCCGAGTGTCTCGGCGGCGCGCGCGGCCGCCTGAAGAGCGCGGCGTGAAGGCCCGGCCGTGACCGCGATCGTCGCCGAACTGCTGGCTGGGGCGAAGCGCCCCATCGGCCGCGCGGACCAGATGTTGGATGTCGCCGAATGGGCGGCCGCGGCCTACGCGCGCTTCGATCACCGCGCGGTCGACGCCATCGTGTGCGCGGCGGCCGAGGCGGGTCACGCCAAGGCGGCCGCGTTGGCCGAGGCGGCGGTCAAGGAAACCGGCTTCGGCGTCGTCGCCCACAAGACGCTCAAGAACCAGATGACCTCGCGCGGGCTCTACGAGCACTACCGGGGCCAGGACTTCTGCTCCAAGCGCGTGCGCGCGGCGGACAAAGTCGTCGAACTGCCGCGCCCCGCCGGCGTCGTCTTCGCGCTCACACCGTCGACCAACCCGGTATGCACTGTCTACTTCAAGGTGCTGCTGGCCCTGATGACGCGCAACGCCATCGTGGTCTCGCCGCACCCGCTCGCCAAGGAATGCTCGGCCGAGGCCGCGCGCACCATGGCCGAGGCGGCCGAGCGGGCCGGCGCGCCGGCCGGGGTCGTCCAGGTGATCGACGAACCCAATCTGGCGTTGGTCGAGCACGTCATGGCGTCACCGCGTGTCCAGGTGATCCTGGCGACCGGCGGCGCACCCATGGTGCGGGCCGCCTACGGCTCGGGTAACCCGGCAATCGGCGTAGGCCCCGGCAACGCGCCGGTTCTGGTCGACGCCACCGCCGATGCGGACGCGGCGGCGCGCCGCATCGTCGAATCCAAGTCGTTCGACAACTCGGTTCTGTGCACCAACGAGAGCGTCGTCATCGCCGAGGAGGCGGTCTCCGACAAGTTGGCTGCCGCGATGGCTCGTTACGGCGCGGTGATGGTCAAGGACGACGAGGTGGCGCCGCTGCGCCAGGCGCTGTTCGGCGCGGGCACGTTTGCCGTCGATCTGCTGGGCCGCTCGGCCGCGACCATCGCGCAACGCGCCGGCGTGCGGGTTCCCGCCTCGGCCAAGGTGCTGCTGGCGCCCATCGACCGCGTCGGCCTCGACGAGCCTCTGTCTCGCGAGAAGCTGTGCCCTGTGCTCGGGTTCATCCGCGTGCCCCACGCACGCGCGGGCATCTCGATGGCGCGCGCCCTGGTGCGCATGGCGGGCGCCGGCCACTCTGCGGCGATCCACAGCCGCTCCAGCGAAACCGTGATGGCGTTCGCCTCGGCGCTGCGCTCGCTCCGCATCGTGGTCAACGCGCCGTGCAGCCAGGGCGCCGCCGGCTACGGCACGCACTTGGCGCCGTCGTTCACCATCGGTACGGGGTTCTTCGGCCGATCCTCGGTCGGCGAGAACATCGGCCCCGAGCATCTGATCAACTGGACCCGCATCGCCTACCCGGACGACGCGTCCGAGCCCATGGGCGACTTCGCCGGGCTGGAACCCTGGACCAGCCTGGGCCCGCTCGCCGGCGGCCGCGAGGCGCCCATGTCGCTCGGCGTGCTCCAGGAAGGCGCGCCGCCCCGCGCTCCCAAGACGGCCCACGCCGCGCCGCGCGCCGCCGCCATCGACGAGATGGCCGTGCTGCGCGAGGAGATCCGCCGCCTCGTCCAGGACGAGCTGCGGCGGGCGTTGAGATCCTGACCATGGCCGAGCTGCGCTCGTTCATCTTCATCGACCGGATGCAGCCGCAGACGCTGTGCTACCTGGCGACATGGATGCGCGGCCGCCTGCCGCGTGCCGACATGGCAGCCCAGATCATCGAGGTGGCGCCTGGGCTGGATATCGAGCCGTTGACCGATGTCGCGCTCAAGCATGCCGACGTCGCCGGCGGCATCCTGGTGGTCGAGAGGCAGTTCGGCTACCTGGAGTTTCACGGACGATCGACCGCCGCCGTCAAGGCCGCCGCCGCCGCCGTGCTTGCGGCGCTCGGCGCGGCCGAGGGCGACGCGACGCGACCCACCATCCTGGCCGCGCGCATCGTCACCGGCATCGACCCTGGTCAGGCCTTCCTGGTCAACCGCAACCGGCTGGGCTCGATGATTCTGCCGGGCGAATCGCTGTTCGTGCTCGAGATGCAGCCGGCCTCCTACGCGATCCTCGCCGCCAACGAGGCCGAGAAGGCGGCGGACATCAAGATCGTCGACTACCGGATGATCGGCGCGACGGGCCGGGTCTACCTGGCGGGCGAGGAGTCGAGCCTGCGCACCGGCGCCGAGGTCGCCGAGGCGACGCTGGCGCGGCTGGCGGCCTGAACCATGATCGATGCTGCCGCCCTCCGTCGTCTGGTCCGCGAGGTCATCGCGACCGAACTGGAATCGGCGCGCGTCTCTCCGGCCGGCGAATTGGTGCGCATCGCGGATGACGCCGATCTCGCCGCCTTCGCCCGGCGAGTCCTGACCCTGGCCGAGGATACCACCACGCGGCAGGCAATCGCGGTGGGCCGCCATCCCTTCAAGCTTGCCAAGGGCGCGGCGGCGCCCTCGTCATCGTCGCCATCGCCGTCGTCGCGAGGATCGGGGGGCGCCGCCGCGCGCATCGACACGGGCGTCGTCACCGAGGCGAGTTTGGCCAAGCTGCCCAAGGGCGCGGCCCGGCTCGTCATCGGCGACGGCGTCGCGGTCACGCCGCTGGCGCGCGATCGGGCGCGCAAGCTCGGCATCACCATTGAAAGGTCGAAGCTATGATACGCGCACACGTCATCGGCAACGTCTGGGCGACCAAGCGGATCGAGCACATTCCCGCCGGCGCCTTCCTCGAGGTCGAGACCGCTGGCGGCGGCCGCTTGGTCGCCTTCGACGTGCTTGGCTGTGGCGAAGGCGAGGAGGTGCTCATCGTCTCGGGCTCGACCGCCGCCTCCTGGCTCGGCGGCGGCAAGATCCCCATCGACGCGCTGATCGTCGGCTCGATCGACCAGCGCGCCCCGGCCAAGCGCAAGTAACCCATCACGCCAACCACCAGCAGCACGGAGACCACCATGTCCAACGCCATCGGAATGATCGAAACCAAGGGCTTTGTCGCGGCGCTCGCGGCGGCCGACGCCATGGTCAAGGCGGCGAACGTCACCATCGTCGGGCGCGAGGAGGTCGGCGACGGGCTCGTCGCCGTCGTCATCAACGGCGACGTCGGCGCGGTCAAGGCGGCGACCGAGGCGGGCGCCGAGGCCGCAGGCAGCGTCGGTACACTGGTTTCGGTTCACGTCATCCCCCGTCCACACGCCGACCTGGCCAAGCACTTCACCACCACGGCCGGCAAGTAAGTTCGCGGTCGAGTCCGTGGCCAGGCCCCATCGGGGCCGGGCACCGAACCATGAACGAACTGCGGGTTTACCTGCTGATCGAGCGGCTGGGGCGCCAGTTCGCGGCGGCCATGGCCACGCCCATGCGCGGCCGGGGCTACCCGCCCATGGCCGGCGAGCACAGCCTGATCGTCGAGGTCGCGCCGGCGCTCGCCATCCATCGGGTCTGCGACCTGGCGCTGAAGTCGGCGCCGGAGCTCGAACCGGGCCTGCTGTATGTCGAGCGGCAGTACGGTCTGGTCGAGCTGCACACGGCCGATCTGGCCGCCCTGCGCTCGGTCGGCGAGGCGATTCTTGGCGGCATCGGCGCCCGTGCCGCCGATCAGCTCAAGCCGCGGACGCTCTTCGTCGACATCATCGAGGACGTGGCCGACCAGCACGCGATAATCGTGAACCGCACGCGCGAGGCCTCGATGATCCTGCCAGGCATGGCGCTGCTGCTCTACGAGCTGGAGCCCGCCCTGTTCGCCTCGCTCGCCGCCAACGAGGCGGAGAAGGCCGCGCCGGGCATCGTGCTGGTAGACGTGCAGATGATCGGCGCCACGGGGCGGCTGTTCGTGGCGGGCACACCCGATGCGTGCCGCGCCGCGCGCGCCCGGGTCGATGACGTGCTCGCCGCCGTGGCCGGACGCGCGCGGGCCTGATCGCGCGCCTCCCGAGTGTCGAATCAGCAGGAATGCAGCCACCACATCGCTGTCACTCGCGGGTGCCGCGAACGCGGCGAACGGGGAGCCCGGGGCCACTGTCGTGCTCGTTGTCCCTGGGTCCCCGGTTCTGACCTGCGGTCGGCCTGGGGACGACAAGAGGCGGGCCTCGAAGGCACCTGCCAGCGCCCTAGCCATACATCGGTCGCAGGGCGTCGAACAGGCGCCGGTAGCGCCGATACGCCTGTTCGTAGGCGCTGACTCGGCCCGCGACCGGATCGACCGTCGCCACGATCTGACCCACCAGACGCGCGGCCTCGGCGACGCTGGCGTGGCGGCCGACGCTGACCGAGGCGAGCAGCGCGGCGCCGACCGGCGAAGTGTCGGCACGCGCGACCACCGCGACCGGGCGCGCCGCCACGTCGGCGCGGATCGCGCTCCACAGCGCACTGCGCGCCCCGCCGCCCAGCAGCACCAACGCGTCGCTGCGCACACCCATCGCCACCAGGCGGTCGATCACGTCGCGCATGGCGAAGGCGCAACCCTCCAGCACGGCGCGCGCTAGATCCGCGCTGCCATGGCCGGCGGTCAGGCCGTAAAAGCAGCCGCGCGCGCCAGCGATCCATTCGGGCGCCATGGCGCCCGAGAGCGCGGGCAGGAATGTGACGCCGTTGGCGCCGGGCGCGGAGGTCGCGGCCAGCCGGTCGAGCGCCACGGGGTCGGCGATGCCACACAGATTCTGGAACCAGGTCAGCGCGCCGCCCGACAGCCATCCCGGATTCTCGAGGAAGTAGGTCGGACCCACGTAGCCGTGGGTCTCGACCAGCGCGCGTCCGTCGACGATGGGGGCGTCGTGCACCGCGCCGACCACTTCGGCGGTGCCCAAGGTGCACACGGCGCGGCCCGGCGACACCAAGCCGCCGCCCAGGGGGTTCGCGAAGTCGTCGCCCGTGCCGACGGCCACGGTCGTGCCGGGGCGAAGCCCGGTTAGGCGGGCACCTTCGGCGGTCAGACGCCCGGCAGGAGAAAAGGCGTCCGCGATCGCCGGCAGGAGCGCCAGGTCGATGCCGAAGGCGTCGACCAGATCCGGGTCCCAGTCCCGCCGGGCCAGGCCATACAGCATGGTGGTCGACGCCAGCCCATGATCGAACACGTGCGCGCCGGTCAGGCGCACGACAAGGAATGATACCGGCTGATGAAATCGGGCGGCCCGGCGCGCCGCCGCGTCGTTGCGCAACAGCCAGCGGATCTTGGCGGCCATATGCGTCGGGTCGAGCACGATGCCGCCGCGCGTGCGCGCGAGCTCCGCCGAAACGCCCTCGATGTCCTCCTCGGCCCGGCGGTCCATCCAGATCAAGGCCGGACCCAGGGCGCGGCCGTCCCGATCCGTCGCGACGCAGCCGTCGAGCTGGCCGGCGATGCCCAGCCCCGCGATGTCGGTGGGGGCGAGGCCGGCGTCGGCCAGGGCCTGGCCGATGGTGGGGGCCAGCGCATCGAGCCACAGGGCGGTGTCCTGCTCGGCCCAGCCGGGCCGGGGGAAGCGCGGCTGGTAAGGCGTCGTGGCTTCGCCGATGATGGTGAGGTCGTCGTCGGCGACGACCACCTTCAGGCTCTGGGTTCCGATATCGGCACCGATCACCGGCATGGCGCGACCCTACCGGACGAGGGCTCCGGTCGGATACAAGATCGACGGTGGACCGGGAGGGCAGGGTGCGCAGCCGAACGATCATCCACACGGTGAGCTGTCATGCCGAGGGCGAAGTCGGCGACGTCATCGTCGGCGGTGTCGCGCCGCCGCCCGGCGCCACGATCTGGGAGCAAAGCCGGTTCATCGCCCAGGACGGTCGCCTGCGTGCCTTCATGCTCAACGAGCCGCGTGGCGGGGTGTTCCGCCACGTCAACCTGCTGGTGCCACCGAAGCACCCCGAGGCTCATGCAGGCTGGATCATCATGGAGCCCGAGGACACGCCGCCGATGTCCGGGTCCAACTCGATCTGCGTGGCGACCGTGCTGCTCGAGACCGGCCTGGTGCCCATCGTCGAACCCGAGACCGAGCTGGTGCTGGAGGCGCCGGCCGGCCTCGTGCGGGTGGGCGCGACGTGCCGCGACGGCAAGGTCGAACGAATCACGGTGCTCAACGTGCCGTCCTTCGCCGTGCGTCTGGATGCGCGCCTCGAGGTCGCCGGGCGTGGCACGCTCGCGGTCGACACGGCTTACGGCGGCGACAGTTTCGTGATCGTCGACGCCGAGACGCTTGGCTTCCGCGTCGAGGAGAGCGAGGCGCGCGACATGGCCGTCCTCGGCGTGGCGATCACGCGCGCGGCCAACGAGCAGCTCGGCTTCGATCATCCGGGCGCGCCGCACTGGCGGCACATCTCGTTCTGCCACTTCGCGGGTCGCGCGGGGCGCGTCGACGGCGGGCTCGAGGCGCGTTCGGCGGTCGTCGTGCGGCCCGGCAAGATCGACCGCTCGCCCACGGGCACGGCGGTCTCGGCGCGCATGGCGGTGTTCCACGCGCGCGGCCAACTGGCCGTGGGCGAACGCTATCGGGCGCGTTCGATCATCGGCTCGGAGTTCATAGGACGCATCGAGGACGTGACGGAAGTGGGCGGGCGTCCGGCCATCGTGCCCTCGATCAGCGGCCGCGCCTGGATCACGGGTACGCACCAACACATGCTCGACCCGTCCGACCCGTGGCCGGGCGGCTATCGCATCAACGACACTTGGCCGTCGTTGGGTTAGGGCAGGGGCTGACGCGTCGACCGGTGCCGTGCCAGGATGGGCCATGATCGATCTGGGTACGCGCTTGGCGCGGGGTGAGGTCATCGTCCTGGACGGCGGCTCCCTGCGCTTCCCGGCCTATGCCTGCGGCGCCGCGACCGTGAAGCCGGGCCTGAGCTGGGTGCCGGCGTTCAACCCTTCGGCCAAGGCCGAGCGTGGGATGCTGTCGCAGGTCATGTCGGTCCAGGGCGCGATCTGCCGCGAGGTGCGCGACGTGCGCCTCGCGATGCGAAGCCTCGTCGCTTACGACCCCCACGATCCCTGGCAGGTCCCCATGCCCTTCGAGGGTCCGGCCCTCGATCGTCCGATCCGCGTGGCGTTCACAAAGAACACTTTCGAGTTCGACCTGCACCCGGCCGTCGAGCACGCGCTGGCCTTGGCCCGCTCGGCGCTCGAATCGGCGGGCTATCGGGTGGAGGAGGTCGAGCCGCCGTTGTTGCGCGAGGCGGCGGCGCTCGGCGCCCGCTGCCTGATGAGCGATGCCCTGGCCCTCACGGGGCCGGATGTCCGAAAGTACGGCTCGGCGACCGTGAACCGCATCTTCGATGAATACTTCCGCCAATTTCCGCCGTTCGAGGGCGTCGACTACCTGAAGGCGATGGCCGACCGCAGCCGGTTCGTCCGCGCCTGGGCCGTCTTCCTCGCCGAGTACCCCTTGGTGCTCACGCCCTTCTTGCCGCGGCCCATCTTCACCTGGAACCGCGACGAGGAAGGGGCCGAGGGCGTGCGCGAGGTGCTGGGATCGGCGATCTACAGCTACGCCATGAACTTCATGGGCCTGCCCGCCGGCATCGCCCAGGCGCACCTGGCCGATGGCCAGCCCGTGGGCGTGCAGATCGTCGGCCGCCGCTTCCGCGAGGATCTGATCCTTGATGCCTGCGAGGCGGTCGAGGCCCGCGTTGGAGTCATGGCCGAACGGCTCTGGGCCAAGGTCTAGCCGTGGCCTCGCCGTTGCCCGATCGCGCGGCGACCCGCATCCTCTTCGCCCACGTCGCCTATCGCCTCAGCGAGGCGATGGCGGCGCGCGGCACCGGCCTTGCGTCCCACGAGGTGCGCACGCTCGAGGATCTCAAGGCGGCCATGCCGTCGGCCGACGTGCTCGTCGTCTCGGGCCTGTGGCGGAACGAGCTCCTGGATCTCGCCCCCCGCCTTCGCTACGTCCAATCCATCGGCGCCGGCACCGACCAGTTCCCGAAGGACTCCTTCCGCGCGCGCCGCATCCGGCTCGCCAGCGCCCAAGGCGTCAACGAGGTCGCGGTCGCCGAGCACGCCATCGCCCTCATCCTCGCGCTCGCCCGCCAGCTTCACCTCGCCCGCGATCACCAGGCGCGCCGCCACTGGCGGGGCATGATCGGCGATCGCGCGATCCGCGAGGACGAGATCGGTGGCAAGACGCTCGTGATCGTCGGGCTGGGGCGCATCGGCAACCGCCTCGCGCGGCTGGCCCGCGCCTTCGGCATGCGGGTAATCGGTGTCCGCCGTGATCCCGCCCTTGGCGCCTGCGCGGCCGATGAGGTGGTGGGGCAGGCGGACCTGTCCACGGTCCTCGCCCGCGCCGACGTCCTCGCCCTCACCTGTCCCCTGACGCCCGAGACCCAAGGGCTGATCGACGCCGCCGCCCTGGCCGCGCTCAGGCCTGGCGCCGTCCTCGTCAACGTCGCCCGCGGCCGGGTGGTGGACGAGCCGGCGCTGATCGCGGCGCTTCGCTCCGGCCGCCTCGACGCCGCCGCCCTCGACTGCGTCTGGGAGGAACCGATGCCCCCCGACTCGCCCCTCTGGTCCTTCCCCCAGGTCCTCATCACACCCCACACTGCAGGCGAGACCCGCCGCTACGAGGAGAACGTCCTCGACATCCTCCTCGACAACCTCGACCGCCTTTGGTCCGGGCGGACCGACCTGCGGAACGCCGTCGTCTGACCCGCGACCAGTTCCTTCATGTCGCGCATCTCACGGCGCAGATCCCTGACCTCGCCTAAGGAGGCCTGGCGCGCCGTGTCCCCGGCGAGCCTCTTCTTGCCCGCCTCGAGGAACTCCTTCGACCAGCTGTAGTAGAGGCTCTCGGCGATCCCCTCGCGCCGGCACAGCTCAGCGATGCTGTCCTCCCCGCGCAGCCCCGAAAAAACGATCCGGATCTTCTCCTCGGCCGAATACTGCTTGCGCGTCCGACGGCGGATGTCCCGTACCGTCTGCTCAGCCTTGGACGCCAATGCTTGCGATGTCTGTCTCATCTCCGGTCCCTACGATGAGCCAGAAATCCTCCACTCCCAAATCACCTCAATCCGTCCCACAGGCGCTGACGTCAGACAGGGTCAGATCACCGCTGATCCTCCGCGGGAGCGATCCGCGGAACGAGGCCGAAGGGGCACGCTTCGAGGCCAAGGTTTTCCTTCAGCAGGATCTCGATACGGATCTTTTCCTGCGAGGCGAGCGGGGTGCGTCCATCCGAGCGCGCGCGCAGGACGCGCACCGCGCTGCGAACCAGATGGCCGGGGTCCTGGGCGATGACCGCGTCAAGCGTGCCATCCCAGAGCTGACGCTCGGTGATCTGGGTACGTTCGTGGGCAATGATCACTTGGACGGTCGGGTCACTGAATTCGGCGATGGCCGCGAGGGCAGGCCCCGCTTCGGAACTCAGGACGTAGACAGCCACGATGTTGTTTTGGCTCGCGTAGGCGTTGCGGATCACATGTCGCGTGCGCGATGGATCGCCGTGGGTCTCCAGTGACGGCAAGGCGACGAGGTTCGGGTAGTCCGCCGTCAGCACGGCATCGAAGCCCAACCGCCGCTCCACGCTGTCGAGCGCGGTCATCGTCTCGGAAATCACGAGAACCGAGCCGGACCGGTCACGCGTGAAGCGACCGATCAGACGGCCGGCGGTGGCGCCAGCAGCGTGGTTGTCGACGCCGACGAAGTCGAATGGGCGCACGTCCTGCTGCCCTGACACGAACTGGACCACATGGATGCCACGGTTCTTCGCCCGGAGCATGGCGTCGCGAACCTGTGGTGATTCGGGCGCCATGATGGCGATGCCGTCGACCTCATCGTGTTCGATGACCGACAGGGCCGCGGAAATCTGGTGCGGATCGTTCTCGAGGACCTGGCGATAGCCGATCTGCACCGAGTCCGCTTGGAGCGCTGCATGTGTCTCGGTGATCCGGGAAATCACACTGGCGAGGAATTCATGGCCGGATCGGGGCAACAGGAACTGGAAGCGGTAGATCCTTCTGCGCGCCAGATTGGCGGCCGATTGGTTGCGGACAAAACCGATGCGGTCGACCGCGGCCATGACCGCATCGAGCGTGGCTTGACGCACGCCGGGGCGCCCATTCAGGACACGATCGACCGTCGCAAGGCTGACGCCCGCCTCTCGCGCAAGGTCTCGGGTGGTTGGGCTCACCGACGCTTCGCCTCGGATCGATGGGGTCGCGTCCACGTTGTTCCGTGAGTTCTCGGAAGATGCAATAGGAAATGAGGTACGAACCTCAAAAATTACTTGCGATAAGGTACGTACCTCAGCTATGCATGGGGTTCCATCCGTGCCGAGGCAGGGTGTTCTTTGCCAACCTAGGGAGGACGTCCGATGAACCGCATGAGATTGATACCGGCTGCGTTGGCGGCCGCAATAGCAAGTGCCGGCTCTGCGCAGGCTGCGGACCTGACACTGTGCTGGGCCGCATGGGACCCGGCAAACGCCCTTGTGGAACTGAGCAAGGACTTCGAGGCCCAATCGGGCATCAAGATGAATTTCGAGTTCGTGCCTTGGCCGAACTTTGCCGATCGGATGCTCAACGAACTAAACTCGGGCGGTCAGCTTTGCGACCTGATGATCGGCGACAGCCAGTGGATCGGTGGCGCGGCCGAGAACGGCTGGTACGTAATGCTCAACGACTTCTTCGACAAGGAAGGCATCTCGATGAATGCCTTCGTGCCGGCGACCGTCACCGGCTATTCGGAGTGGCCGAAAAACACGCCTAACTACTGGTCACTTCCCGCCTTTGGCGACGTCGTCGGTTGGACCTACCGCAAGGACTGGTTCGAACGCCCTGAGATCCAGGCCGCCTTCAAGGAGAAGTACGGTCGCGATCTGACGCCGCCCGCCACCTTCGCCGAGCTGAAGGACGTTGCCGAGTTCTTCCAGGGTCGCGAAATCGACGGCAAGACCGTCTACGGTGCCTCGATCTACACCGAGCGCGGCTCGGAAGGCATCACGATGGGCGCGATGGATGTGCTCTACAGCTACGGCTTCAAGTACGACAATCCCGAGAAGCCCTATGACATGGAAGGCTTCGTGAACTCGGACGGCGCGGTGGCCGGTCTTGAGTTCTACAAGTCGCTCTATGATTGCTGCGTCGCCCCCGGCACGTCAAACACCTACATGGGCGAAGGTATCGACGCCTACAAGTCGGGCCAGGTCGCGCTTCACATGAACTTCGCCTTCACCTGGCCGGGCTTCGAAGTCGACCCGAACGTGGGCGGCGGCAAGACTGGCTATCTAGTCAACCCGGCCGGCCCGAACGGCGAAAAGTTCGCTCAACTGGGCGGCCAGGGCATCTCGGTCGTTGCCAACACCGACAACATGGATGGCGCGCTCGCGTACATCAAGTGGTTCGCCCAGAAGGACGTGCAGGACAAGTGGTGGTCCATGGGCGGCTTCTCGTGCCTGCGCGCGGTGGTCGAGGATCCGAACTTCGCGAAAAGCCAGCCCTATGCTCAGACCTTCCTCGACAGCATGGCGATCGTGAAGGACTTCTGGGCGGAACCCTCCTACGCGACACTCCTCCAGGCCTCGCAGCAGCGGTTCCATGATTACGTGGTCGCGGGCAATGGGTCTGCCAAGGAAGCCCTTGACGGCCTGATCGCCGACTGGACCGAGACGTTCCAGGACGAAGGGAAGCTCTGAGTCCGTAACACTGCCCCTCTCCCCCCAGGGGGAGAGGGGCAGCCGGTGTTCCCACCGGCCCCGTCGTCTGAGATCATGAAGCCGCCGGCATTGCCTCCCCTTTCCTCTCGCCCGCGGGGGATAAGGTCAGGGTGGGGCCGACCGACACGCTGCCCCGAGTGATCCCCGCGAGCGCGCCGAGCATGACCGACACCCCTGCCGATCGCATTGCCCGCGCAACGCCCCCGGCGATAGCCCGTCGTGTCCGGGGGCTGCCCGACCGAGTGATCGCCTGGATCTTCGTGGCGCCCACGATCTTCCTTCTGCTCGCCGTCAACATCTTCCCGCTGATCTGGACGATCCGCCTGTCCTTTACGAACTTCGCCGCCAACAAACCCAATGCCGAGGTGAAGTGGGTTGGCATCCGCAACTACACACGGATCCTGACCGACGCCGATACGTGGGCGAACATGCAGACGACGGCGCATTTCCTGATCTGGACGATCTTCTTCCAGGTGTTGATCGGCTTCGCGCTCGCCTGGCTCATCAATCGCAAGTTCAAGGGCAACGATCTGGTGACCACGCTGATCGTGATCCCGATGATGCTGTCTCCGGCCGTGGTGGGCAACTTTTGGACCTTCCTCTACCAGCCGCAGATAGGCGTGGTGAACTACGTGGTCGAGTTCCTGACGGGCATCCCAGCCGACTCGTTCTCGATGCTGGGCCCCGGCGGCTGGGCGCGCTGGTCCATCGTCATCGTCGATACCTGGATGTGGACGCCCTTCGTGATGCTGATCTGCCTAGCCGGGCTGCGGTCCATCCCGGACTACATCTACGAGGCCGCGGAAGTGGACCGCGCCTCGAAGTGGCGGCAATTCTGGACGATCACGGTGCCGATGGCGCTGCCGTTCTTGATGCTCGCCGTGCTGTTCCGGGGGATCGAGAACTTCCGGATGTTCGACCTCGTAGTGCTGCTGACCGGCGGCGGCCCTGGGGACGAGACACTGCTCGCTTCGATCGACCTCAAGCGCGAGGCGTTCGAGAAATGGCGGACGGGGTACTCCTCGGCCTACGCAATCATCCTGTTCGTGACCGTATTCGGCCTCGCCTCCATCTACGTGAAGGCCCTCAACCGCGTGAAGCAGAGATGAGTGCCCATTCGGTCACCGCAGCGTCCCGCAAAGCCAAGTGGGTGGCCGGCATCCTTGTCGTCCTCTACGCCGTCCTTACCCTCTTGCCGCTTCTGTGGATCATCTCGACCAGCTTCAAGTCCGGCCCCGACTCGATAAGTTATCCGCCCAAGGTCTTCTTCCAGCCGACGCTTGAAGGCTATGTAAACCTTTTCACCACGCAAGCCCGGGCCTCGGCCGAAGACCTCGCGACTCTTACCCCGCCCGAAGCTTGGTACGACGAGATCGCCTGGGCGGACGGCATGATCATTGTCGGCCCGTCGCGCTTTGGGCAGCGATTTCTGAACTCCGTCATCATCGGCTTTGGCTCGACCTTCCTCAGTATCGTCCTGGGCACGTTGTCGGCCTATGCCTTTAGCCGCTTCCGGGTGCCGCTCAGGGACGATCTTCTGTTCTTCATCCTCTCTACCCGGATGATGCCGCCCATAGTCGTCGCCATCCCAATATTTTTGATGTTCCGTTCGCTGGGCCTGTCGGACACCCACGCCGGGATGATCCTGCTCTACACAGCCGTAAACTTGTCGCTCGCGGTCTGGCTCCTGAAAGGGTTCATCGACGAGATCCCCCGCGACTACGAGGAAGCGGCGCTGATCGACGGCTACACGCGCTTTCAGGCCTTCGTGAAGGTGGTCTTGCCACAGGCCGCGACCGGCATTGCGAGCACGGCGATCTTTTGCCTGATCTTCGCCTGGAACGAATATGCCTTCGCGGTGCTTCTCACCTCGGGCAACGCCCAGACCGCGCCGCCCTTCATCCCGACGATCCTGTCGGTCGGCGGCGGCATCGACTGGCCTGCGGTCGCCGCGGCGGCAACGCTGTTTCTCCTGCCGGTTGTGGTGTTCACCATCCTCCTCCGCAAGCACCTTCTGCGCGGGATCACCTTCGGGGCGGTGCGGCGGTGAAAGCCCAACTCAGATCGTCGCATGCGGCGCGGCGCGGCACGGATGCGATGCGCTTGCCATCAGCGGACCCGACGGGACACCGACGCCCATGAACGCCTTCCTGAGCGGCCTTTCCCGGCTCCGCCGCGGCCCTTGCGAGATGGTGGCTTCCATCATCATCGCCATCGGTGTCGTGATGCTGATGCAGCCCTTCGCCATCGAGTTCTTCACCTGGTCCTTCGTGGTCACGCTGATCGGGACCGTCATGTTCGTCATCGTTTCGCACTTCCCGGAGTGACGCCCCTTGGCCGAGATCGTCATCCGCAACTTGCGGAAGGAATTCGGGAGTTTCACCGCCGTGAAGGGCTCGACCTTCACTGTGGGCGATGGCGAATTCTTCATGCTGCTGGGGCCGTCGGGCTGCGGCAAGACCACAACGCTCCGCATGATCGCGGGGCTCGAACTACCGACGAGCGGGGAAATCCTGATCGGCGGCGAGGATGTTTCGCAGCGCCCGGCAAGCAAGCGTGACATCGCGATGGTCTTCCAGATGTTCGCCCTCTACCCGCACATGAACGTCCGAAAGAACATCAGTTATCCGTTGGTCAGCCAAGGTATGCCGCGCGACCGGGTGGCCACCAAGGTGACCGAGGTGGCAAGGACTCTCGACATCGCGCACCTGCTTGACAAGGGAGTGGGCGGCCTGTCGGGCGGCGACAGGCAAAGGGTGGCGCTGGCCCGGGCCATTGTCCGGGAACCCAAGGCCTTCATGTTGGACGAACCCCTCGGCGCCCTCGACGCCGAGTTCCGCGAACACATGGCCGAAGAGCTTCGGTCGCTTCACAACCGGATGGGGGCAACGACGGTCTATGTCACCCACGACCAGCTCGAAGCGATGCAGATGGGCGACAAGATCGTGATCATGAATCATGGCGTCGTCGAACAGTTCGGCGTGCCGCAGGATCTTTACGACTGGCCCGCAACCATGTTTGTGGCCGAGTTCCTCGGTTCGCCACCGATGAACTTCCTAAGGTTCGACGGTATCGTTGGGCGCGGCATGGCTGCCGTCACGTTGGGCGAGGCGGTGATCGATGTGCCACAGCAGCGCGAGGATGCGCATGGCGCGCTGGCACTGGGGGTGCGACCGGAGCATGTGCACCTGGACGATGCCGCGCCCACCCGCGGGCGGGTGATCGCCGCCGAGTACCTCGGTACGTCCCAGATCGTCACGCTCGCCACACCGCACGGCGAAGTCAAGGCGCGCATTCCCTCCGCCCGCGCAGTCCGCTCTGGCGACACGACGGGCCTCTCCTTCGACGCACGCACCCTGTCGTTGTTCGACGTTGCCACCGGCCGCGCCCTGAGTTCGGCCGCCAACCAAACAGTCTTGGCCCATGGCTGAGATCGCACTTCGCCACGTGACCAAGCGGTATGGGTCCACGGTGGCGCTGTCGGACCTGTCGATGACCGTGCCCGATGGCGCCTTTGTGGTGCTCCTAGGCCCGACCGGCGCGGGCAAGACCACGCTGTTGCGCCTCGTCTCGGGGCTGGAAGCCCCTGATGCGGGAGATGTGCTGATCGGTGGGCAGCGGGTCAATGGCATGACGCCCGCGCAGCGAAACCTCGCGATGGTGTTTCAGCAGTACTCGCTCTACCCGCACATGACGGTGCGAGAGAACCTCGCCTTTCCGCTCAGATCGCCCTTGCTGCGTACGCCCCCCGCCGAGATCGCCCGCAAGGTCAACGAAGTGGCAGCGATGCTGCAGATCACTCACAAGCTCGACAACGAAGCCACCGCCCTTTCAGGGGGCGAAATGCAGCGCGTGTCGATCGGGCGCGCGCTCGTGCGGCAGCCCGCCGCTTATCTGATGGATGAACCGCTCAGTTCCCTCGACGCCAAACTGCGCGCCGATCTCAGGGTGGAACTGAAGAGCATCCAGGGGCAATCCGGCGCGACGTTCCTCTATGTCACCCACGACCAGGTGGAAGCGATGACCATGTCCACGAATGTCGGCGTGCTGGATCGGGGTCGCCTGGTACAGTTCGGAACGCCGCGCGAAGTCTATGAGCAACCTGTCAACGTTTACGTCGCCACGCGCCTTGGCCAGCCGCGCATCAACGTGCTGCCGGCCGCGCTCTTTGGCGGGGCTCCGCCTGGAGCGGTCAGCATCGGCCTGCGTCCCGAGCAGATCGTGCAGGGCGAGGGCGAGGCAAGCTTCGTCACGCGCGTGGAACACCTGGGCGACCAGACCCGCCTGCACCTGTCGTTCCGCGACCACGACATCGTGACGATCACCGACGCCCATACCCCGCTCTGCGCGGGAGACATGGTGAAGATCCGACCCGAGCGGCCCCACCACTTCGACGCCGCAGGCGATCTCATCGCATGAGGAAAAACCGATGACCCATTTCGTCAACAAGAAGGAAGACATCGTCACCGAAGCGGTGGATGGACTTCTCGCGGCCTCGGGCGGCAAACTCGCGCGTCTCGACGGTTATCCGCACATCCGCGTGGTCGTCCGCAGCGACTGGGACAAATCGCGTGTCGCACTCGTATCCGGTGGAGGATCTGGGCACGAACCGGCGCATGCCGGCTTTGTCGGGCCCGGCATGCTCACCGCGGCGGTGTGCGGCGATGTCTTCGCCTCGCCCTCGGTCGATGCGGTCCTTGGGGGTATCCTGGCGGTCACGGGGCCAGCCGGCTGCCTCTTGATCGTCAAGAACTACACCGGGGACCGGCTGAACTTCGGACTCGCCGCCGAGCGTGCTCGAGCCTTCGGTCTGAATGTCAGCATGGTGATTGTCGATGACGACGTGGCGCTGCCCGATCTGCCGCAGGCGCGCGGCGTGGCCGGAACTCTCTTCGTCCACAAGATCGCGGGCGCCTCGGCCGAGGAGGGGGCTGACCTTGCCCGAGTGACGGCTGCGGCGGAGGCGGTCATCGACCAGATCGCCTCGATCGGCATGTCGCTGGACACCTGCACCGTACCCGGCGCGCCGAAGGGGGCTCGAATCCCGCCTGGCCGGGCTGAGTTGGGTCTCGGCATCCACGGCGAGGCTGGGGTCGAGCAGGTCGACTACCAGGATGCGAGATCCGCGATGCGGATGATGACGGAGAAGCTCGGATCGGCGATAGCCACCGAGGGGCCCTATGTGGCGCTTCTGAACAATCTGGGCGGAACCTCGGTCCTGGAAATGCAGGTGTTGGCGCATGAGTTGGTCAACTCGGGCATCGGCCCGCGTTTGACCCATCTCATTGGGCCCGCGGTGATGATGACCTCCCTCGAGATGCGGGGCGTTTCGATCTCAGTCCTCCCTGCGACGGACCGTTTTCTGGCCGGGCTGCGCGCGCCGACGCCGCTGTCGGCCTGGCCGGGCCTCGCCCCACTCGGTGCGGTTAAGGTCCTCGACCTCCCCGATGGCTTGCGCCCGATCCGGCCGATGCCCTCGCAACACCCGGCGACCCGCGCGTTCCTCTTGAGGTGCTGCGAGATCCTAATCGCGGCCGAGGACGAGTTGAACCGGCTCGACGCGCGGGCGGGGGACGGCGATACCGGCAGCACGCTCGCCGGGGCCGCGCGCGCGTTGGTCGGGGCGATGGACCGGTTGCCGCTGGCCGACCATACCCAGCTTTGTCGCGCCATCGGACTGGAGTTGAGCCAGACCATGGGTGGGTCCTCGGGGGTGTTGTTGGCAATCTTCTTCGTGGCCACCGGCGACGCCGCGGCCAGTGGCCTGCCCATGCGCGAAGCGCTTATGGCGGGGCTTGCACGGATGCAGGAGATCGGTGGCGCGCAGCTAGGTGACCGCACGATGGTCGACGCCTTGCAACCTGCGCTGAATCATCTGGCCCAGGGATTGACCGAAGCCGCTCGAGCGGCGCGCGCGGGAGCCGACGCCACGGCCAAGATGGCTTCGGCACGGGCCGGTCGTTCTTCGTACCTCAACCCCGAACAGCTTCTGGGCAACGTTGATCCAGGCGCCGAAGCAATCGCGCGCCTGTTCGAAAAGCTGTCCGCCCGAGGCAGCGCTGGGCATTGGGGTGAATAGGCAACGATCCATGCTCGCATCGCTTCGCTCCCCGATGATGCCAGCGAAGAATGACACGAAATGACGAGGCTGGATGGCTGGTCGTGTCAACCGCTTCGCCTTTCGCCACCCCGCCGCAACCGCCTCGGCCTCTGAACAGAACCGCCGCTCGCCTTTGGCCTCGTTGATCTCTGTGCGGTCGTAGTACTGCCCGCCGGGGACGTGGTA
>Ga0194128_10000712_pt1 | contig 59777 bp, 39 predicted proteins | sample TA2KigCa65mmetaG_FD_148650 | JGI IMG/M metagenome (GOLD analysis project Ga0194128, IMG submission 148650) | Freshwater microbial communities from Lake Tanganyika, Tanzania - TA2015037 Kigoma Deep Cast 65m | ecosystem: Environmental > Aquatic > Freshwater > Lake | place: Tanzania: Lake...
GCCGATGACGGTCAGCGTGCCCCCCTTCAGCGTCGCGGTTGCGGATCCGACACCGGCCACCGTCGACTGCATGGGGATATCGAGCGGCACGACCGACAGGCGGGCTCGATACTGGGGCGGCTGGGCGAACACCGCGGCAGACACAGCCAACGCCAGGGTCGTGGCGAAAACGACAGACCGGAGCATGGCGGGAATTATAGGCGCCGGGTGCCTGAGTGCCTAGAGGTGCTCCGGCGCCTCGGGAGTGGGGAGTTTGAAATTTAGTCATTCCCCAGCCTTGTGGGACGATGAGGCATGACTAGGCGCTGACGCAAACCAAAGCGCGAAGGAAAGGCTCACGACTTCACCACCATGACCCGGAGGGTGGTCGAACAAGCCATCGTCGAGAAGCTAGACGGTTCTCCGCACGACAGTCCAGACGAGGGAAACACCCCGCCGCAGTCGCTTTAGGCAAGCTGGGAGGGATAGACGACCCTCGCCTGAAGGCGAGGGGTTCACCCATCCCAGAACGGGACCCTAAGGTTAGAGGCGGCGCATCGGGAACACAGTCGAGGACTACGGAATGGGAGATGACTGCACCAGTGAAGGCCTTCCTACCTCTGGCTGTCCGGTGAAAGCACGAGTAAACTGATGCCCCCGGACATGCGGAAAGTACTGCCTTGCGCTTTGGTGCTCGCCGTGATTTCTGTCAGCATTGCATCGGCGCAAGTCCGGGGTTTTGTCGGTGTCGTGTTTGATGCAAACGTCGTCTCGGTTATCGACGGCGATACGGTCGACGTCTTGCCTGCAGGCCAAAAACGACGACTCCGGATACGGCTTGAGGGCATCGACGCGCCTGAACGTGGCGAACCCTTCAGTGTCACGGCTACCAGATCTACAAGGGTGCTCCTCTTCGGTCAACGCGCAAGGGTCGAAGGGCGCGATGTGGATCGCTATGGTCGACTTGTCGCGCGAATTTCAGTGCGAGGCAATGACGCGAGTTTGGAGCTTCTCAAAGCCGGATTGGCGTGTCACTACACACAATATTCACAGGATGTATTACTCGCAAGCACAGAGTCGGAAGCCCGCCGTGCAGGCAGGGGCTTCTGGGCGCGCGACGCAGCAAGACCGAATTGCGCGAGTGCTTCAAGGCCCAGCGCCAGACAAGAGGCGACCAGCCCACAGGGACTGATTTTCCACGGCAACATTAAGAGTCACGTGTACCACGCTCCCTCCTGTCGGAACTACAACTGCCGGAATTGCAGCCGGACGTTCAGGTCCGAGGCGGACGCACAGGCCGCGGGTTTTAGGCCAGCCGGCGATTGCTTGCACCGATGACGCGCTGACGCCAGGTTGACGCTCCAGCGCAGGGCTAGCTGGGCAGCTGGAATGCTTCTTGCTTTCTCGTTCCATATGAGCGACGAGAACCCGTACTGTGACGCCCATTCAACAGCCGCCGCGGTCAAACTACTGTTTGACTTGCGAATGCGCTATAGCAAGGATCTGCCGCTGGTTGCCTGGCGAATGCTCGCAAACGCGGAGAGCCGGTTGAACCGCGAGCTGACTCACTATCTTCGTCCCGGTGGGCATGCGACGTCCGACGCACCGACAAGGGTGTCGGCGGACCGTCAACTTCGCGCCGTCTAGATTCGAGAGACTGTCGCCGCTTGCTACGGCGTTGGGGTCAGTTGCTGCCATGAATCTCGGATCTGATTGATGTGCTCAGCGATGAATCTGGCCAAGAGTTCGGTCGACTTCCCCTGCTCGCCGCGCTCCACTACGATCGAGAACACCAAGCCTCGAGCGATCGACCCGTTGGCATTCCATTCGACAACGGCGAGAACGAGGCGCGAATTGTCTGGTAGACCTCGCGCGGCTTGTAGCGTTCCGGTTTTTGCGTACACACGGACATTGGGTGCGAGCGTCTTCAGGGCTGCTAGAGCACCAGTTCTTTGGAACCACCCATTTGCAGTGCCTTGGCCACTCTCGACAACGCCCTCTAGGCCGGGCCGCACCCTTTCGGCGATCTGCTGAAACGACTGTCGCGTGGGGGCGGGCTTAGGCGCAGCGCCACGTGTGATGTGCGCGACAACCGGCACACCGCCTACGGCCGCTCCAAAAGCCGCGGCCAGATCGACGTTCGCCCACAAATTAGAGCCGCCGCCAAGCAACAGAGTGACGAAATTACGCGGGCTCCGGATCGAATCAAGCCCCAAGTCGACGGCTTCTGGCGACAGCGCCCTAAGCGCACTGGAAGGACCGTTTGGTGCAGGTGCGTTGTTATCGCGAATGTCGTCAGATTCGTCGCCAGTCCAGAACGACGTCCTAAAGTCGCGCGAGCCGACCGTGCGCCCAACGCCGAACATTGCTTCTAGCCTCTCCGCAAGTGGGGTCAAATGCAGGTTCCGCATCGCGCGAGGTGCCACATGGCTGAACTCGATGTCCGCTGGGAAGCGCGGGACACTGGCCCAAGCCTGTCGACCACCGTCGAGCGATTCTGCGACTGACGGCGACCCGCCTGCAGCTGACGGAACTCCATCGGGAGCTGCGGGTTCACGTTCGGCCAGGCCGAGAAATCCGAGCCGTACCTCGTAGCGATTGTCTGACCGAACCAAGTAGGACGTGAAATCTGCCCATTCAGCTCCAGTGAGCGCGCGCGATGACTCGACACTCCAAGGCGGTCGAATTGGAATGCCAAATACGGCCTCGTCTGGCCCTGCCAGTCCTCGCACAGCTAGCCGACGATCGAGTTCCGGATGAACGGCCAACGCCGCGCTGGCAATCAGCGGCTTGGTTGCTGAACCCAAGATCATGCGATCAAAATTGCGGTCGCCTGAGTAACGACGGTCGAACGAACGTGGTGCTCGACTTGTCAGCCACAAAGCCGGCGGAAGGAGTTCGCCGTTTGTGGCCCTCTCCCAGGCCGACCCACTCGCCATCCGCGGCCAGCTTCCTAAGGCGAGTGCTTCGCCAGCCGGCAGTGTGAGGATGGACATCGCAATCCGTGGAGGAAGGGCCTCGTCTCGTGTTCGCGCTGGAAGAAGAACGTCGTGAAGGGCGCGGCCCTGCGACGTGACGAATCGTTGGGCGGCACCGTGAAGAACAGGGTCGATTGTTAGCTCGCCGTAGAGTGACGTAGCGGCGCTTGTCCCCAGTCGGTCCCATTCGTCGGGCAATGCCTGGGCAAGTTGCGGCAGCCACGGATAGTCGGCACTGTTTGTTGCCGCCGAGCGCCACCTTCCCATCACCCAGGCGGGTCCAATCTGAGCTGCGGTTTCTCGACGTTGGATCTCAAATCCAGGCTGAAGCCCAGGCCCGATCTGATCGAGAGTTTCAACCTTGTCGGCCGGCTGCAACTGGACCTGCTGGCCGGGAATCAAGCGACGATTTCGACTTGTACTTGCCTCGGTGTGTCGCATTCGAAGTTCGCCGCGACGAAAGGACACGGAGGTTGGGGAACCTTCGAGTTCACCAATCAATACAGTCCGGTCAGCTCGCTGATTCAACGGCCGAAAGCGGAGTAGCAATTGTGCTCTTGCGCCCTGCGGATTCGAATCGCTAACCAGTCTCAAGCTGCCGTCCTGCTGCGCCGCAAGGATTATGTCGCGACTCTCGCCTGGTCGCGGTGCTCGCCCAGGCACCTCAAACTGAAATCCTCGCCCCGAAATGACCACAGACGTCGCTGCAGCGGCGCGCAGTCGAACCGCTGGAAGGTCTTCCGGCGCAGCGCCGGCATCGAAACTGACGCGGGCGTTGTACTCAGGATTTGCACGGACGGCCCACTCCGGCTCAAACGTTGGAATCGTCGCTGCTTCGTCGGCCCACATTCTGGCGGGGTCGATCCTGAATAGCAGAGGCCGTCTGGACGAGCCACCGTTCTCGCCCAACGCTCGCAGCGACGCCATAAGGCGATCGTAGTCGCCGACATTACGCACGCTCCTCAACTGGTTGGATAAGTCGCCGATCCCGATTCGCCCCTCAATCTTCTCCTCCGGTTCGAGGGCGTTGAAGCGCAAGCGCTCCTGTTCGATCAGGGTGCTGGCTGATGCCAAAGAGGGTTCGAGTGTCTGTGTTACTGCGTCAAACCGGAGACGTCCCGTGTCTGCGAGAATGCGCACTTCATCAAGAAGCCCCCGCCAACTGAACGGATTCCTAAGCGTGTCGTCGTTAATGACTGTGATGCCCGACGTCGCAATTAACAGCAGTCCAGCAGTGGGGATGACGAACACAACTGCACGCCTGAATTGAGATCTGACGAGGCCGAACTTCGCAGGTTCAGTTTCGGCGGAAGGCAGAATTGAGATGCGGTCAACGAGGACGCGAGGCTCCCCCCCGGAGCGCCAGGCGACGGCTTGTAAACCTAAAGCGAGCAGAACGGCCCACTTGGCCAAGTCTCCGGTAATCGAGTTCACAGCCAACAGCGGCAGATTTCGGCCGGTAAACGGAAGGGCGCCGAGATCCATGCCGGCCTGCGCAACGGCCTCCAAGAAGAAGGCGGAGAATACAAGCAGGGAAAACGCGTGGCCAATGTCGAACAGACGTTTGCCGCTGACGAATATGATTCCGAGAGGCAAGAAATAGATGCCCAGCAACGCGAGGCCGCCGATCAGGCCATGTTCGCTCAGGATATAGAAGCTAAACGTGCTGTCGTACTGAAGAGTGTCTTGACGGACCTGCGACTGCCGGACTGGGGCCTTGCCATAGCCCATTCCAGTCCACCCTCCCCTGTAGGCAATGGCGCGGTTCTCCCATGTATGTTCCAATCCCTGGCGCAGTTCATTGACCGTGAAGGCACTGCGACCATCAGTCGTGGCAACAGGAGTCCACGGGATGGCTCGCTCGGCATCTACTTCTTCTTTGAAGACCAGAAGTCTCACGCCGGCTTGTCCTGCCAACCGACTGTACGACGACGGCAGAACTTGGTTGAGATTGAGATAGAACAACGAGGCGAGCACGATTCCTGCCGCAAGGAGGCCAGTCGCCATGTAAGCCAGGTGACGAGGTTTCCCACCGGCCCACAGCAGGACTACGAGCGGCACGTACACAGCGACCGATGCGACCAATCCGCCGGCATCTCGCATCAGCAGAGGCGTCAGGAAGGCCGGCACGAAAAGGAGAAGTAAGCCAAGAACGAACGCGTAGGCCCAATGGAAGTGTTCGACGACGGTCCCTGGCGCGAAGCGCCTCCTCGACGAAAGCCAAATGACTGCCGGCCCCCATACGACGAGGATGGGCACCAGGACTTCCTTGACTCCAGGTATCGGCAACCGAGTCACACCAAACAGAATTGCCATCAGCACGGCTATAGCCACGAAGACCTTGAGCGCGCGCCCCCCAAGAGCGAGCCAGGTATTTGGAAGATCTTGCTCGGCCGAGTCGGTTTCGTCGGCGACTGTTCCGACGTTATTCCAGAAACGCGGACCGAATTCCTTGGCTAGCCATTCGGGCCGAGCAGCGTGCTGCACTACGATCAGGCTTCGGCTGATTATGGTTGTCAGGGCGCGCCAAACAGCAGTGCCGCGACGCCTCCGCTGGATTTGTGGACCACGTCCCGATGCAGAAGGTTCGTCAGCGATAGCTTGGTCTTCTTCATGTATCCATTCTGAATCCAGTTCTTCGTCGTTCAGCCAATACTGTCGCGCGACGAGGTACGCCACGGTAACTGACACCAGCGCAAGCGTGCCGAGAAATATGAGTGGCGTAGTAGTCGAACGTGGCGCGTTCAGCCACAACGTGTATCCAAGCCACCATTCGAGCGCGCCTGCCATAGCAACCGCAAGAACCAGCCGAAAGACGCGCCGACCTGCAGCATGCTGTTCTCGAATCTCTTCGAAGTCAGTATGGCGATCTCTCCAGACGCGTATTGGCAGCAGTACGACCGACGGAATCGTCGCTAGCCCGAAGAGGGCGAAGGCGAACCCCGAAATGGCGAGTGAGTCAATGTACGATGGTTCTTGAGCGTATCGGTACGCCAGCAGCAACCTGATAGTTAATAGTGTCCACACACAGAATGCGACCGAGGCTACGGTCCAAGCGTCGTCCCGCTGAAGTCCGCTGCAAGTAACCGCGCAGCTCAAGGCCAAGACAATCAACGCGAACAGAACACCGAGATCAAGGCGCCACAGATGCGGGAGATCCTGAACGGTTGCGATCAGAAAACGTAGGCCGCCTGCTGCAACAGTGGTCTCCGATGTGATCGCTGACTCCGAGTTGCTGTTGTCAGTCAACCGGATCGGAGCAAAGGGCGACAAGGAAGGCTGTTGCTGCTGGCTAACAAAGCGGCCGCTCTCTATTTGCACCCGGCTGCGAAACTTTGCAATCGTGGAACCGAATGGAACTACGAAGGCGAAGTCCCCCGGCTGTGGATCTGCGGTGATATCCAGCCAGGTGCCATTCGCGCTCGCCGGCGGAAGCGGGCTCGCGCGACGCCAAGGCGGCAAGAAAGCGGCGGTTAAGCGGTTCGACGAGTCTGTATCTACGTCAATGCCCAGAGACACGCCGGGCCATTGGATTCGTAAGCGAGATGGCAAGTCGACATCAGCCTGGAAGGTAGCCTGACGATCGAGAACACGAATGCGCCCCGCGGTGGGTATCAGTAGCCAACTCGAAGCGGCCCAATTCTCAAGCTCACCAGCGAGCTTGGCCTGTCCCTGCGCTCGAAGACGTGCGGTCTCGCGGGGTAGCAGCGTATCCAAGGTGACCACGCGATTGCGATCGCCGGAGCTTGCAGAAACACGGACGACGACAGCACCGGCTGAGTCGATGATTTCAACCGTCGGCGGCAGAAATCTGTTATTGCGCCAGAGCCATCCTACGAGCCCCTCCAAGCAACGCCCTGAAACACGAACGCCGAACTGGCCGAGCATGGAGGTCGGCTGGGGCGACAGCTGGCGTACGGAGCCAAATGGCCAGCATGAACCGAGATTGAATGTGTCACCTGATGGAGGTACCTCGACGCCATTTATGACGTCGTCGCCTGCGCGCAGAAATGCGTGCCCCTCAGAGACAGTGACGCGGACACGCCTGGGTCCAATAGGTTCAACGTTCAGTCGAGGCGCAAAGGAACCGCTCGGCCACCCAACAGTCGCGGAATCGGCAGCTCCGCCGACTTGGAGTGCACCGTTTGCAGCGTCAGTCGCGAGTGCCCGCCAAGCTATCTCGGTTGACTGGCTACTGTACGGAGAGGCGTGAATCACCGCCAGAATCACGCTGGCGACCAGCGCCCCTGCCACACCAAGCCAGGCGGGGAGGATCCAAGGCAAATCCAATCGTCTGAGGAACCGATTTCCAACGACGATTGCGACCGTCGCAATCGCGAACACGGCCACGAGGGTCACGCTAGATTCTCCCCTTCTTTAGTTTGTCAACCGTCGCACGAAACTCGGCGGCGTCGCCTCCGAACATCGAGCGGGTCACTCTGCGCGCAACGCTCGGCTGACTTGACCGAACGTAAGTCGCGAGCCGTGCGGCCATGCGTCTAACCGCCGGCTCCCTCGCCGAACGACCGAGTGAGTCGATTACGATTTCTGAAAACGCGTTCTGGTCGGTCTTAACCATCGCGGCGAGTAGCTCGTCGAAAGCTCGCGGTGCGACGATAGAGGCGGCAGTCGCCAAGAGGCCTTGGTCGTTGAGCATGACTTCGACGAAGGGCGTTCGCGCTGATGGAGTGTGGCCGGTCGTCAGGAAGAGGTCTAGTGCCGTCTTGGCTTGTGAGTGACGCTCCGCCAACCGGAGCACATTGTTCGCTCTGCGTAGCACGTCCTCCGGCGCTGAGACGGTGCACAGATACTCGCCCACGCTTTCAGCAATCTCAGTCTTCGACAACCTCCGTAAATCATCGACTGATACGCCATCTGGGTCATCGAGCATCTGGCTCAGAATCGCCTTGCGTATCCGCGCCTCCTCGGAGTGCGCCCACTGAGGGTCGATAGTCTTCCAGCCATCGAGCCAAGAGCGAGCTTGAAGAATAGTTCGGGGCGACGGTCTGCACCGTCGGATTTCCGCCGACAGTTCCGAAGGCCAGTCCGAACCCCAAAGGCCTACCAGACCCGACAGATTCGGGGGTTCTCCGTCTCCGTGATATTCGCGAACCAAATCACGCAGTTCTGAAAAGAGCGCGGTTCGGTTCAACTCGCGGCCCTTGTTCTCGACCGACGGCCTTCCATCCCATAGGTCGAGTAGCACACAGAAATCAGCCCATGCAGCGGGGGCTCGAGCGGCGACAGCCCTCTTTAGACCGATCGAAACTGACGCCCTGAAAGGACTGCGGGCGAGCGCCGACAGGAATTCAGTTGCACGCTGCCGAACCGAGTTTCCCGTCATATCCAAAGCGGCCCTGACGAGTGCCGTAATATCAGCGCCTTCTAGCGACGCCCGAGAGCCCGCCGCAAGCGCGTCGGCGGCATACAAGACGACATCCATCTCCCACCCTGTGCGGCGAGCAACCATGCGCGCGATAGCCTGCTCTCGCAGTGCGGCAAACACCTTGTTGGAGACGGTCGCAGGCAAAGATAATTTGCACCACTCCTGGAGCGAGGTGGAACTCTGGATTCGCTGTAGCGCCACATCAGCGAAGTGGTCCAACGCCGGCTCGCCAACTACAGGTGCAACTGCGTTGAGGGCCGTCAGGATGCGGTGCTCCGGCACGTACGAGCAGAAGTGCCTCCAGAGCTCAAGTGCCGAATCAGGGGAAAGGCCCAACTTGGAGATGAAGCGGTCGAATGGGACCGAGTTGTCGGCGAGCGCAATCGCCACGGTGCTCAGATCCCATGCGGCCAAGTCCACTCTCGGCGGAAGGTCTCCAGCGATCGCTCGAGCCACCAAAAACTGCGTTCGCCCACTCGAGAACGTTCCAGTGCGCCGCGGCGCAGAAAGCGAAGCATGCACGAACTCGTAGGCAAGGTGCGGTGGCACCCGCGCGAAGTCGATTCCAACCCAGTCAATACTTTCTTCGCTATCCGACAGCAAATTTCCAAACGCGCTCACGAGCCTGAGCGTGTCCAATGGCCACCTAAAAAGGGGCTCTGCAAGCAAGCCACGCAAGGCGCCAGAGTGGACGGACTCTTCAACGACTCGAACGCACTCTAAGAGTGCACGCCCAGTTCTGATTACTTGCGCGCCGGCATCGGGGCTGGAGCGTGGATCCACGACGGCCGCGCAGCCTAGCTCCTTGGCATGTGCCACCGCGCCATTAAGCAGCCATCCCTGGCCGACTCGGAATGCAGGTTGCAAATCGGCAAGAACAGCAGCGAGGTCTTCAACGGATTCAAGCCGCCGGTCAGTGACAAGCGGAGGCGAGCAGGTTGAGATTGCCGCTTCGTGTGCTGCCGCACCAACAATGAAGGCGCCGAGCGCATTTGACCCGGAAGGCGACTGCTTGAGCGGTTCGCAGTCCAAGGCGTTGAGTAGTCTTCGGGCCTCGGCCTGGTCGATACGTTCTGGTTCTTGTCGGAGTTGCTGCCACAGCACCGTCTTGGTCAACGCCGCGAGAATCGCGGCACCGTTCCAATCAAAGCGCTGCCATAGCGTTTCACCCGGATCTAATAACAGCCAATACGGGTAGGTCCTATCGCGCTGTTGTTGGGACTCGCGATAGGTAACGAATGGCTTATCATCCCGAACGCCGATCCCCACCGAGAGAGATCCGGCGCCGAGGCCGTATGAGTCGGAAAGCATCCCTGAGGGGAATGCCGGCCAGTCACCAATTCGTAGGTGCTCGATGAAACCGCTGCCCCCAAAAACCAAAACGCGAACGGAGGCGCTCATCGCTCACTCTGCAGACCGTTGTCAAAACACCAGTTCAGCCAATTCACCAGACCTCGCGCACGTGCGGTGTTCTCCGCGCCGCCTACGTTCTCCACCCATAGCAAGAACGTAGGGACCTGCCGTGTCGATACTTCCGCCGCAAGCGCGCGATCCGGCATGGATGAACTGACACACGCGTCAAGCCAACCGCAAACCAACTTGCGTGCCTTTTCCGGACTCTTCGGAAGCACATCGGGCACGTCCGGGCCAGTTCCATTATTACGACCCTGCAACGCGTCAAGGTGCGTTACGACCAAACAGATGCGTGTTCTTGCCCCGGGTTGTATCGATTGCAATTGGTTCAAAGCCGCCTTAAGGCTATTTGGCTTCTTATCTGGCGGGGGAATTCCGAACGACGCGATGTCAGATGCATCGATGACGACGGCGATGACGTCCGCAAACTGATTGTGCTGCGCGTGCGCCAAATAGTTGATCGCCGCTTCTGATTCTTCTCCGGCGAAGTCGTAGAAGATCGCAGCGGCTGTGTAAGGTTTCCGACGTGGTTTTGCGGTACTCATCACGAACCGCTTGAAATCCCAGCCTGAGCCTGCGCTGCGCACAGCGGTACCACTTCGCCGCGTTGGCGCTAGAAATGCGGCTCTGACCGATTTCGTCCTGGTAAGAGTAGGCTTCAGCCGTTGGGCCGTTGTCGTCGGCGTACCATCGAACACATTCGTAAGATGAAGCGCCTCCAAGAATGGTTCCTCAGGTGAACCGCCTCCCGTGCTCGGAGTGGCATAGACAAATGAACTAACGGAGAATCCTGAAATCCCATCCTCGCGATAGGTGTCGTTCTTGAGCGCGAGACTAGCAAGGGTCGTTTTGCCGACCTCCCGAGCGCCAACGAGCTTGATTCGGCGGCTTCCCGCCTCGGACAATTCTTTCGCCCGACTGACCGCTTCTAGTAGCGGATAAGGGAACCACATCTCGCGTCGATCGCGATGTAACGTCGCGGCGCGCGCGAGCATTGCCAGTTCCCAATGAGAGACTTGCAAGCCGTCGTCCCCTAGAACCTCTCCGTCTGGATTGATCGGACCATTTCCCGCAGTTGTATCGTTATCAGTGGGTTCCGTTGGCGGCTCAGTCGATGCGCCCTCCGAAGCCTCGAAACGGCCGAAAAAAGGATTGCGCGACTTGCACCCAATGTGCGCCACGAATGTGCCGGATTCCAACGCCTCTTTCTCACGACACAAGTTACAGCCAGAATCAGGGTTTCTAGGATCGGGCTTGAATTCGTGCAACATGCAAAAGTGCACAAGATCCTTGGCTTCGATGCGTGCCAAGCACAACGGACATGTCAGCGCCATGATTTAGATGCTCTACCGTGAACGGACCGCTTCGATAATCGACTGGATGTCTGGTTCGAGGCGAATGACGATTCGTCTGTTCAGGGCCTTCCCGTCCTCTGTGTCGTTTGGGCCTACAGGTTGCGTATCGGCGAGGCCTATGGCCATCACCTTGTAGACCTTGGGGTCCAAGCCTAGCTCTTCAAGAAATCGCAGGAGGCCGGTAGAACGTCGACTGGACAGCTCCCAGTTTGTTGGCATGACTTGAGTGGCGGCACCGGGTCTGATTCGATCCGCATCCGTATGTCCCTCGAGTACGACGCGGAGGTACTTGCGTTCAGTGCCAGCCGCCCGTAATGCAGTGACTAGTGCTTCGCCGACCGCTGTAAGCAAACTTCGTTTTTCACCATCAGTTAGAAAGTCGTCATAGCCGAAGGAACGGAACAGAGCAGCGGATGGAATACTGATATCGGTCTCACTGTAGCGAACGCCCACATCGCCGCTGAGACGCTTCTCGAGTTCGGCGCGAAGCGTTCGTGTCGTCTGTGTGGCGACATTCATCGCACGAATCAGTTCCGGGCTAAACTGCACTTGCTCGCGCTGACGCGCTTCGGCTGTTAGAAGAAACGCAGCGACAAAGAACAACATCAGCCCAGCAAAGAGATCTGCTAAGGCAACCCAGATATTTATCGAGCTTCGCGAGTCAGCCACGACCAAACACTTCTGTTAGACGCCGCCATGCTCTTGAGACACGGGACTCGTTTACAGCATCGCGATACTGCGACCGGTGCGGCTCTTGTGCAGTTCGTGGCAAGGTTTTGGGGACATTGCTAATGCTGTCAAACGGCGCCTGCGGCTCTGGCGGGCGCGCGCTGGCAGAAGAATACCAAACGCTCGCACGCTCGTCTCGCGAATTGGCATCGCGAGGCCTCGGATCAACCGGATCCACCCGTCGGGTATGCGTCGTCCTGTCCGGTTCTGTGCGTGCGGCCCTTAGGATGCCGGCTACGGCATCTTTGGCGCTGCCGACAGCGGTATTCAGGGACGTCTCGGAATCAGCGACGGTCTTTAAGGCAGAGCGAGTCGCGGACGCGATCGCCTGAACCCCGGCATCGGCCTCCTTTCGCACGGAGCCCTCGACGCTTCCAATCGTCGCGGTCAGCGCCGCCTCTTTGTCGGCAACTTTCCTGATCGCAGAGTTTGCCGCTGCCCCTATCGCCTCTATGCCGGCGATAACGTCCTTCTTGACACCCATGTGAAGGTCCACGATTTGCGCTTGGTGCGCAGTAGCGATCCTCTCCCAGGTATCTGTGGAGGCTTTGACCTGCGCCTGCGTGTCTATCAACAGTCCGGAGACTGTCGACTCGACCGAGCTTACTGAGCCAATCAGAAGGGCCTGCGCGTCGTTTACAGTCTTGAGCGAGGTCTCAATCGACTCGCGCTTGGCGTCGAGTCGCTCTGACGCTTGGGAAACTGTAGTCGACGCGTTGTTGAGAACCGTTCGGCTGCTCGCAAGTGATTGCGACCACTCGGCGGTGATTCGATCCAGGTCGCCCGTTGCCTTTGTAGCGAGCCCATCGAACCGTGTTGCGTACTCTCGGGCCAACTGCTCTAAACCAACGGCGACGCCTTGTACTACTTCTTTATTGAACTCACGAAGGTCATCGATCGAGCGAGCGAGAATGGCTTCTGCCGATAACGGGGTTCGCTCAACGGCTTCCTTAACCAGCCATTCGACGGCGTCTTTGATTAGACGATCGCGTCGCGATTGAAAAATCAACGCATCAGCGGCGCTAAGCGTAAGGGCGAATGCCAGACCGAAAATGCTAGCCGTAAATGCGACACCGATAATGCCGATTGACGACTCGGCAGTGGCGCTAGAAGAAACGACTGCCTGCAGGACCCCGCGGACACGCCAGAGGCTATACAGAGTGCCGAGAATTCCTGAAATGACAAAAGCGTTGAGAAACGCGTGGAACGATCCGTCTGAAGCCTGCCACGCGTTGCGGAAGAACGATTGTAGCGCTCCTGGGTCGACCAGGCGCCCCTTGGCTGCTAGGCCGACCGCATAATCGAATGCTTGCCCAAGGGTCGAATCAGACGATGGTTTCGATCCCGCATCGGCTGCGTGAAGCTCCTGGCGTACAGAACGAATTCGGAAAGTCTCATTTACCCAGACCCGTAGGCATGCCACAAGCAGCAGCGCGTGGACGAGCGCGAAAGGCGTCGCTTCGCGCAAGTACGAATCGATAAGCGATCCGAAACTGGTGTCGATCAATTCGCCCTCCCGACACTCGCCGACACTGCACCAACGAGGCGCGTAGAGCCCCTTCTGCTCCCAACATCGAGCCCTTGGACAACTCTTGCGCCATCGCTCGATGGTGGAACTGGCACAAGGTCGTCTCGCCCAACCTCGCCTAGAGGTGAGGGCCTCACCCTACCATGGCCGTACGCGGCCGGAAAGCCAGATTTGTAACCATTGGCGAATTCGTCGTCCCCCTAGCCTAGGTGCCCCGGCGCCTCGGTGTTAGTATTCGCACCCATCATGAGTCGCATGCTCGCAGCAGCTTTCCTGGTTCTGGCTCTGTCAATGAGCGGCGTCGACGCGCAGCAGGTTTCGGTCGTCGGCAGCTGGAAGCTGGTGTCGTATGACACCACGACGCCGCAAGGCGTGACGACCTATCCCCTCGGCGAGGATGCAGTGGGTTTGCTGATCTACCTGCCCAGCGGACGCATGTCGGTGCAGTTCATGAGGCCGAATCCAGCGAAGTTTGCCTCAGGCGACGCCTGGCGAGGCACGCTCGAAGAGGAACGGGCGGCATTCAGGGGCTTCTTCGGCTACGCCGGACGCTACACCCTCGACCCGAAGCACGGTTCGGTGACGCATCACATCGAAATCTCGTCGATCCCCGACTATGTCGGCACCAACGTCATGCGCACCTTCACCATGACCGGCAATCGCATCACCCTGCGTACGCCACAGCGCGCGATGGCCGGCCAGACCTCGACGTCGACACTGATCTGGGAACGAGTCGACTGACGGCCCGACGACCCGACCGCCCGACGGCCTGATCAAATCGCAATCAACGTCCAGATAGCAGCCCCGGTCACCGCGGTCGCGCCGAACTGAATCCACAGCTCGGTTCCTTCGCGCAGGAACAAAGAGCCGACCGCGGCCAGTGCCAGTCCGGCCGCCAGGAAGCGCCAATACAACTCTTCCGTCGTGCCCTCCTCGGTGGTGGTCGGCGCCTGGCGGCGTCCGGTGTCGATGATCGCGTTGGCGATGTCGCGATCCTGATCGCGATCGAGCTCGAAATACTGTCCGCCGCCGGCGGCGGCGATGCGCTGCAACGATGCCCGGTCCAGCCGCGATCGGCCCGGTGACGGTTCGACGACACCGTTGACGGTGGTCTGGGGTAACTCGCCGCCGCCAAGGGTGCCGACACCAATCACGTGCAGCGGCACGTGTTCGCGCGTGGCGCGCTCGATCGATCGCGCCACTTCGCCGCTCCACGACTCGCCATCCGAGATCATCACGAACAGCTTCCCGTTGATCGACGGCCCGTGCAGCTCGCGATCCTTCTCGAGCAGGCGCAATCCCCAGGCGATGCCCTGCTCGAGATTCGTGTCCCAGGTGGTGTCGTCTTCGAGTCTGAACGGCGACGTGGCGTGCAGGTGGTCGAGAAAGAAAAACACCGTGTTCGGATCACTGGTCAACCGGATCTGCGGCGTGGCGATGTGCGCGAATACGGTCAGCGCCATGCGGTCGTCGTTCCAGCTGAGGGCATCGCCCAGCAGCCGCAAGAAGTCCATTGAGCGCTGCCACCGGCTCGCGGCCACGCCAGGCGAGCCGGTCTCTCGCCACAGCTCGCCCGGATCGGGACGAGCCGAGGCCGACCCAGTCACGTCGCCGACATGCATCGATGCCGATCCGTCCTGGAGAATGACGATGTCGAGGCCGGCGCGGTTGACGACGGTGGTGAGACCTCGCGGACGGGCAATGGCGGTTGCGAAGCAGGCCGCCGACACGATCAGGAACAGCCAGCACCACAGATCGCCTCCGAGCGCGAACCGCTCGCGGACCGGGACCGATCGCCGATCGCGCAGCCGGCGCAGGTCGGCCATGCGGCGCCCGAAGCGCCACAGCCAGAGCACCAGGAAGGCGGCCGGCAGGGCGAGGAGCCACAGGTAGTGGGGCGCCCCGAACCCGACTTGTCCTCCGAAGCTCTCGCGGAGGAGAAGGTTGTTCATCCCTTTCGCTCGCGCCTGCCGCCTGGCGTCGGCAGCGGCTGCGCTTCGCGATCGCCGTACTCCATCGGGGCGATCGTCTTCAGTTCCTCCGTCTTGGCGTCGGGCGGAGGCGCACCCGGGCTGCCGTGGATGGTGGCGCCGCCGGGAAGATCGCCCGACATCACCGGCCCGCCGGCAACCGGCGGCTGCGCCACCTTGCCCTGCGAGCGCGCGACGGCGTCGCGCAGGCGAGCGACGAACTCGTAGTTGTAGGCGGCCTCCACATGGCGGGGCGCCGCTTTCAAGGCCGCCGCGTAGGCCTGCAGCACGCCATCGAGGCGCTGCGCCGCGGCGGTCCCCGCTCCGGGATCGCGCTGGTTCAGCCGGAAGGCGGCGTTCGCGGTTGCCAGCAGCACGTCCGCATCGGCCGCCTGTTGGTTGGTGTCGGCCGTGACGGCGTCGTAGCGTCCCAACCAGTACGCCACGCCGGCCTTGACAATGCGAATGTCGTCGGACAATCGCCGCCGCTCTCCCGGCAGGTAATCCGACAGCGCGGCGCGCGGTAACCAGCTGTCCGCGTCGTCGTAGTCGAACGTCGCCACGGCTTGGCGCGCGTCAGCGACCTCGGCGGCAAGTTGCGACTCCGACCAGCTGAGCCATCCGGCCACCGCCAGGACGCCGGCAATCAATAGGCGTGTGAAGGTTGTCTTCATGGGATTCGTCCAAACCACGGCGTGCCGACCTTCAAGCCGGCCGCGCCCGTCCACAATGCAAAGGCAGCCAGCGCGAACAGCGTGAAGCGCGGCTGCTGGCTGGTGTACTGCCGGGCCGAAATCGCGCCCACCGCAACGCGATCGATGTCTTCGACGGCGGCCAGCAGCGTGGCTTCGTTCTTGGCCACGTAGTAGCGGCCGCCCGTGCGCTCGACGGCTTCGCGCCACTTGGCGTCGGGAATGCCGTCGCCAAACTCCTTGTCGTAGTTGGTGCGCACGAAGTACAGCGGGATCTTGTTGTCGATGGCGCTCTTCAGGATGTCGTCGAGGCTGCGGCCGTGCACGATCGACGTGGTGTCTTCGCCGTCGGTGAAGATCACCATCAGGTTGCCCGACGCCTGCAGGAAGTCGAACGCCTTGAAGATCTCGATGCTCTCTTGCAGCGCGCTGGCAATCACGGTGCCGGACTCGGGGAACGCGGAGAACTCCACCGGGTCGCCGATCAACGCCATGCTGAGCAGCAGGTTGTCGTAGTCGCTCGTGAACGGCGTGATGACGTAGGCGCGGCTGCCAAACTCCACCAGCGCCATCAGGTCGCGGTACTTGCCCTTGCGCCGAAGCTCGACGAACCGCTGCGCCGCCGCGACGGTCGTGAAGAACGCCGGCTGCACTTCATTGCGGGTGTTCAAGGTGGCGGCCTTGAACGACGTCTGCATGCTGTCCGAGGCATCGATCATGATGCTGATGCGGCGGCCTGGATACGTGACGTTCTCGGCCACCAGCGACGAGTACGGATCGGCCACCGCCAGCAGCGCGAACGGCAGTCCCGCGGCAAACAGCAGCACCGGGATGTGCCTCGCCCAGGAGAGACGAGACGACGAGGCCATCCCGCGGAGTAAGGCGGGAAGCACCACGTAGTGGCGGCCGGCGCGCCGCTGGATGGCGGATCGCGCCAGCAACACGAGCAGGGCGGCGGCAGCCAATCCCATCAATGCCAGCTGCGCGACATCGCGGCGCCAGTACTGCAGAGTCGCAAAATCGATGGCCTGCCATTCGCCGGCGAGACTGGCCGCGAGCGCCGTGAGCCCTTCGCCCATGCCTCAGCGACCGCCGGAGCCTCGGCGCAGACGATTGAACCAGCTGCGCTCGGCACCGACCTCCTGCGCTGCCGCGATCGCCTGCCGCACCACGTCATCACACGTGCCGGGGGCTCGTGAGGCGTCCCGTCCGTACAACACCGCGGTCATTGACGACAGGCCGGCTTCGAGAGTCTCCAGCTGCTGCTGACGAGTCGTGGAAAACGTGCTGCCGCGCGCGCGGCGGACGCGATTCACCTCGTCTGCCGTGACGGCACTGGATGCAGTGCCGACGATCTTGCGTATCGCGCCGTGCGCGACGCGCAACCGTCCATCCGGCGTCGCGGCGCCGTTCGCCAGCGGCTTTACGCTGATCGGCTGCTCGATCGCGGCGGCAGCAACAATACGTGTCAGCGCCAGGGCGCGACCCGCCGCGTCGGAGCTCCAGCCATCGCGGACGGCCTGAGACTGAAGTTGGCTGAGCGCGCGCACCGTCTCCGCCAGGATGGCGCGGTCGGGAATGCGATCGCGCTCGCTGGCCGCCACAGTCGCCGTCGAACGCGCCAGCGGAATCAGCGCCAGCACCACCATGACGGCAGCCAGGGCGCCAAATGTCAGCGCCATGACCTGGAAGACGTTGGATCGAAAACGCAGCGTCTCAACGGCCGCGAGGCGTGCCTCGGAGGCGTCGCGAATGTCTGTCGCCTCCGCCGGCACCAGCGACAACACCTTGATCGGCATCATCGGCATCAGGTACGAGAGGTCGCGCCCTTCAAGCGTGGCGGCCGCGCCGATGCGGCTGTGCACGCGATACGAGATCGTCAGGGGCGGGATATTGATGTCCTGCCCAATCGCATCGGGGCTGATGATGCGCAGCTGATAGTCGTATTGAAAGAAGCGCCGCGTGCCGCGACGCACATCGGGCGGATGTGTGCCGCCGAGAATCTCGAACGGCGCCATCTGGATGGCGGCCACGCCGAGCCTCGACTCGTCCGGCACGACCTGCGCGTTGTCACCTTCGTAGACCGCGCAGGTCAGCACCACGGTGAACGTCTCGCCAATCGAGACGGCCCCGGACGACGCCTGCCGCCAGCATCGAATCGGTTCCCAGCCGAGGTCGGGAATCCGGGCTTCGGGCTTCGGGCGACGGGCTCCGGATGCCGGTGAGCGATGCTCCTCATGCTGCGCCTGAGCGGCCCCGCCGCCGGTTGCGACCAGCACACACACCAAGAAGACCTGAAGTCCGGTGCCGGTAGCCCGCGGCCGGCAGTTCGCAACCCGGAGCCCGCCGAGAATCCCGCTCATGGAATCGGCACCTGATCGATGACGTCGGCGATGACGCGCTCGGCGGTGAGGCCGTGCGCCGCGGCATGGGGGCCGAGCCAGATGCGGTGGCCGAGGACAAACGGCGCCAGATCCTGGATGTCTTCCGGGTACACGTCGGCGCGGCCGCGCTGCAGCAACGCCCAGACCTTGGCCAGCCGGCTCCAGCAAATGATGGCGCGCGGCGAGGCACCGAGATCCACGCCGCTTTCAACCAGGTCCGACGGCGAGTGCTGACGCCAGTCGGTGTCGGTATTGTAGGGGCGCGTCGCGGCGACCAGCCGCTGGATGTAGCGGCCCAGGCGATCGTGGAGGAACACCTGTTCGTTGATCGTCGCGCGCAGCTCGATGATGCGCTGCTTGGACAGCAGCGGGTTGAGGCGCACCTGCTTGAAGTCGAAGCTGACCAGCTTCTCCTCTTCTTCGGGCGGGAGGTAGCCAATGTTCACCATCACCGCGAAGCGATCGGTCGCGGCTTCCGACAGCGGGAACGTGCCCTGTCCGAGCTCCACCGGGTTCATCGTCGCAATGGCGAAGCTGAACGACGGCAGGTCGTAGGTGCTCTTGCCGACCGTGATGGTGCGGTCCTGGAGCGCCTCCAGGAACGCGCTCTGCGACTTCAACGGAATGCGGTTGATTTCATCGAGCAGGATCACTTCCGCCGACGCCATCGGCCCGAACTCGGTGACCAGCTGGCCGGTGGACGGATTGATCATCTGGAAGCCGACCACCTCGGTCGGCTGCAGATCGGCGCGTCCCTGCAGGCGAGCGAACTTCGCGTCGCTGATCGCGGACAGAATGACGCCGAAGAAGGTCTTGCCGACGCCGGGTACTCCGCGCAGCAGCAGGTTGCCGGCGTTGACCTGGCGCTCGGTCCGCTTGTCGTAGGTCGTCGGGATTTCCGAGAGCAGGACGACGTTGGCTACGGCCTTGGCGGTGTCGTAGCCCACGAGCGCCTTCGAGCCTTCCGCCAGCACGGCTCGATGGAAGTCGATCGCCTCCTGGAGATCCCGGCTGAGCGCGGTCTGAATCACGTGTTACTTCTGACCCTGCTGGATCTGCTGCGCCACCTTCCTGACGTCGTCCATCACGCGCAACAGGTTGCCGCTCCACATCTTGCCGATCTGCTCTTCGGTGTAGCCGCGGCGAACGAGTTCCAGCGTCACGTTGAAGGTCTCCTCGGCGCCGTTCCAGCCCGTCACGCCACCGCCGCCGTCGAAGTCCGACGAGATGCCGACGTGATCGAGGCCGATCTTCTTCACCAGGTAATCGATGTGATTGACGAAATCCGCCACGGTGGCGCGCGGGTCGCCCGGTGTCTGCTTGTCGATCTCGGCCATGCGGGCGATGTACTGCTCGCGCTGCTGGGGTGTCAGCCGGCTCATCACGCCGCCGGTGCCGGGTCCGCCGCCCTGGCCGGGCGCCGGCAGGCCGAACTCCTTGCGCAGCGCGACAATCGCCGCGGTCCGCTCCGGCGAATCGGGCCTGGACACCTTCACGTAGCTGGCAAACGCCACGGTCTGGATCACACCGCCGTTCTTCTGCAGGGCCAGCAGCTGTTCGTCATCCATGTTGCGGCTGTGATTGGCCAGGGCGCGGGCCGCCGAGTGCGAGGCAATCACCGGCGCCTTCGACAGCGCCATCGCCTGCATGTTGGCGGCCTTCGACGGATGAGAGACATCGACCATGATGCCCCAGCGGTTCATCTCGGCAATCGCCTGCCGGCCCAGCTCGCTGAGTCCGTTGTGCTGCCACTGGCCGTCGCGCTCACCGGTGTTGGAGTCGGCGAGCTGGCTGTGGCCGTTGTGCGCCAGCGACATGTAGCGGCCGCCGCGGTCGTAGAACTCCTTCACGCGCGTGATATCGGTGCCGAGCGGATACGCGTTCTCGATGCCGATCAACGCGACCTTCTTGCCCGACTTCGCGATCCGCCGCACATCGTCTGCCGCCAGCGCCAGCTCGACCTCGTTGGGCGCGAGTTCCTTGGTGAGGTGATGAATCGCATCGAACTTTGCGACCGCCTGCTTGTAGGCGGCGGCGTATCCCTGGTCGGTTTGTGGTCCCTGGCCAACGTAGACGATAAAGAACGCGGCGTCGAGGCCGCCTTCCTTCATCTTGGGCAGGTTGACCTGGGTCTCGAGACGCTGCGTGTAGTTTCTCTGGCGCGTGAAATTGTCGGGATTGATGTCGGCGTGGGTATCGAGCGTGATCACCCGATCGTGAATCGCCCTGGCCCGTTGAATCAGCGCGGCGTCGGGAGCACCCTGGGCCAGCGGCCGGGCGGCGGCAACGGCAAGGATGACGAGGAGGAAGAGGTATCGATGGATCATGGTGCGCCGATCCTATCGCGAAAGGTGCGGACGCCTTACCTCGGCGAATAGGCGAACGGGCGGACGACCTCAGCCACGGTCTGGCCGTCCTTCACGAGCAGGGCACGGACCTGATAGGAGCCGGGCGCCACTCCCGCCAGACTCAGTTCGGCCCGGGCGGTGCCCAGCCCGTCGGCGCGCACGGCGTGGGCCACTCTCGCGACCAGCGGCGTCTCGGTGCTCTCGGCCACGACCTCGAACCTGACCTGCACCGCCGGCGGCGCGGCGCCCTCCGCGCCGACGATCTCGACATACGCCGTCAGTTGGCTCTCGGACGTGCGATAGACGATGGGGCGCAGCGCAGCGTTGGCGGCACCGGCCGGCGCGAGGATCAGGCTGCTGATCCGCAGGCCGGCGGTGTTGGTGGTTGCGGCCACAAACGGGCGCTCCACCAGACCGGTGCGCCGCAAGGCGTCGATGCCGGCGACACGCAGGGTATACCGGCCCTCGGGGACCACCGCGCTGAAGGCATGGCGCCCTTCGCTGGCCTGGTGCGCGCCGCTGGCGGCGATAACCCCGTTGGCGTCGATGAGCACGTAGCCCATCAGTACCTCCGCCGCGCCCGGCGCCGAATCCGCTTCCATGCTGACGACCACTCGCAGCCGGCCGGCCACCGCATCGAGATGCGTGGAGGTGGCCACGCGCACCGGCAGTTCAACCGCGGGCCGGATGCGGCGCAACAGTGCGATCAACGCCTCTTCACGCGAGGCGAGCGTCGCCGCCGCCCGCGGCAGCCGGAACACGGAGCGCGCCCGGACGAGGTGGCCGCGGCGAGCCACATCGACCGAAATGCGATGCGCCGCACCATCGCGATCACGGTCGCCGGCCTCGAATGCCAGCAGGTAATAGCCGGCCAGCTCGGTGGCGATGCGGCGAAACGGTCCCGGGTCGCCGCCGACCAGGCGGTAGACGGCGCCACGGCTGGCGCCGGCCAGGCGTGACAGCCCGTCGCCGCGCAGGTCGACGTCGCGCAGCGCCGTGGGCGACACGCGTTGCTGGGCAGCCTCGAAGAGCGGGACGTCGAGATGCAGCGCGTGAATCGAGACCCGGGCTTCGTGCGCCTTGGCAGCGAGGTCCGCCAGATCGAGCAGCCGGGGATCGATGACCATGCCCTCCGACAACAGGATTACGGCCTTCGGGCCTTCGACATCGCGCAATCCGATGATCAGTCCTTCCAGCGCGGCCAACGAGATGCGGGCCTGGGTCCGCGCGTGCTGCGAGAGAGCGCGCGCCTCCTGCTCCAGCTGTTCGGGACACGCATCGCGCCCCACGGCGTCGTCGGACGCCCGCGCCACGCTGACATAGTCGGTCAGCGAGCGGCCGCATTCACGCAACACCGCGTCGGCCAGCCGGGTCCGGCTGCCGTCGGCAATCTCGGTGGCCTCGAGCAGGCCGAGATTGAACTGCAGAAACACCGGGTCACCCTGCCCGGTGAGCCGTTCCAGCCGTGCTTTGAGCGCGGCATGGTCGCGAGTAAAGACCAGGTCGGTGGTGCGAGTGAGCGAGGTGACCGCCACGCGGTCGCGCGGGTCGAGCAGATCGAGAAAGCCGGCGGCCGCGCGCAGGGCACTCCGGCCCTCGAGCTGGCGGATATGGGCCTGATCGACGGCTATGATGATGAGCCGGCCGTCATCGATCTCGTTTGACGTGAAGTGTTGAGCGTCGCGCAGGGCGGAGCCCGATTCCGGGCGATCGAACTCGACGTATTGCGCTGAAACCACGCGCCGCGTCTGGCCATCCACGTGAAGCCTGAAGTCGCTGGCGTCGAGGCCGTTCACCGCCCGGCCGTCGGGGCCGGTGACGGTGGCGTCGACGGTCACGAGGTCGACGCGGGAGCGGAAGACCGGCTGCTGGGCACCGATGGCGATTTCCGACGCCAGCCCCAGCACCGCCGTGGCCGCCGCGAGTCTTCGTGAGGTTTTCGACGTCACCCTGTTTCCCGCTTGACTATATCCCCGCAGTGCTTTAACTACTGTCAGCATCGGGCTGAAATCACACCAGCCAGGACTGAAGGCCTAAAGTCGCATGACAATTGCCGTCCAGCAATAGCGGACAGGTTGTAAGTCGTGGAGGGGGGGGGTATGGGAGCGTTGAGTAGACTGGCTGTTGTCGTTGTCATTGGATTGCTGGGGGCCGTGCCCGATGCCGCGTTTGCGCAGGCGGGCACGGCGACGCTGGTCGGCGAAATCACCGACCAGCAGAAACAGGTGGTCCCGGGAGCGACCGTCACGCTCACCCACCGGCAGACGGGAGTGTCGCAGACCATCACGTCGGACGAGCGCGGCGCGTTCCGGTTTGTCAACAGGCAGCCCGGTCGATACGACCTGAAGGTCGAGCTCAGCGGTTTCAAGACGACGATCACCGAGAACATCCCGCTGCTGGTCGACTCCACGGTCCGCCAGAACGCGGTCCTGGAGCTGGGCGGCGTGACCGAGACCGTGTCGGTGGTCTCCAGCACCATTACCCTGAACACCACGGACGCCAGCCTCGGTAACGCGATTTCGTCTGAGCAGATTCGCAGCCTGCCGATCGAGGCGCAGAACGTTGTGCAGCTGCTCAGCCTGCAACCGGGCGTGGTGTTCGTCCCGGTGCAGAACCCGGCTACCGTTGACCCGCGGTTCGGAGCGGCGGCCGGCGCGCGTGCCGACCAGCAGAACGTGACCCTTGATGGCGTGGACGTCAACGATGTGCAGAACCAGACGGCCTTTACGTCCGCGGTTCGCATGACGCAGGAGGCGCTGCAGGAATTCAGGGTCAGCACCTCGAATTTCAACGCCGACGCGGGCCGCTCGAGCGGGCCCCAGGTTTCGCTCGTCACACGAAGCGGCACCAATCAGTTCACCGGGTCCGGCTACTGGACGTTCCGCCGGACCGCGACCTCGAGCAACGAGTATTTCCTCAAGTTGGCGCAGCTCAGGTCCGGCAAGGCCAGCGAGGCGCCCAAGCTCGACAAGGACATTTACGGCGGCGCTGTCGGCGGGCCGATTCAGCGCAACCGCCTGTTCTTCTTCGGCAACCTCGAGCGCCTGCAGGAGCAGAGCGAGAGCCCGGTCGTGCGTGGTGTGCCGTCAAACTCATTCCGCGACGGCGTGCTGATGTACCAGTGTGCGGTGGCGGCGCTGTGCCCCGGCGGATCGGTTCGCGGCTTCAGCAATACCCACACCGTGCCCACCGGCTGGTACGGCATGACCCCGGCCGACGTGGCGGCGCTCGACCCGCTGCGCATCGGCCCCAGCCGCGCGGCGTCGCAGTATTTCAGTCAGTACCCGTCGCCCAACGAGCCGGGCCAACGCCCGAACAACATCGACTCGTTCCGCTTCGCGTCGCCGATCGAGAACCAGTTCTACACACTAATCAGCCGCGTCGACTACACCCTGACTGAGACGGGAAATCACAAGCTGTTCGGGCGATTCGGCCGCCAGAACGACACCATCAACGACCCGGCGCAGTTCCCAGGAGGAGATTCGCGGCGACAGCGGCAGTTCAAGAATTTTGGCGTGGCCCTGGGTCTTGATTCGGTGCTCACATCGCGTCTGTCAAACAGTTTCCGCTACGGGTTGACGCGCATCGACGAGGCGAACCAGGGACGCACGACCAGCAACTACGTGACGTTCCGCTTCATCGATCCCTTCGACTCGCTCGGCTCGACGTTCACCGATACACGCAAGCCGAACACGCACAATTTTGTGAACGACCTGCAGTGGTTCCAGGGGAACCATACATTCAAGGTCGGGACCAACGTCCGCTTCAGTACTGTGCCGAAGGAGCGTTTCCAAAGCGCCTTCTTGAGCGCCACCATCAATCCCTCGTGGGTAGCCGGTATCGGACGGCGCAACATGCCGGGCAGCTCGTTCTGCACCGTGCCGCGGTGCGGCGAGTTGCCGGCGGTGTTGTCGGCTGGACAGGCCGGCTACGCCGACGCCTGGCTCAACCTGCTTGGCGTCGTTTCGCAAGCCACGCAGCGGGCAAACTACGACCGCAACGGCGTGCCGCAAGCCCCAGGCAGCCCGGTTGCCAGGACCATCGCGTCCGACGAGTACGAGTTCTATCTGCAGGACAGCTGGCAGATTCGGCCGAACCTGACGATCACTGGTGGTGTTCGCTACGGCCTCTACTCGCCGCCGTACGAGGTGGATGGGTTACAGGTGGCGCCCTCGATCAGCATGGGGCAGTGGTTCGACGATCGCGTGACCAACATGGCGCAGGGCGTCCCTTCGACGCGCAGCCGGATCGTCACCTTCGATCTGGCCGGCCCCGCCAACAACCGACCGGGGTTCTACAGCTGGGACAAGAACAACTTCGCGCCTCGCGTAGCGGTGGCCTGGAATCCCACGGCCGAGCGTGGCTTCCTCAGAGCACTGACGGGAGATGGCGCGCTGACGATTCGCGGCGGCTACACCAAGGTCTTCGACCGCGTCGGCCTCGGGCTGGCCACCAACTTCGACGAGGGCTTTGCCTTCGGAATGTCCACGACGATCAGCAGCCCGTTCGGCGCGCCGTACGAAGAGAACCCCGCAGTACGGTTTGTCAACAACAAGACACTGCCGCCCACCGTTCCCGCGGCGCCGCCGGGCGGCTTCCCGCAGACGCCGCCGATCCGAAGAGGAATCATCACGCAGAGCATCGACGATCAGATGGTCACGCCATCCGCGCACACGTTGAGCGCGGTCATCGGCAGGGACCTGGGCCGCAACTATCAGGTGGAAGTGGGCTACCTGGGTCGCTTTGGCCGCGATCTCCTGATTCGCCGCGACCTGGCGATGCCACTCAATCTGACTGACTCGAGAAGCGGGACCGACTACTTCACCGCGGCGCAGCGCATCATCAACGCCGCGCAGGCGGCCGGCATCCGCGGCAATTCACCCGCGAGCGCCTATACCGGCCTGCCGGCCGTTCCCTACTGGGAAAACCTGTTCCCGGCGGCTGCCGGCGGGGGGCTGACCGCCACGCAGGCGATCACGCGGGCCTTCATGCAGAACGGTCCCGATTGGATCACGGCGCTTTACGACATGGATACGTCCTGCGATCCGGCGTGCAGCGTCTTTGGACCGTACGCCTATTTCGCCGAGCAGTACGATTCCCTCGCCGCGATCAGCTCGATCGGCCGATCCAATTACCACGCCATGCTGCTGAGCCTGCGCAAGCGTTACGCCGGCGGGACACTGCTCGACGTCAACTACACGCTGTCGAAGTCGGTAGACATGGGCTCGCAGGTCGAGCGCGGCAGCGCGTTCGGCAACTTCTCGAACGGCGGCAGCTCGGGGTTCCTGATCAACTCGTTCGACCCGGAGCTCAACTTCGGCACGTCGGACTTCGACGTGCGCCATCAGGTCAACATGAACGGGCTGGCCGAACTCCCGTTCGGGCGCGGCAAACGCTGGGGCGGCAACGCCAACGGCTTCGTCAACGGCGTGATCGGCGATTGGTCCATCGCCGGACTGATGCGCTGGAGCAGCGGCTTCCCGTTCAACGTCGCCAACTGCCGATCGTGCTGGGCCACCAACTGGAACCTCACCGGCAACGCCATGCTGGTCGATCCGAACCGGCTGCCGGAGACCACGACCACGCGCAACGCGGTCGACGGCCGGCCGAGTCCGTTCGTCAACGCCACCGAGGCCCTGACGTTCTTCCGCCGTCAACTGCCCGGAGAGGCCGGCATCCGCAACCTGCTGCGCGGCGACGGCTTCTTCACCATCGATACCAGCATCAGCAAGGCGTGGTCGGTAGGTATCTCGGATCACCGCCTGCGCTTCCGGTGGGATGTGTTCAACCTCACCAACACGCCGAAGTTCGATGTCGGGCAGCTACAGGTGACGCCGGATGTGGCGGGCTTCGGCCGCTACAACGGCACGCTGGCGACCTGCGACGCCCAGGCCGGCCGCTGCATGCAGTTCGCGTTGCGTTACGAATTCTGAGGATGCGCAGGGCGGAGGGGGGAGCCTGGTGGGCTCTTCTCTCCGACTTCGACGACCGCGTTCGGTTGACACCCTCAGACCTCCCGACTTGGTGCGTCAGGCCCGCGTCACCCACTAAAAGGCGAAACGCCCGAGCCTCCTCAGGGCGTCGGGCGTTTCAATTGCGCAAACATCGCGCGTCCCGGGTGCCACCGGGACAAAGGTTTTGGTAGTGCTAGTCCCTAGTTCCTGGCGCGTGGCCGCGGCCTAGGTTCCCCGGTCACGCGCGGCAATGGTCCGGTGGATTAAGCATGTCCACCTCCAGGATTGCATTACTACGCCCGTCGGGGCCGCGAGTCAAGCAGAAGCAACCGTCGTTGATTCGGTCGATCGCCCGACGGCGACAGCTGAGATTACCGCCATAACCGATGCAGCCAGCAAGTAGCGCGAATGCACCAGGTTCTGGATGAATGCGGGTGCGGCATCAATGGGAAGATGACGACCGGCGGGAATCATCATCGCCGCTACACAAGCGAAGATCAGCGCGGCGGCCGGCGCGGCGGCGGCGCGCTGTTACGGCGCGCGCGCGAGCTTCCGCAGCATCACCAGCGCAACGCCAAGGCCGCCGAAATTGACGGCGCCGACGACTGGCGAAACCGTGACAGCCTGTTCGCCCGTCCAGTTCAGAAACATCGCAAGTTCGTGGCGGAACCGTTCGAGAAACGCCGTCAACGACTGATTGGTCATGTGAATGGCGGTCTGGTCGCTGCGCGCCGGTCACCACGAGCGCCAGCCGCGTGGTGACGAATGCGAGGTGGCGCACGCTACGGCGTCATGTCCGGCCGGTAAGTCGTAATGAACGTGCCGATGGCTTCGGCCTCGACCATTTCCATGTCGACCGAGATCAGCACCCGCAATCCCTTGCCGGTCTGGGCGGCCGGCTGAGAGGTGGCGATGGCCAGCATCAGCGATATCGCAGTCAATCCGGTCACTATTCGCACGACACCCTCCGCGTTTCGGTGAGCGAGTATAGCCGTATAATCGCATCGCATTCGACTCGCGTGGATGTGTCTGAGTTCCGGAGGCTTGCATGAGAGTTTTACGATTGGCCGTATTGATCGCGCTTTGCGCATCGACCCTGGTGACCGCCCAAGCGCCGCGCCCGATGACCTTCCTGGACATGCAGCAGATGCGCCAGGTCGCCAACGAGACGCCGAGTCCTGATGGCAAGTGGCTGCTCTATACGCTGTCCACGCCCGATTGGAAGGAGGCGAAGCGGCAGACCGACCTCTACCTGGTGTCGCTCCAGCAGGGCGTGGCGTCCACCAGGCAGATGACGTTCACCAAGGAAAAGAACGAAATCTCGCCACGGTGGGCGAACGACGGCAGCTTCTTCGTCTTTCTTTCGAATCGCGAAGCACCGGACAGCGCTGCATCGCGCAATCAGCTGTACGTGATGCGCCCGGACGGCGGCGAGGCCCGCCGCGTCTCTGACGCCAAGGACGGCGTCTCGGACTTCGCATTCAGCGAGGACGGCCGAAGGTTGATGTTCCGCTCCGGCAAGAGCGGTGAGGAACAGTTGTTCTCGCTGCCGGGGAACCTCCCCGACACCGCGGCTGCCGAGCAGATCACCAAGCATCCGACCGGCGTGCGCACGTGGCGGTGGGCGGCCGACGGCAAGCGAATCTACTTCGTCACGCCAGACTCCATCGACGACGACGAGAAGAGCCGGCGCGACAAGAAGTTCACGGTCAACATCCGCAATCCTGAGACTCCGGTGTCGAGCCTGTGGGCGCTCGATACGGCGTCCAGGAGCACGACCAGGCTCACCAACGGCGCTTATTCCGCCGATGACTTCACGATTTCGAAAGACAGCAAGTGGGTCGGCTTCAGGGGACTGTCACCGAATCGCTACCAGCGCGGCATCACCCAGGAGCACCTCTACTCCGATCTCTATCTGCTCGAAGCGGCGACCGGATCGATCGAGCGGCTGACCAACAACCAGGAAGTCGGCGAGAGCAACCTCAGCTTCTCCCCCGACAGCACGCAGGTGGCGTTCTCTGGCCCGGACGATCTCGTGAACTACGGCATGAGCAACAACCGCGTCTATGTCCGCGCGATTGCCGACCGAGGCCGGCCGTTCCGCAAGCTGGGCGAATCGTTCGACGGCGACGTCTCGATCGGCTTCTGGGCGAAGGACGGCTCGACGATCTACTTCAACGAGGGCATCAAGGCCACCAGCCAGATCGTCTCGCTTGACGTGCGCTACAACACGGTGCGGCCGCTCACCGAAGAGAAGGCCAGCGTCGCGGTCGCCGAAGACGCCAGGACCGGCCAACTCCTGATCAGCTACTCCGACGGCACCACGCCGGCCACCGTCTTCACCGTCGACACGATTGCCGACGTGAGCACCCGCAAGTCGTGGCGGCAGTTGACCGACCCGAATCCCCAGGTGCGCGGCCTGGCGCTCGGGCTGCAGGAGGAGATCACCTGGAAGTCGAAGGACGGCACCATGGTGGGCGGCGTGCTCGTGAAGCCGGTCGGCTACAAAGCCGGCCAGCGTTACCCGCTGATTGTCGCGATTCACGGAGGCCCGGCGTCGGCGGACATCCTGTCATTCAACGGCGGGTATGGGTCGCAGGTCTACGCCGGCGCCGGATACGCGGTGCTCCGTCCCAACTACCGCGGTTCCACGAACTACGGCGTCAAGCACAAGACCGACATCGTCGGCAACTACATGGCGCCGGGCTACGACGACATCATCGCCGGCGTGGATTACCTGATCGCCCAGGGCATTGCCGATCCGGAGCGGATGGGCGCGCTCGGCTGGAGCGCGGGCGGGCACTGGTCGAACTGGATTCTGACGCACACCGATCGCTTCAAGGCCATCAGCACGGGCGCAGGCACGATGAACTGGATCTCGATGTACGCGCAGAGCGATGTCCAGCGCAACCGGCAGTTCTATCTCGGCAACAAGCTGCCTTACGACGACTTCGACGCCTACTGGAACCAGTCGCCGCTGAAGTACATCAAGAACGCCAGGACGCCCACCATGATTCACGTCGTCGAGGGCGATCCGCGCGTGCCGAGCCCGCAGTCGGTCGAGCTGCACATGGCGCTGAAGCAGCTCGGCGTGCCCACCGAGCTCTATATGTATCCTGGCGATACGCACGGCATTCCCGACCCGCGCAATCAGTACGTGAAGTCGGTCAGCGAAATGGCGTGGATGGACTATTACGTGCGCGGGATGGGCAAGAAGTTCGCCTGGCGGGACGTGCTCAAGTCACTGGAAGACGAGGCCGCCCGGCCGAAGGTGGCGACCGACTCGCAGCATCGCTGAGGAGGCAAAAAATTGGCCTCGGTGGTGTCCCGAGGCCAAAGCGTTCACGTTGGAGGTTGAGTCGGCTACTGAGCGCGAACCGCGCCGGTGGCGCCGACGGGTTCGAATCCGTTTTCGGGCACCGCCGTTGGCGCCTTGGCCAGGCACCAGGCTTCCTGGTCCTCGAGGATCGCCGACGCCAGCTGCGTGTGCAGCGCGTGGCCGGCCCGATGGGCAACGACGTGACCGACGATCGGGTGCCCCACCAGCGCCAGATCGCCGACGACGTCGAGAATCTTGTGACGGACGAATTCGTCTTCGAACCGCAGCGCGTTCAGCACGCCGGTGTCGCCAATCACGATGGCGTTCTCGAGCGAGCCGCCGAGCGCCAGGCCGTTCTGGCGCAGCCACTCCACTTCCTTCAGGAAGCCGAAGGTGCGCGCCGCGGCGATGTTGTCGGCGAATGACGATTCGGTGATCCGCTCCGTGCGCGACTGGTGCCGCAGCATCGGGTGATCGAAGCTGATGGTGTAGCTGACCTTGAAGTGATCCGAGGGGTAAATCCCGATCCGCTTGTCGCCGGCCGCAATCTGCACCGGCTTGAGAATCTTCAGGTAGTTGCGGTGGGTCGCCAGCTTCTTGATGCCGGCTTCCTGCAGCAGGTACAGGAACGGCGCGCTGCTGCCGTCCATGATCGGCACTTCGCGGTGACTGAGTTCGATGATGACGTTGTCGATGCCGGCTGACACCAGCGCCGCCAGCAGGTGCTCCACGGTGTCGACCGTCGCGCCGGCGCGACCCAGCACGGTGGCGTGCTGCACGCGCGAGACCTGCTGCACGTGAGCCGGGATCTCAACGCCCAGATCGGTGCGGCGGAAGCGAATGCCGGTATCGGCGGCCGCAGGCTTGAGGGTGAGGGTCACCTTCTGGCCCGAGTGCAGCCCGATGCCAGCGCATGAGATCTGCCGTCTGAGTGTTCGCTGTAAATCCATTCGACTAATGCGTGCCCAACCTACTAGCAAACGCGATGCCCGGTATCCTCTTTTTGAGCAATCGCGATAAGTCTTGGTATTGCAACACTTACACGAAAATTCACAATCTGTCAGACCCCGCAGCTGTGTTTGACTAACCACAGAGGCAAAGGCCCCAACTGTGTCTGATTTACCTCATGCGCCATCCGGGCGCCATCCGGGGGCTGGCCCCAAATGTCGTATCGCAGGCGACATTTGGGGCCAGCCCCCGAACGTCGCCCGAACGTCGTCACTTGAGGATTTCAGCCAGAAACTGGCCGGTGGCCGAGGCCTTGGCCTTGGCTACCTGCTCCGGCGTTCCCTGAGCCACGACCTTGCCGCCGCCTTCGCCGCCTTCGGGTCCGAGATCGATCAGCCAGTCCGCCGACTTGATCACATCGAGGTTGTGCTCAATGACCACGACGGTGTTGCCCTGGTCCACCAGCCGCATCAACACGTCCAGCAGCTTCCGCACATCCTCGAAGTGCAGGCCGGTGGTCGGCTCATCAAGGATGTAGAGCGTCCGTCCGGTGCCGCGCTTCGACAATTCGCGCGACAGCTTGACGCGCTGCGCTTCTCCACCGCTCAGGGTCGTCGCCGACTGCCCGAGCGTTATGTAGCCGAGGCCGACGCTCTGCAGCGTGCGCAGCTTCGTTGCGATCGGCGGGAAGTTCTCAAGCAGCGGCAGCGCCTGATCGACCGTCAGGTCGAGCACGTCGGCGATCGACTTGCCGCGATACTTGATCTCCAGCGTCTCGCGGTTGTAGCGGCGGCCCTTGCACTGCTCGCAGGTCACGTAGACGTTCGGCAGGAAGTGCATTTCGATGGCAATCATGCCGTCGCCCTGGCACGCCTCGCAGCGCCCGCCCTTGACGTTGAACGAGAACCGGCCGGGCTTGAAGCCGCGCGTGCGCGCCTCCGGCACCATCGCGAACAGCTCACGGATGAACGTGAACAGGCTGGTATAGGTGGCAGGATTCGACCGCGGCGTGCGGCCAATGGGTGACTGATCGATCTCAATCACCTTGTCTATCAGTTCAATGCCTTCGATGCGGTCGTGGGCACCCGGTTCGTCCGCGGCGCGGTAGAACTCACGCGCCAGCGACTTGTAGAGGATGTCATTGACGAGCGTACTCTTGCCGGATCCACTGACGCCTGTCACCGCAACCAGGCGGCCGAGTGGAATCTTGACATCCACGCCCTTCAGGTTGTTCGCGCGCGCGCCGCGAATCACGATCTCGCCCCTGGCGTCCTTGCGGCGCGCCTTCGGGGTTTCGATCGCGTTCCGTCTGCCAAGGTAGGCGCCGGTGAGCGACCCATGGCCGTTACCTTCCACGCCTGGCTGCCCGGCGTGGGGCCCGGTGTTGCCGATCAATTCGGCCGGTGGTCCCTGGAAGATCACTTCCCCGCCAAGATCGCCCGCACCGGGGCCAAGGTCGACGACGTAATCGGCCGTGCGGATGGTTTCTTCATCGTGCTCGACCACCACCACCGTGTTGCCGAGATCGCGCAGCCGGCCGAGCGTCGTCAATAGCTTGCGGTTGTCGCGTTGATGCAGGCCGATTGACGGTTCGTCGAGGACGTACAGGACTCCCGTGAGGTTCGAGCCGATCTGCGTCGCGAGTCGAATGCGCTGACCTTCGCCGCCGGACAGCGTAGCCGCCGACCGCGCCAGCGTCAGGTAGCCGACGCCGACGTCGTTGAGGAAGCGCAGGCGGTCGCGGATCTCCTTGAGGATGCGCATCGCGATGATGGCTTCCCGATCGTGCAGCTCCAGCCCGTCGAACAGCACCAGCGCCTCAGAGATTGGCAGATTCACGTAATCCACCATCGTCTTGCCCTTCAGCGTGACGACCAGACTCTCCTGACGCAGGCGATTGCCGTTGCAGACCGGGCACTCACGAAGCGCGCGATAGGGGTCGAGCTCTTCCTGCACGGCCCACGAGCCCTCTTCGAAGCGGCGGCGCAGGTTCGGGATCACACCTTCGAAGTCGTGGCCGAACGGATCGGGCTGCCGCAGCTTGGCCTTGGTAGAGGGCTTCGCCTTGGCCACGGGCTTCTTCACGGCGCGGCCGGCTTCCGCTCCCGGCTCCCGGTTGCCGGCTCCCGGACCGCTGAGAATCACGTCCCGATGCTTCTTCGGCAATTTCCCGAACGGGGTCTTCGCGTCGATCCCGAAGTAGGCAGTGATCTTGGCGACCGCTTCCTGCGCGGCTCCGTCCTTGCCCCACGGCGCGATCGCGCCGGCGGCCAGCGACAGCGATTCGTCCGGCACAATGCGCCGCGGATCGAAGTCCCAGGTCGCGCCCAAGCCCTGGCACGACTGGCACGCACCGTGCGGCGAGTTGAACGAGAAGGCGCGCGGCGACATTTCCGGCACGCTGATGCCGCACACCACGCACGCCAGCTTGCGCGAGAACAGGCGGTCGCCGGCATCCAGCGAATTGATGACCACCACATCGTCGGCCATCTGCAACGCGACTTCGACGGATTCGCTCAGCCGCCGCTCAATGCCGCTGCGCACGATCAGCCGGTCGATCAGGATCTCGATGCTGTGATTGCGCCGCCGATCGAGCGCGATGTCTTCTTCGAGCGAGCGCATCTGGCCGTCGATCCGGGCCTTGGTGAAGCCGCGCGTGCGCAGCGCCTGCAGCTCCTTCTTGAACTCGCCCTTGCGGCCGCGCACGATCGGCGCCATCACGTTGATGCGCGTATCCTGCGGATACGTCATGACCAGGTCGACGATGCGATCGAGCGACTGGGAGGCGATTTCACGCCCGCAGTTCGGGCAATGCGGCACGCCGACGTTGGCGAACAGCAGGCGGAGGTAGTCGTAGATTTCGGTGACGGTGCCGACCGTGGAGCGCGGATTCGACCCGGTGGTTTTCTGTTCAATCGAGATCGCCGGCGACAACCCTTCGATCAAGTCGACATCCGGCTTCTCCATCTGTTCGAGGAACTGCCGGGCGTACGCGGAGAGCGACTCAACGTAGCGGCGCTGTCCCTCGGCGTACAGCGTGTCGAACGCCAGCGACGACTTGCCCGAACCGGACAGGCCCGTGATGACCACCAGCTTGTCGCGCGGGATGTCGACGTCGATGTCCTTGAGGTTGTGGACACGCGCGCCACGGACGGAGATCAGGTTGTGCGGCATGCTTGGGGCACTGCGCGGTTTCTGGTCGACACCGCAATCCCCAATTGTACAGGCGAACGGGCCGACGGGCCTACGGGCCTACGGGCCAATAGGCCAATGGCACTCCCCTTGGCCTATTGGCCTATTCGCAGCTTGCTGTGGCGGTAGCCGTACACCGCGTAAATGGATAAGCCGATCAGCAGCCACCATCCGAACACCCGCCATGCCTGCGCGGGCAGGCCGACCATGATGAACAGGCAGGCTGCGATGCCGAGCGGCGCGATGATCCAGACAAACGGCACTTTGAACGGCCGTTCACGGTCGGGTTCGACGATGCGCAGCACGAGTACGCCGCTGCACACCAGGGCGAACGCGAACAGTGTCCCGATGTTCGTCAGGTCGTAGGTCTCCGCAGCATCACCCACCATCGCCGCCAGGCCGGTGATCACGCCCGTGGCCAGCGTCGCTTCCCACGGAATGCGCGTCTTGGGGTCCACGCGCGCCACCCACTTCGGGAGCAGGCCGTCGCGTGCCATCGCGAAGAAAATGCGCGGCTGGCCGTACGTGAAGACCAGCAGCACGGCCGCCATCGAGACCGTGGCGCCAAACGCGACGATTGCGCCGACGCGGGTGTAGCCGACCATTTCCAGCGCGCGGGCCAGCGGGTCCGCCACCGCCAGCTCGGTGTACGGCACCATGCCGGTAATCACGGCGCCGACAATGACGTAGATCAGCGTGCAGATCGCCAGACCGCCCAGGATCCCCATCGGCAGGTTGCGTTTCGGGTTGTAGGTCTCTTCGGCCGCGGTCGAAATCGCATCGAAGCCGATGTAGGCGAAGAACACGATCGCCGCGCCCTGGTGAATGCCGGTGAAGCCATTCGGCGCAAACGGCGTGTAGTTGGCCGGATTGATGTTCATGACGCCGACGCCGATGAACAGCGCGAGCACCGCCAGCTTGATGACCACCATAATCGCGTTGGCTCTCGCGCTCTCGCGGGCGCCGCGCAGCAGCAGCCAGGTGACGAACAGGCAAATCAGCAAGGCCGGTATGTTCAGGAGAATCGGAATCCCGATGATGCTCGGCGCGGTCTGCAGCAGCCCATGGACATCCGGGTTCGAGCTGAGCAGTGCCGTGCGATAGGCCGTGGTCAGGTAGACCGGGAATTCGACCCCGAAGCTGCGCATCAGCGTCGTGAAATAGTCGGCCCATGAGATGGCCACGGCGATGTTGCCGATCGCGTATTCGAGAATCAGGTCCCAGCCGATGATCCACGCCACCAGTTCGCCGAGCGCGGCGTACGAATACGCATAGGCGCCACCGGCCTGCGGAATCATCGACGCCAGCTCCGCGTAGCAGAGGCCGGCGAGCGCGCAGGCGCCACCGAGCAGGATGAAAGAGAAGATCAGGGCCGGTCCGGCGGCGTGGCGGATGATTTCGCCGTTGGGGCCGATTTGTCCGGCAGCGGCGGTGCCGATCGCACCGAAGATGCCGGCGCCGATCACCGCGCCGATCGCCAGCATGATGAGGTCGCCGGCGCCCAACACGCGCTTGAGCGATCGCGACGTGTCGGCCTCGTCGACGACCAGATCGGCCATCGGCTTGCGCTGGAAGAGTTGGCTCATAAGGTTGGCGGTGGAATTCTACTTCGGGCGCTCGGCGACGATCGACGCGATCCACCGGCCGCCGAACTCGCCTTCCCGCTGACGCAGCGGGACGAGCGGTGCCAGCAATCCGGGCAGCTCCCCGTCGTTCAGCAGGAACGCGGGGTTGCGGGGGTGGCCGCGCTCGGCTTGCCGGGCCGTGAACGTCTCGTAGAACATCACGCCGCCAGGTTTCACCGCTTCGCGGATCGCCGGCATCAGCGGACGATGCAGGTAGTTGAAGGCCAGCACCACGTCGTACTCACTCGCTCCCAGGCTGGGCGGCGGGTCGACCTCCAGATCGACCACCGCCGTGTCGAGGTGCAGTTGCAGACGGGACGCCACTTCGCGGAGGCGGCCCATGGTATCGGCATCGCGGTCAATGGCGCGCACCGCAAAGCCGGCACCGGCCAGCAACAGCGCGTGCCGACCGCGTCCGCACGCCACGTCCAGCACGCGGCCGCCGCGCGGCAACAGATCGGCGTTCTCGAGCAACCACGCTGACGGTCCGCGCACCGCGCCTTCACCGAAGTCGCGCGCACCCGTCCACGACGCCAGCCCGCCCGCCAGGTTCAGCACCTCGGTGAATCCCGCCGCCACGAGCAGCTCGGACGCGTGGCGGCTACGCACGCCGTGCTCGCAGTACACCAGCACCGGCGCCGACCGATCTTCGACGACCGCCGGCGCCGACGCGATGAGATCCACCGGCAGTAACCACGCACCCGGAATATGACCGAGCGTGGCGTACTCGCCTGGCGTACGCACATCGACGACCGTCGGGGCTCGATCCGCAATCAGTTGCCGGGCGTCGGCATGCGAGATGGTGCGGTACGAGGGCACGGTAGTCAGTTCCCCCAGCGATACCACCACTTCGCAAGGTCGAAGACGCCGACCGGCGACAGCGACACGAGCAGTCCGAGCCCCATGTCGTAAACCTGGTAGCGCTCGCTCAACTGCAGCGTCGTGACGATGAAGATCGCGCCAATCACCAGCGACAGCATCAGGCGGCCGGCGGGGTGCACTCGGCGGGTCAGCAGTGACGTGGTGCGCAAGCCAAGCGAGATCGCCGCCAATACCAGCAGCGTGTTCGTGAAGAAAGCGGTCATGCCGGAGGCGGGAACGTAAACACCGAGTCGTTCGACGCAATCGCCATGGCGCCATCGGCCCTGAACGCCACGCCCACCAGTCCGGCGCCGGCGGCCACCAGTTCGCGCTCCCGGTCGGCTCGAATCGCGTACACCCCGCTTGACCCGGCCAGCGCCTCGACGACGTGCAGGACGCCGTGCCGATCGAATGCGAGCCCCTGCGGCCGGCCGAACGGCAGCGCGAGCGTTTCGACCCGGCCATCCGGATCGATGCGGCGCACCGAGTCGTACGACGACAGCGTCGGCGCCGAGACGTAGAGCATGCCCGTAGGCGACATCGCCAGGTGAAACGCCGCGACACTGGATGGAATGCTCGCAAACGTTTCGGTGCGCCCGTCTCGCTGGATGCGGAAGATGCTGCCGGCGCGATCGCCAACGTAGAGCGATCCCGCGGCATCGAACGCCAACCCGCACGCAATGCCGAGATCGGAGGCCGCCACCTCGTAGCGGCCGTCGTCGAACACGCGATAGACCCGCCCTTCGAATCGGCTCGAGACGTAGAGCAGGCCGTCGGGACCAATCGCCATCGAGGTGGGATTCACCAGCCCATGCACGAACGGTTCGCGGGCGCCGTCGCTCGTCACCCGGAAAATCGACACGGCGGCTTCCTGCCCGCGCGTGCCGCTGTAGGTCACGTACAGGCAGCCGTCGGGACCGAACACCGGGTTGTCGACCTGGTGCAGTCCGGTCGCCAGCAGCGTCCCGACCCACGCATACAGGGTCGCGCCGGGCAGCCACGCCACCTTGACGGGAGTTTCGCCGCCGTCAAGGCCGGAGGGCACCACCACCGCCATGCGATCCGTCGCCACAAACGACATGCGCGCGGACACGCCGCCAATGGTCACGAGATCGCTGGTGGATTCCGGTTGTGGAAAGCCATCGCCGCGAAGCCATAGCCGTCCACCCTCGACAATGCGAACGGGTTCAAGACTGGTGAGTACCGGCAATGGCTGTCTATCCTGCGTGTGCGACTGACTGGAGGCCCGAAAGCCTGGAGGTCCGGAGACCTGTCTATCCGTCGTCTTCGTCGAGTTCGAGGTTCCAGTACAGGTAGTCGCGCCAGCTTTCCGGTGCGCTGCGCAGCCCGATCGTGATGCGGATGGCCGGCGCCGACATCGGGCGTCGCGGTGGCCGGACCAGCCTCATGCGGGCTTCTTCAGGCGTACGTCCGCCCTTGCGCCGGTTGCACGACACGCAGCACGTGACAATGTTTTCCCAATCCTTGCGCCCGCCCTGCGACACCGGTATCACGTGATCGAAGGTGAGCTCTGGGGTTGGGAAGACGTCGGCGCAGTACTGGCAGGTGAATTCGTCTCTCGCGTAAATGTTGGCGCGAGAGAACGGCACATAATCGAAGCGCTTTCTTATCCGGACGTACCGTAACAGCCGGATGACGGACGGCAGCCTGAAGGAAAACGAGACAGCACGCACCTCGCGGTCGTGATGCGCGATGATCTCGACCTTCCCCTGACACCACAACGTCACCGCCTTCTGCCAGTTAACGACTTTCAGCGGCTCGTAGGTCGCGTTGAGGAGGAGCGTTTGCTCCATTTACGCAACATTGTGCCATGGATCACGCGGGACTACACAATTCGGCACCGCCGTCCGATACTAGGAGCCGATGACTCACCCTCGCGCGCTGCGCTGCGGCGGACACGGCAGGCTTGTCGTCATCGTGCTCGCGGCCTCGAGCCTTGCGGCATGTGCGCGTTCGGGGATGGTCTATACCCCTCACCCGTTCCCGGTGCCGGGAGGCAGGCCCGTTCCGGTCGCGACTCCGGCGCCCACCGACCCTACCGCTCCACCGGTCGTGCCGCCCCCAGGGCGAACGCCGGCAGTCGGGCCGCGCAGCGGCAATGCCGACGGCGATGCACTCTCGGGCACCGCGATGTCATTGCGTGGAGCGCCGTACAAGAACGGCGGCATCGATCCGAACGGCTTCGATTGCAGCGGCTTCGTTCGCTATGTCTACGCGCAGCACGGCGTGCCCATGCCGCGGGAGGTGCGCGAGCAGTTCAAGGTCGGAAAGACCATCGCGCGCAGTCGGCTCGAGCCCGGCGACCTGGTGTTCTTCAGCACTGTCGCCCCGGGCGCGTCACACGTCGGCATTGTGATTGGCGGCGATCAGTTCGTGCACGCGCCGAGCGAGCGTGGCGTGGTGCGCGTGGAAAGTCTCGCGCAGCAGTACTGGGCCAGCCGGTTCATTGGCGCGAAGCGGGTGAGCTAGATGTGCCCGTCTGGACGGAGCCTGGCGATGGGTTAGCGGGCGCCGACTGATTCCCCGCAGGCGGCGGCTGGTACTGCATCCGCCGCAGGATGATCTGTTGACGACGCAACAGGCGCCGGGTGGGTTTGGCTGGGCTGTGTAGGCGAGGGTTGATGATCGCTCCGGCCATCATCGCCGCCTCGGTAATCTCCAGGTCCGCGCACGACTTGCCGTAGTAGGTGCGGGCCGCCGCTTCGCAGCCGAATATGCCGTCGCCCCACTCAATCATGTTCAGGTAGATCTCGAAGATGCGCTGCTTGGTGAGCGCAGCCTCGAGCCGCCGGGCAATCATCAGCTCGGTGACCTTGCGCAAGGGGTTGCGCGTCTCCGACAGGTACAGGTTCTTCGCCAGTTGCTGCGTAATAGTGCTGCCGCCGCGCAGGAACTGCCCTTCCTCCCAGTTCTTCTCGAGCGACGCCTTGATCTCGGCGAGGTCAATACCGTCGTGGTCGAAGAAGGCGGCGTCCTCAGTGGAAATCACCGCCCGGCGCAACAACGGAGAGATGCGTTGATAGGGAATCCACGTCTGCCGAATGGCGAACTTGTTTCGTCCTGCGGCACGCGCCTCCGCTTTGCGAATCTCCATGAAGGCGGTGGTTTTCGGGTTCTCTTTGGCGAGCGGACGGACGTCGGGCAGCGTCAGGTAGGTATAGGCGAGCCACGAGAAGCCGAGCAGCGCGGCCACGGCGACGCTTTTGGCGATCCCTTGCCAGATCGAGCGCTTCGTCCGTTTGGCGACCACCCACCGATTGTATCGTCAGCGTTGCAGACGCGGCGTGACGCGATCACTCAAGGTCTTGCCGGGCGCGCGTTGACTCAGCCGGCCACGACAATCTTTACCCGGTCTCCCGGCGTCGGCTGCGTGCTGACATCCCGATCGTTCATGATCGCCAGCGTCGTCGCCTTGACGTAGCCCTTACCCTGCCGCGCGGCGATGGACTGCCACGAGTCTCCCTGGCGGACCGTGTAGAAGTCGATGCGGTTCGGCTGGATGCGCGACGCCTCTTGCGCCGTCAGGTGCCGGAAGGTCTCGACCGCCGGCTTGATCTCGCGATCGACGCCGGCGAATGCCGGTTCCGGCGCGAAGCCCGCCACCACATACAACTGGCGGCCAATCGCAATGTGGGCGGCGCGCATCAACACCTTGCCGGTCCCCTTGGCCTCGCCGCGATACACGCCGACGTGCGCGTCGTTGCCGTTGATACGTTGCATGCTGCCGTCCACGACGCGGTAGCCGGCGCGGCGCATCGCCGCCACCGCCACGTCGCCGATCGAGCGCGTCTGCTGACCGCGTAGCGTCGCTGGCTGCTCAACTTCCTGCAGCACCATGAAGTGCTCGGTGCCGGGCTCCTGCGCCATCACCGCCTGCGGCGTGTTGGTCAGCTCCCAGCCTTCGGGGAACGTCACGCCAATCCGCAGCAGCGGATGCAGGAACTCGCTGCCGCGCACGATGCCGTCCTTGGGGCTGTCGCCGTAGAGCAGGCCGCGGATGCGATCCAGGTATTGATCGCGATTGACGCGCGTGGCTTCGTCGGAGACGAACTTCCCCGCCACCGGCTCCGCCTTCGCCACGCGCGATCCCGGATCGGGATGGGTGGACAGCCAGTTCGGCACCCCGCGCTCGCTGAGGGCCGACACCCGCGCCAGCGTGGTGAGGAAGCGCGGCACGCCGGCGGGATCGTAGCCGGCGCCCGATCCGTACTCGACGCCGAGCCGATCGGCCTCCAGCTCCTGCTCACGCCCGTGTTTCAGAAACAACACGCTCAGGCCGGTCGCGCCCAGGTCGGTGAACGGCGCCGTGCTCGGCACGAAGATGCTGAGGATGGTGAGGCCGATGTTGGCCTGCGCCTGCCGCGTGTAGGCCTGCGCCGCGTGACGCGCCGTCACGTGACCAATCTCGTGGCCGATCACGCCGGCCAGCTCCGACTCGTCGTCGAGGTAGGCCATCAAGCCGCGTGTCAGGTAGATGTAGCCGCCGGGCAGCGCGAAGGCGTTGATGGCCGGGCTGTCGACGATCGTGAAGCTCCACGGCAGGTTGGGACGATGCGACCGGCGCGCCAGTTCATGGCCGATCTCGTTCACGTAGCGCTGGAGGTCGGGATCGTCGTACACGCCCATTTCGCGGCGGATCTCGGCATCCTGCTGCTGGCCGATGGCGAGCTCTTCGGCCTCGCTCAGCAAGGACACTTGCCGCTTGCCGCTCACGGGGTTGATGGCACACGCCGTCGCGCCCGCAAGCGCGAGCGCCAGAACGACTGCTCGGATGCGGCCTTCGGCCGGGTGGCGGCTGGTATGCGGCATACCCGGCTCACAGCAACGGTCATGCCACCGAATTCAGGGCCTTTTCGAGCGAATTCGTCAGCAGATCGACCAGTTCTTGAGACGAACTCGTCCCCATCAATCCGACACGGAACACCTTGCCGACCAGCGGTCCGAGGCCCGCGCCGATCTCGATGTTGCACTGCGGCAGCAGTTCCCTCCGCACCGCCGCCTCGTCTGCGCCGTAGGGCACTTTGATGGCGTTCAACGTCCACAGACGCTCACCGGGCGCGGGGAACATCGACAATCCAATGCGATCGAGCGCCTTCACGAACGCGAGGTGATGGCGCTCGTGGCGAGCCCAACGCACCGACAGGCCTTCTGCCTCGACATCCACCAGCGCTTCGCGCAGAGCGTAGACCAGCGACGCTGACCTGGGTCGACTGGTTCAACACGCGGCCGCTCCTGGAGCCGATCGGGTAGGTGCCGCCCGCGGAATACGAAGCGCAGTACTATGAGCAGGTCGCAGTGGTCTGACTCAATTAACTCCTCCTCCGAGATTCCCGGTGCGATTCACACAGGTCTTACGAGCTTCTCTTGCAGCCCGAACGAACGGTTGCCTCGGCGTTTGCACTCCTTTCGATTCAGCGTCTCGCCCAAATGACAGCATCGCTCGCCAAGGCAAGACAGATTGATCGGGAGTTCATGACCGTCTGGCCAGCAGAATCATCGGAACAGCAACTCGGCCTCATCTTCTCGTCAGACCGAATGAGGGAACTGATAGGCAGCATCCGCCAGATCGCAGATTCGACGGTCAACGTTCTGATTACCGGCGAAACCGGCGTCGGCAAGGAGTTGTTCGCGCGGGCCGTCCACAACTGCTCTGCTCGTCGCTCCCGAACCTTCCTGCCCTTCAACTGCAGCACCGTTCCGCGAGACCTGATCGACAGTCAGCTGTTCGGCCACAAACGCGGCGCCTTCACCGGGGCACAAAGCGACTCGCAAGGCCTGATTCGGGCCGCCGCGGGCGGGACGCTGTTCCTCGACGAGATCGGCGACATGGCCATCGAGACCCAGCCCAAGCTGCTCCGATTCCTCGAGGCTGGCGAGGTCTTCCCGCTTGGCGAAAACAAACCACTACACGTTGACGTACGCATCGTCGCCGCCACCAACGTCAACCTGGATCAACTGGTCGCCGCGGGCCGCTTCCGTGAAGACCTGTTCTACCGATTGGATGTCGTGCGCATCAACGTTCCGCCGCTTCGTGAGCGGCGGGAAGAGATTCCAGCACTGGTCGAACACTTCCTGCAGAAATTCGGAGGCGAGCTGAACAAGCCGATGCTCCGCATCGCCGATGAGACGCTCGACTACCTGGTGCTCTATGGCTGGCCGGGCAACGTCAGACAGCTCGCCAACGAGGTCCGACGTTTGGTGGCGACGGCGGAGCCGGGCTCGGTGATCATGCCGGCCCACCTGTCAGACGATATTGGCGAGAGCCGGCGGACATTGCCGGCCAATCGATCGCCGCGGCTCTTCAACGAAGTCGTGACGCGCATCGACCAGCCGCTGTCAGCCGCAGTCGAGCACATCGAGCGTGCCGCCATTCAGCGCGCATTGTCAATGACCGACGGCCGGCTGGACGAGGCCGCGAAGCTGCTCGGCCTCTCCCGGAAGGGCCTCTACCTCAAGCGGCAGCGGCTGAATATCGGTTGACCACTGTGACGCTTCCTTTGGACAACTGACAGCGATCGTGTCGCCGGGGCACGCGGCGACGCGCTCGCTGGCGACGTGGCTCCGCGACGAGTGTGACTGTTCCGCGTTGCCTACCAGCATTGACACCGAAACAACCAGGGTGGTGCTGGTGCTCCGACCCTCCGAGGCCACGTTCGGGCATAGACTCGATACCAGTGGGCGTCCTGCTTGACGAGAACGTTCCGCACGACCTGACAGAGCGTAGAGTTGGTCAGACTCCGTCGCGCAACCCTAAACCGCCGCTCGCGGCTGAGCGGCCCGGCGTTAGGCGCTTCGGCGCGTCTTTGCTGATGAGTCCAAGATTCCCAAGCTCGTGATGAGACCTGAGTCTTTCTTGCGGTGGACAGCTCGAATGTGGGGCGTTGCAAGTGCCTTGATGTTGCTCGCATTCGCCTTCGGAGGGCGTAAGCACCTGCGGGGCACCGGCGTCTTCCAGGTCGCCATCGCCCTCTACGTCGACTTCCTGTTCACGCAGCGGGGCATCAAGGTGCTGATCGGCAAGACGCAGATCCGCAACGTGCGCGGCGTCGGGGCCATGCGCAAGCTGGGCGGTCAGGTGATCGACGAGTCCGAGCGCAACGGCTATCCGAATACGTCTGGACGATCGCGCTGCCGATCGCTACAGGGTCTGCTGCAAAATCTCCCGAATAGCGGCGCGCACCGCCGGCGTCAGGTGCGCGTATTTGGCATCGGCAATCTCGCCCGACAGCACGCGCTGGATCTTCCCCATCACCAGCCGCTTCGCCGCCTCCGGCATGGCGCGAAACGCCTCCGAGTAGATCATGTAGCTCAGCGGATACTTCTGCAGCCGCGTCTGCGCGTCGAGCTCGCGCAGTGAACGGCCGCGCGCGTCCTTCCGGCCGGCCGCGACGAACTGCTCGGTAAATCCGGACGATCCTTCGATCGGGCCCGGTAGTGCGGCCTCATCGACAAACAGCAGGTAGTCGGCAAGGGTGTCGGCGGAGTCGGCAATGCGCAGCGGCTCGCCGAGCCGCGCCTCCCAGGTGGCACGCGTGATCAGGTTGCTGACGTGCGCCTGGTGCTCGAGCACCATCAGGGCGACGACGTCGCTGTACGGCGTGAGATAGCCGTCGAGGTTGAACTGCCCCTCGAGGGAAACACCGATCTTTCTCGGGCTCGCGCTGCTCGCGGCCGGCATGATCAGCGGCAGGTTGCCCATGTGCCGCGCCGGCACCTTCCTGCCGGTCACGTACCAGCCGCCCCAGCGCTCTTCGATCGGCCGGTAGTGATCGACCACGCCGCCGTTGGCGTAGTCATCCACGCTCTTGCGCGGGAAGGTCGTCAACACGGTGAGTCCCGGCACCCCGAGCGTGTCCCACGACAGGTGGCAGCGCAGGCACTGCGAATCGCGGCCGAGCGCCGCCCGCCCACCTGCCGAAGCCTCGGCGGAGGTCGGGGCGACCGGCGCCTGGTGAATCGAGTAGAACACCGTGCCCATTGCCGGATCCTGCGCGGTCACTTCAATCAACCCCGCGCCGCGGACGTATCCCACCGACACCTCGTCGTTGAAATAGATCGCGCGCGGATTGTCCATGCGGATGTTCTGCGCCTGCAGGCTGGTCTGCGTGTAGACCAGCGTCTGTGACTCGACCGGCACGTTCAGCAGCTCGAGGATGCTCCGGAGGTAGCCGGTCTTCTCGTCGAAGGCGAGCCTGGCTGAGCCGTCGCGCAGCTTCGCATTCAGGCGATCGACGGCGGTGGAGGTGTCGGCGACGAGGTATTTGATCGCCGGGTGATTGACGGACTGATCGAACGCGCCGGTGCGGCGCTGTTGGCCGACGGTCACCGCGACGGTGCACGACAGCGTCAGGGCCGCGGCGACCAGGAGCAGACGTGCGTGCACGTCCCTATCTTATTACTGACGGCCCTACAGCCTGCCGCTACCGACCGCCGAACCAGCTCGGGATCGGCATGTCCGCCATGGTCCGGAGGCCCGGCGCGACGCGCAGCACCTTCGGTACGCTGTTGACGGTAATCGACGCGGTGGCCACATCGCCGTGCAGTCCGCCACTCACCTTCGAGGCGACGCGCGGGTGGCCTTCGATGGTGACGGCGTCGAACGACTCCGGCGCGCCGAGGTAGGCCTCCATGTGCAGGGTGATGACGGCCTTGCCCTTCACGTAGCCGATGCCGTCCTGAATGATGCCGCACACGTAGCCGGGATCGACGGCAATCAGCTCGCTCTCGACGGCCTCGTCGGCAATCTTCGGCTGGATCTCGTCGGTGACCTTGTCCAGCTTCCACCCCATCGCATCGGCAATCATCGTCACGCTCTCGGCCAGGCCGACGTGACGCACGCTGCCATCCTTGACCTTCCGAGCGAACTGCTCGGTAGTGAGGCCCGAGCCGATCTTCTGCTGGAACGGCAGGCGGCGTGACCGCGCGTCCTGAACGCGATCGACGCGGATGCTGTCCACGCGCTCGCAGATGCCGGTCAGCGTGATCGGCAGCGCATCCATGGCGAAGCCGGGGTTGACGCCCGTACCGACCACCGCGACCTTGGCCTTCTTCGCCAGCGCATCGATCTTCTTCGCCAGCGCGCGGTTCTTGCCAACCGGGTACGACAGCTCCTCGGTCGTGGACACGATCGCGACCTTCTTCTCGAGGAGGCCTTCGATCTGCGGCATGACCTTGTTGAGCGACGAGCTCGTGCAGAGCACCGCCACGTCGGGTTTGCCGCTCTTGATCGCGCCGTTCACATCGTTGGTGACGCGGACCTTCAGCTTCTTGCTCAGACCGACGACATCACCAAGGTCGAGGCCAATCTTGGCGTGATCGATATCGACCGCGCCGACAATCTGGAAGCCCTGCCGCGTGGCCAGCTGGCGCGCCACCGCGGCACCAATCGGACCCAACCCGTAGATCACGACTCGAATCGCCATACGAATTGATAATTATATATAGATGGGCTGCGAGACGGGTGCGTGAATCAGGTTACGATTTACCGTCGTGACCGACAGTAAACGACTCCGCCAACACGGGCTGCGGGACGCGGCGGCAATCGGGGCGATGTTGTCCGTGCTGCTGCACACGACGGCAAGACCCTCTGCCCAGGACGCCGGCCCGGACCGGCGGGTTGCCTCCTACGACATTGACGTCTCCCTGGACCCGGCCACCCGCACCCTGACCGGCAAGGAACTGATTACCTGGCGCAACCCCGGGCAGATTGCCGCCTACTCGTTCCGCCTGCACCTGTTCTGGAACGCATTCCGCAACACCAATTCCACGTGGCTGAAGCAGCGCCGCCTCATCGGCGACACGCCCTTCGCCAATCGGCCCGCCGACGACTTCGGTTACACCAACGTCACCCGCATCGCCCGGGTGCATGACGATGGCAGCGAGACGGACCTGACGAAGGCCCTGCAGTTTGCCTCGCCCGACGATCAGAACACAGACGATCGTTCGCTGGCCGCGGCGTTCCTGCAAGACGCCGTGCAGCCCGGCCAGGTGCTGCGCCTGCGAGTCGAGTGGACGGGGCGCTTCCCGAAGAACTTCGATCGCACCGGGGCGATCGGCAACTACTTCTTCGTCTCGCAGTGGTTCCCCAAGCTCGGGGCGTTCGGCAGCGGCGGCTGGATGGCGCACCAGTTCTTTGCCAACTCGGAGTTCTTCGCCGACTTCGGCTTCTACGACGTGCGCATGACGGTGCCACGCGGCTGGATCGTCGGCGCGACGGGCGTCGAGCAGTCACGCACCGACAACGGTAACGGCACCACCACCCATCGCTACACGCAGGGCGATGTGCACGACTTCGCGTGGACCACGAGTCCCGACTTCATCGACCTGCGGCAGGACTACGAAGCGCCGGGCGGCGCACCGGTGACCATCCGGCTGCTCATCCAGCCGGAACACCGGCACCTGGCCGATCGGCACTTTGCCGCGGCGGCGGCGGCTCTGAAGTACTTTGGCGAGTGGTATGGCCGCTATCCGTATCCGGCGCTGACGATTGTGGATCCGGTGTTCCAGAGCGACTCGGGAGGCATGGAGTATCCGACGCTGTTCACTGCCGGCACGCGCTGGCTGTCGCCGCGCCACAGCAACGATCCCGAATACGTGGTGCTGCACGAGGCCGGCCACCAATGGTGGTACGGGATGGTGGCCAACAACGAAGTCCAGCACGCCTGGCTCGACGAAGGCCTCACCGAGTACAGCGACTCGCGGCTGCAGTTCGTCGCGTTCCAGCCCAACTACCTGGTGCAGCGGTTCTTCGGCGACTTCATTCCCTGGCAGTATCGCGACATCCCGCTGCAGCGCGCCACCGACACCAACTACCTGAACACCTTCCGCCGCAATCCGGATCGCGATTCCCTGTCGGTGCCGACCGCGGGGTTGTGGCCCGCCACGCACCAGAACATCTCGTACCACAAGGCGGCGCTGATGCTGCACACGCTGGAGCGCATGCACACCTGGGAGGTGATGCAGCGCGTGCTGTCGGTGTTCTTCACGCGATTCAAGTTCCAGCACCCGACACCGGACGACTTCTTCGCGGTGCTGAACGAGGTGACCGGCCAGGACCACGCGTTCTTCATCGAGCAGGTGTATCGCAGCTCGAATACCTTCGACTACGCGATTGAGCGGGTCGTCAGCGAGCCGATCGAGGCGCGCGGCCTGATGGAATCGCCCAACGGGCTCACGTTCCAGGAACCGCAGGTCGAAGGCCAGTTCCGCACGTCGGTCACCGTGCGGCGGCTGGCCGCCGGGCAGTTCCCGGTCGACGTGCTGGTGACCTTCAGGAACGGCGAGCAGGCCCGGCAGCAATGGGACGGCCGGGGCCGCTGGGCGGTGCTGGAGTTCGACCGCCCGGTCGAGGCCGTGTCGGCGCAGATCGATCCGGAGCGGCACCTGCTGCTCGACACCAACAATACGAACAACAGCCGCACGCTCGAGCCCAGGGGCGATGCCGCCGCCACCAAGTGGTCGCTGCGGTGGATGGTGTGGCTGCAGGACCTGCTGATGAACGCGGCCTTCTTCGTATGAGGCCTGACGAGGCTCTGCCTGCTCTGAAAAGGCCCGGAGGCGCCGCCTCGTCAGGAACAGCGTCTCTTGGCCCCGCCTCCGGCGGGGCGGTTGGCGGCGCCTTCATCGACGGACTGAACCGCGTCACGCGCGCGCCGTGGCTGGTGATTGGCGTGTGGTTGTCCACGGTGCTGCTGGCGTTGCCGCTGGCGGTCCTGCTGCAGCAGCAAATCCGCACGCATCTCGGCGCGAGCATGGCGGCCCAATCGGCGGCCGAGGGCGTCAACTTTGACTGGTGGAATGAGTTCCTGGCGCAGACGTCCGGCGTCGGCACCAGCTTCGTGCCCGCCATCCTCGGTTTCGCCGCCGTTCTCGAGAATCTCAGCACCTTCGCCGACGTCCGGTCCCTGCCGACGGTGATCGCGATCGCGGCCGCGATGCAGGTGCTGATGTCGCTGTTCCTCGCCGGCGGCCTGCTGGATCGCCTCGCGCGCGACCGTGCGATCGGCGCGGCGGCGTTCTGCTCGGCGTGCGGCGTGTACTTCGGGCGATTCGTGCGCCTCGGCATCATCGCCGGCGCGGTCTACTGGGTCCTGTTCAGCACGTTCCACGGGTGGCTGTTCGACGATCTCTACCCGTCGCTGATCGCCGAGGTGACGGTGGAGCGGACCGCGTTCTTTATCCGGCTCGGGCTCTACTTCGTGTTCGCCCTGCCGGTGTTGTTCTTCAACGTCCTGTTCGACTACGCGAAGGTGCGGGCCGTCGTGGAGGATCGGCGCAGCATGATCGGCGCGATCGTGGCGGGCTGGCGTTTCATGCGCCGCCAGCCGATCGCGGTGTGGGCGCTCTACAAGCTGAACGTGTTCCTGTTCCTGCTCGTGCTCGGCGGCTACTACCTGCTGGCACCGGGCGCCGCGTCGCCGAACGCGATCGCCTTCGGGATGGGCCAGCTCTACATCGTGCTGCGGGTGATCGTCAGGCTGCAGTTCGCCGCGTCACAGATTGCGCTGTTCCAGGGCCGGCTGGCGCACGCCGGCTACGTGGCGCGCCCGACTCCCCGGTGGCCGGACTCCCCCGCCGCCGAAGCGCTGCTGAAGTGAAGTGAGAAGGGAGAAGTCAGAAGCTTCTCACTTCTCCCTTCTCACTTCATAGCGCTTCCACGCCGGCATCCGCCGCGACGGCGTGTCTCAGCTTCTCGCGGGCGTCGATGGCGGTGGCGCGCAGCAACGCTTCCGGATCCTCCGCCCACGCATCGAGCATCGGCGCGAACCGCTTCAGCCGCATCTCGCCCGTGGCATAGGCCGCGCACGCCCGCAGCCAGGGATCGAGGCTGATCGCCATCACTTCGATGGCCTCTTCACGGTCGTTCAGTGACGAGCCCAGCAGCCTGGTCGCCGCGCCGATGCGCTCCTCGATGGTCACAGTGCGATCGAACCGCGGGCCGGACTCCTGCTCGGCGACCGCCGCCCACCACCAGAACAGCAGTGCGCTCAGCGCGAAGACGATCAGGCTGCCGACCTGCAGGTTGCGGAGGTTGGTGCGGTGGCCGAACCAGATGTAGAGGCCGGCAGCAAGGCCGACCAGCGCGGCGATGGCGATGTCCACGTACGGCAGGTCGATCGCGCGATAGCGATCGAGAAACAGCGCGTCGCGCGCCGCCTTGCTCGCCACGCTCGACGCCATCGTCAGGAACAGATACAGAAAGATCGGGAAGGCGCGGCGGAGCTCGGTGCCGTTCAGCCCCAATGCCCGTTCCGCCACACTCAACACGGGATAAGATTCTCACACTCAGCCCATGTCCGAACGCCGGTCGTTGACCGCCAGCCTGCTGCGCCCAATCGTGCAACTGCGCGACGGCGAGTCCACGACGGCGTTGTTGATGTTCCTGTACTCGTTCCTGGCGATGACGAGCTACAACATCATCAAGCCGATCACGCGGTCGGAGTTCATCGCCAGCTTCGGGGCCGATGACCTGCCCTACCTGACGTTCACGATCGGCGTGGCGATCGGCGCGATCATGCAGGGCTACACCCGGCTGCTGTCGCCGGTGCCACGCCGCTGGCTGATTCCGGTCACGCAGGTCGGTCTCGCCGGCATCCTCATTCTGTTCTGGCTGCTGTTCACGATGGTGGGCGCCGATTGGGTGGCGGTGGCGTTCTACATCGCGTCGCAAATCCTGTCGATCCTGCTGATCAGCCAGTTCTGGACGCTGGCCAACGACGTCTACGATCCGCGGCAGGCCAAGCGCATCTTCGGCTTCATCGGCGGCGGCGCGAGCCTCGGCGGCGCCATGGGGGCCGGGCTGACCGCCTACCTGGTACGCACCGTCGGGTCGCGGACGATGATCCTGATTTCGGCGATGGTGATGCTCGGCTGCCTCGCGATCGTCATCGCCATCGTCCGGCGGGAGAAGTCCGCCGGCACCTCGGACGCAACCCGGACCGAGGAGGAAGGCGTCAGCGGCAGCGAAGCGATCCGCCTGCTGCGGTCGTCACGCCACCTGCAGATCATCTCGCTGGTGATCGCCTTCGGCGCCATGGCCTCCAACATCGTCGATCAGCAGGTCAACATGGCAGTCGCCGAGGCCGCGGGCGAGCAGAACAAGGACGCGATCGCCGCGTTCCTCGGTCAGCTGATCGTCTACCTGTCGCTGATCGGCTTCGTGATCCAGGTTACGCTCACCAGCCGCATCCACCGCCTGCTCGGCATCGGCTTCGCGCTGCTGATGCTGCCGGTCAGCATGGGCGGCGCCGCGTTCCTGATTCTGTTCAACCGCGCCCTGTGGGCGCCCAGCGTGGGCCGCATTGTCGACACCTCGATCCGCTACACGATCGACAAGACGTCCCGCGAAGTGCTGTTCCTGCCGCTGCCGGCCGACCTGAAGTACCGCGCCAAGCCGTTCGTGGATGTGACGATGGACCGGTTCGCGAAGGGCGCGGCCGCGGTGATGCTGCTGATCTGCATCAAGGACTGGGGTCTAGGCCTCGACTGGCAGCAGCTCAGCTACGTCAGCCTGGTTCTGGTCGGCCTGTGGGTCGTGACCGCCTTCGCGGCGCGGCGTGAGTACATGCGCTCGTTCCGCAAGAGCATCGAGCAACAGATCGTGGAGCCCTCGACGCTGCGCTGCAAGGATCCCGATCCCTCGTCCGTGGAAACGCTGGTCAGCGAGCTGGCGCATCCGGAGCCGCGGCGCGCGATCTACGCGATCGACCTGCTCGACGCGATGGACAAACGTCACCTCGTGACGCCGTTGCTGCTGGCGCACGACGATGCGGGCGTACGGGCGCGGGCGTTGCGGGTGGCCGAGTCGGTGGGGCCGTCCATGGCCGACCGCTGGGTGCCCGGCGTGGAGCGGGCGCTGACGGACCGCGACAGCGCCGTTCGCACTGCCGCGGTGTCGGCGCTTGCGGCGCTGCGCGGCGGCGAGGCGGCCGACGTGATGCGGCCGTTCATCGCCGGTGCCGATCCGGCGCTGGCGATCGTGGCCGCAGCTGCGCTCGCGTCCAGCAGGAATCGCAAGGACGTCGAGATCGCGGAGCAGACGCTGCGGCGCTACGCCAGCGACGTGCGCGACCAGGGCGCGCCGGCACGGCTGCAGGTGGCGCGCGCGCTCGGCGATGTGAAACATCCGGCATTCCGGCCGCAACTGGTGCCGCTGATGTACGACGCCAATGTCGACGTGGCGAGAGCGGCGATCGAGAGCGCAGGCACGCTTGGCGGCGGCGACTTCCTGTTCGTCGCGCCGCTGGTGTCGCTGCTCCGGAACCGCCGGCTGAAATCCTCGGCGCGCGCCGTCCTCGTGAGCTACGGCGAGCCGGTGATCGCGCCGCTGACCTACTTCATGCACGATCGTGACGAGGACATCTGGGTCCGGCGCCACGTCCCCGCCACGCTCGCCCTGCTGCCGTTCCCGGCGTCGGTGGAGGCATTGCTGAAGGCGCTGGACGACCCCGACGGTTTCCTGCGCTTCAAGGCGGTCACCGCGCTCGACCAGCTGCACGTCGATCAGCCGGACCTGGGCATCGATCCGGCGGCCATTTCGAAGCACGTGCTCGTGGAAGCCGGGCGCGCCTTCAATGCGCTGACGCTGCACTACAACCTGTTCGACGCCGGCGGCCTCGACGCCGACTGCCTGTTGGCGCGGGCGCTCTCCGAGAAGCGCGGCCGCGCCATCAATCGCACGTTCACCCTGCTGGCGCTGATGTATCCGCCGTCGGACATTGCCGCCGTCCGGTTCGCCATCGACGATGCCGACGTCAAGGTGCGGTCACGCGCCGTCGAGTATCTCGACAACCTGCTGGAAGGCGAGGTGCGCAGGCGCGTCATGCTGCTGGTCGATGACCTGCCCGCAGCCGAGCGCATCCGCAAGGGCAACGTCATCTACAAGACGCGCACGCGCGATGTGGAAGACACGATTGCGCAGTTGTTGCACGACGAGGACGAATCGATTGCCTCGGCCGCGGTGCTGCTGGTGGAAGACCGCGGTGTGTGGTCGCTGGCCGACGACCTCGAGCACGTGCTCGCTCATCGCGACGTCCGCGATCAGCACGTGTTCGAAGCGGCGTCCTGGGCGCTGGCGGCCAATCGCGTCAAGGCCGAGCGGCGCAAGGCGTTGTGGCAGGAAGCGCTGCCGGCCGTGGAGCTGGCGGATCGTCTGCGTCGTGTGCCATTGTTCGACTTCACGCAGATCGACGAGTTGTTCCGCTTGGCGCGGCTCGGCCGGCAGGTGCGCTACGAGAAGGGCCGCGCCGTGTACGAACGGGGCGAGGTCGTGCACTCGATCCAGTTCCTGCTCGATGGCCGCCTTCGCGCAGACGTTTCGGCCGGCCACGGCCGCGCGACGCCGGCCTCGACGCGCGACATCGCGGCTCCGGCCGCGCTTGGTTTCGAACAGTTGCTGGAAGGGTCGCCCATGCCCTACACGGTCACGGCCACCGAGCGCGCGATCGCGCTGTCGCTGACGGCCGATGAGTTTTTGGCGCTGCTGGCGGAGAACGTCGAGCTGGCGGAAGGCATTTTCCGGATGCTGATCGCCACCCACGACCTGGTCAAGGGCCACACGCTGCTCCACGGCACGCTGCCGTCCACCTTCGCGCACGGCGCTGCGGCACACCCGCCCAACATCAACGCCTCCGCGGAGCTTCGCGCCATCGACCGCGCGCTGCTGCTGCAATCGAGCCCGCTGCTCGCGCATGCCACGGCCACCCAGTTGTGGAAGCTGTCGGCGATCGCACGAGACACCCGCGTCGCGAAGGATCAGCACGCGATCGCGAAGGGAGCGGAGGCCGCGATTCTGGTCGTGCTCTCGGGCTCGCTCTCGGTGGAGGGCGCCACGCAGTCCGGCACGGCGACGACCGGCGACGTGATCGGGATGTACGAAACCCTGGCCGGTCTGCCGCTCGATGTGACGGTGACGGCCCACACCGATGCCAGGCTGCTGCGGATCAATCGGGCCGGGCTGTTCGGCGTGCTGGCCGATCACACCGACCTGCTTCAGGGCATCTTCTCGCTGCTGCTCCAGCGGACCCGGCATGGGGATGCACGGTCCCGGCGGACCAGGCTTCCGCTTCCGCGGTCTCGATCTCACGGACGATCAGTGTGAACAGCTGAAGAAGATCGCCGAGTCGCACCAGGCGGAATTCAAAGCCGCCGGCGCGAAGGTGCGCGCCGCGCATAAAGGCATGCGGGCGCTGAGCCAAGGCGACACCATCGACGAGGCGGCCATTCGCGCCAGGAGCGCGGCGATTGCAGCCGCCAACGCCGAGGTGATGATCCTCAATGCCAAGGTCCGCAGGGAATCGATGCAGGTCCTGACGTCGGAACAGCTTGCGAAGCTGAAGGAGCGCCAGGAAGCCGGCCCGCGCGGCAAGCGCCGGCCGCAACAGCAATAGCGCCCCTCTATCGGGCTAGCCCGCTAGCCTGCTAGCCCGCTAGCCCGCTAGCCCGCTAGCCTGCTAGCCTGCTAGCCTGCTAGCCTGCTAGCCCGCCAGCCTACGCGCGGAGCAGCCGCAGTCCGTTCAGCGTCACCACCACCGTCGTGCCAGTATCCGCAAGCACCGCCAGCCACAGCGGCGCCGCACCGAACACCGCGAATACCAGGAAGGCGAACTTCGTCGCCAGCGCGATCGTCACGTTCTGGCGGATCACCCGCAGCGCGCGCTTGGCGTGCGTGACCAGGAACTCGATGTCCTCCTCGCGATCGCAGGTGAGGACCACTTCAACCCTGTCCAGCGGCTCCGGCGAAGTCCGGCACTGCACCGCCACGCCTGTCTCCCGCATCGCCTGCATGGTCGGCGCCTTCGCCGTCGCGATCCGTTCGAGCGGGCCGCCGCCCTTGAACAGCACCCCGCGCCGTGCCGCCGACGTGAGCGCGGCGACGACGGTGACCGGGGTGGAAATCACCAGGGCACAGGGACATGCGAGCACCAGGAAGATCAGGCCGCGATAGAACCACACGCCCCACTGGCCATCGATGACCGGTGGGATCAGCACCACCGCGAACGCCGCGAGGGTCACCACCGGCGTGTAGATTGCGGCGAACCGCTCGACCCATCGCTCGACCGGTGCGGACTCGTGACCACGGTCGTCGCTCCAGCCGGGTTCGTGACCCACCAGCGCGGCCACCGCATGCCGCGCGCGATCGATGCTCCACGCTTCCAGCAAATGCGCGATCGCGAACAGAAACGCCACGGCCGCCGCCTCCGCCCACTGTCCGACCGCGGCGGCGCCGATTGCCGACAGACACACCAGCACGTGCATGTCGAGGCGGCCGAAGCGCAGCGACGTGATGGCACGCGGAAGCATCGGCCACAGGCCGGTTGCCGCCGACACACCATAGGCCACGGCCGCATAGGGATAATGCGAATGCCCGCCATGCTCGTTGTGGAAGCCGAACACCGCCTCAACCCAGCTGTCGGCGTGGAAGCCGTCGACCAGCCAGCCGGCCATCAGCACCGCGCCGCTGGCCGCCGCCCACCACTGCGCCGTGTCGTGATGATGATGGTGCGCGGGATGGTCGTCGCCGACCACGTCGCCGGCTTCGTGCGCATGCGCTGCAAGGCCGGTGGCGGCAACCGCAGCGGTGAGCGCCGCCGCGGAGGTCAGATCGGGATTGAAGGTGACGTCGACGCGGCGCCCAACCAGATCGAAGTTGAGCGCTTCAATGCCCGGCCTGGCCAGCGCGCGCCGGATCAGCGCCGCTTCGTCGGCGCAATCCATGCCCGCGACGTGGAGCCGAAGCTCAGAGCTCCTGGACTGCGGCAAGGACTTCCTCGGCGTGGCCATCCACCTTCACGCCGTCCCAGCGCTTCACGACCTTGCCGTCACCGCCGATCAGATACGTCGTGCGCGCCACGCCCATGTACTTCTTGCCGTACATCGACTTTTCCTGCCACACGCCGTACTGCTCCATCATCGAGTGATCGTCGTCGGCGAGCAGCGCGAACGTGAGGCCGTACTTGGCGGCGAACTTCGCCTTGCTGGCGGAGTCGAGCACGCTGACGCCAACGACCGCGGCCTTGCTCTTCTTGAACTTCGGCAGGTTGTCCTGGAATGCGCACGACTCCTTGGTGCAGCCGGGCGTGTCGTCCTTGGGATAGAAGTAGAGGACCACCGGCCGGCCGGCGTAGTCCGCGAGCGAGTGCAGCTTCCCTGCCTGATCAGGCAGCGAGAACGATGGGGCTTTCTTTCCGGGATCAATCATGGCTGTTGAGAGGTGGTGGTTGACGGTTTGTGGAACGCCACGGCGGCGTGCGATCGCCTCGGCTCGGCGCCGCCCTGCACCGTGCGATTGGCCACATCCACCGTGATTGCCGCGGCGTAGCCGTAGCGGACTTCGCCCTTGCGGCCGATTTTCTGGAACTTGTGGCCGCGGTCGATCAGCTGCTGCAACAGCAAGCGCGGGAAGCGATCCTCGATCTCAATGCGTTCGCCGTTGTCGAGCGGATCGGCGGGATCGCGGCCGGGCAGGAATCGCGCCGCTTCAATGGCGGCCTGCGCCTCCATCTTGCCGTCGATGACGCCGGTGATGATGTTGTAGACCGACACCGGGATCCACGCGTTGCCGGCGCAGCCCACCGCCAGACGCGGCACCTCTTCACCCGAGGCCTTCTTCTCGAAGACCAGCGTGGGCACCGCGGCCGTGGTCGATCGCATCAGCGGCACGAGGCTGCCATAGGCGCCCGCCTGCAGCCGGCTCGATCGCAGGTGGTTGTTGTACAGGAAGCCCAGGCCCCTGGACACATAGAAGGTGCCGCCCCAGGTGCTGAGTGTCTGCGTGACGGCGATCATGTTGCCCTCGGCGTCCGCCACCGCAAACGACGTGGTGCCGGTGCTGATGCGAGGCGTCGGCGCCGTCGGGGTCGGCGTCTCATCCGGCGGCGTGCGCTCGTAGCGCATCGCCTTCTTCGGATCGATCTTCGCAAACAGCGCCTTGGCGTGCGCGACGGTCAGGTGCTGCTCGTAGTCCACCGGCCACCGCTCGGGATCGGCCACGCGGCGCAGCGGGTCGCGCACCTTCCAGGCTTCCATCAGGTAGTGGAAATAGTCGGCATCGTTGGTCGCGCGCGCACCCGCCCTGGGCTGGTAGTGGTCGAGCACGTGCAGCGACTCGAACAACTGGATCCCGGTGGAGAGCGGCGGACCGCCCGCATACAAGGTGTGACCGCGATACTGCCCGGCAATCGGCGTCCGCTCCATGGCGCGGTACTGCGCCATGTCGGCATAGGTGATGATGCCGCCGTTGTCGGCCATGTCGGCGGCGATCTTCTTCGCGATGTCGCCCCTGTAGAACGCGTCGGCGCCACCCTGCTGAATCGAGCGGAGCGTGGTGGCGTAATCCTTGTTGAAGAACCGATCACCCGGGCGCGGCACCTTGCCGTCCGGCAGGTAGATTTTCGCGGCCTCGGGCCACTTCTCCAAAAAGCGGCGTCCCTCGGCAATGCTCGACGGCAGGCTCTCGTCGAGGATGAAGCCCTCGTCCGCCAGCGAGATCGCAGGTGCCACGAGGTCTTCCCACTTCACCTTGCCGCTGCCGTAGTGGCGATAGAGATGGTCGAGGCCCGCAACGACGCCGGGAATGTTGGCGGCGGCGGGGCCGTCGGCCACCACCCGACCGTCCTGCATCAACCGCGGGTTGTCGGCGGTCGCCTTGATCGGCGTCATGTCCTTGTACTCGACGACAGTCGGGCGCTTCATGCCTTTCAGATACAGCACCGCCGCGCCATCGCCGCCAATGCCGGACGCTTCCGGCTCCACCACGCCCAGCGCGAACGACACCGCGATCATCGCGTCGACCACGTTGCCGCCCTTCTCGAGCGCCAGGCGGCCGGCCTCGGACGCCAGCGGATGGCCGGAGACCACCACCGCGCCGTTGGTCGTGACCACCGGCTTGATCAGCGGCTGCACCGCCACCATTTCATCGACGATGCCTTCGAACTCGCCGTCGGTTTTCGCGGCAGCGGCTCGGCTGCGGTACTGGTGGCGCGCGCCGGCCCACTGCTCGGACGAGGAACCCGACCCGTAGTACATCGACTTCAGCGTGTTCCACACGCGATCGAACATCGCGGTGTAGAGCGCCGGCGACGGTGCGATCTCGGCGGTGACGGCGCCACCCTCTTCGTGAACCGGCAGCGGCGCGGCCACCCTCCACAACTGGAAGGCGCTGTTCAGCGCGAACAGTGGCGGCGCATCCCCGTCGTCTCGGAGCGGGTTGCCGTTATAGACCGGTTGCGGGTCAGGCAGGCCGGACACGAGCAGCGTCTTGCCGTCGGGCGACCAGACCGGCGCGCCGCCCTTGCGCGACACCAACTGCGGTTGCGCGGCGGGTTTGGAGCGCGGCAGCGGATCCTCGTTCGCATCGGGCCGTGGCGGTTCGGCAGTCGCCACCCACACCGATCCCATGCCTTCGCGCACCGCATAGAAGGCGATGCGGGTGTTATCCGGCGCCCACGACGGATACGATTCGTGGCCGCGTACGCGCGTCACACGGTTCGAGCGAAGCGGCCGGCCCTCGTTGCTGGCCGACTGCACCGACGCGGATACCGGCTTGGGAGGACGCGCGCCGAGTGGGATCGGCTTGGCGATCAGCGCCGGCGGCACCGGCATCCACCACAGATCCAGATCGTCGTCGGAGTCACGCTCCGAGATGAAGGCGACCTTCGTGCCATCGGGCGACACGCGCGGGAACGTCTCGCTGTCCGTCGTCTCGGTCAGCGGTATCGGCGCCTGCCACGCGGTCGAGCCCGCCACCGGCCGGGACATGTACAGGTCGTACTGCAGGCTGGGATCACCACTCCTGCCCGATGGCGGCGCACCACGATGTGCAAACACCAGCCGGCCGTCCGCGGTCCACGACGGCCATCGTTCATCGCCGACCATGGTCGTCACGGCCACGGGTTCGCCGGCGGCGACGCCGTTGTTGAGGCCGACGACCACAATGTCAAAGCCGGTCCCGCGGTCGAGCGCGTACGCGAGCCGCGTGCCGTCCGGCGCCCACGCCGGCTCCCGTTCAATGACGGTGTCGACGCGGTCCTGAAGGCTGGCTGGCCCACCGGAGCCTTGGCGAAGGTGGGCGGATGTGAGCGCGTGCTCGATGGGCCGTGCCTGCTTGCCGTCGGCCGTCATCGTCCAGATGCGATCGAGGTACGACACCGCGATGCGCTTGCCGTCCGGCGACCACGCCGGCTCCTGCACACCGGCGGCGTTCGGCTGGGCGTGGGTCACGGTCAGTCCGACCACGCTTGCGAGTGCCAGCAGGCTGGCGAGGTGTCGTGTCATCTGTTCACTTCGCTGTGAGGACGCGCAGCAGGTCCGCCTCGGTCATGCCGAAGTGTTCCCAGACCTTGACGTAGTGCTCCGACGGCGCCACGGACGGATCGACGATGCCGAAGTGATGGAGGTCGGCGTGCCCCCGCAGGCTCGATGCCACCAGGCCGGCGAATCCCCGCAACCCCGACGAGGGCGAGCCAATCAAGCCGTCCTCGATCGTGAGGACCCGTTGATAGGATGCGATCTCGGCGAAGCACGTTTCAGGCAGCGGCAGGCCGTTGACCACAATCGCATCGGTCGGCGTGCCGGCCTGGCTGGCCCGGTCGGCGGCGTTTACCGCGACGAAGGCGGGCGCGCCCAAGGCGAGAATCACGTTTCGGGCGCCGGCATGCTTGCGCGCGACGGTGGTCGGTGTCCACCCATCCGATGCCTGCCAGAGCGGCTCGTGCGAACCCTGTCTGGTCAGCACCGGCAGGTTGTCGCGCGGAATCGCGGCGATGTGTCCGCCGTAGTGCGCCGCGGCGTCGAGAATCGCAATGAAGCCGGCGCGCGCGTCGGCCGGCGCGTAGAAGCGATGCAGGTACGGCAGGTAGCCGAGCGCGAGGTTGACCCAGTCCAGGCTCCAGCCCGAGAAGTGATCGCGGCCGGTGCACGCGCCGACGTGCGCGAGATGCATCAGCACGTTCAGGCCTTCGTTGACGCCATTCAGGTTGCGCTGGTAGCGCCAGAATTCGAAGCCCTCGCGCGCAATGCCTTCCATGAACGCCGAGAAGGTGGCAAACGCGTTGAACTGCCGACCATCAACGAAGGCGAGGCCGTCGTTCACCAACGT
>Ga0194128_10000715_pt1 | contig 59699 bp, 48 predicted proteins | sample TA2KigCa65mmetaG_FD_148650 | JGI IMG/M metagenome (GOLD analysis project Ga0194128, IMG submission 148650) | Freshwater microbial communities from Lake Tanganyika, Tanzania - TA2015037 Kigoma Deep Cast 65m | ecosystem: Environmental > Aquatic > Freshwater > Lake | place: Tanzania: Lake...
CGGGACGCTGACGGAGACGCGGCGCGCGCCGCACGAGGGACGCGAGGTCCGCGAGGAGCCGGCGGCGCTCCGGCGCGCTCTCGAGCTCGACGACGCAGCCGACCACGAGCGGCTCGTGCGGGCGCTCGAAGTACAGGAAGGCCGCATCGAGGGCCGAGAGTCGCCCCGCCGTTCTCGTCCGATCCATTCTCTTCCGGTCGCGAAGGATGCCGCGGGGGAAGGCGTGGATGCCCGTGGCTTCGTCGCCGCCGCTGATTCAACGGAACGGGTCCGAAGTCAAATCGCGCGCGAATCCCGCGGGGCATGGCAGCGGCCGAAGCGCGAGCGAGCGGGGTGAGGAGGCGTAGCCTGGGCTTTGCCGCGTGGCGGAGAGGGGCGCGCCCCTGTCGGTGGATAAACTCGTGCCCGACCGGCGCGCGGGCCCCACGGGGTGGAGGGGGCGTGGTGTCGGCCCGCGCGCCGGCGGGAGGCCTTCGTCGTGCCGCTCCGGACAGGGAGGAGAGGACTAGCCGGGGGGGGGCCCGGCCAGGAGGACGGTCCAGGGCAGCACGGCGAAGACGGTGTAGGTCACGGCGAGGGAGGCGAGCCCCGGCTCGACGAACGGATGCGTACCGCGGCAGTACAGCAAGTAGAGAAATCCGAGGGCGATCAGCTTCGTCGCGAAGATGCCTTCGGCCGGGCCGACGGAGCTCATCGCCGCCGACACGAGGGGGTTTCCTTCCCCGAAGCCGCGGCTCGTCCCCACCAGGGTCACCCAGCCGTCCAGGAGCTGGAGGGCGACGTTGGCCAGGAGGAGGGCGCGCAGCCGTCCGATCGCCGTCGCGAGGCTCGCCACGGCGGTCGACCGGAGCAACCGTCGGACCAAAAAAGGGCGCGTCGCCACCGCGCTTCGCCGCTCGGTGATCTCGCGGCGCTGCACGATCGGCGTCCAAGCTCGCGCCGTCGCCGCGACGCCATGGCCCTCGCGCTGCCCGCGTTCCGCTTGCCGCGCGCCCGTCCCAACCCGATGATTGGGCGCGGGGCGGGGGAGCACGGCGAATGGCAGACGGTCTACGCATCGGGATCTTCGGGACGCGCGGCATTCCGGCCGCGTACGGCGGGTTCGAGACGTTCGCGGAGCAGCTCGGCGTCCGCCTCGCGGCACGCGGTCACGAGGTCACCGTCTTCGGGCGCTCGACCAGCGTCGATCCGAGCAGGCACGGCCAGAAGCACCGCGGCGTCCGCCTCGTCGTCCTCCCGGCGCCGCGCTCGAAGCACCTCGAAACGGTTCTCCATACCGTGCGCACGGCGTGGTGGGCGCGCGCGGAGCGGTTCGACGTCGCGCTCGTCTGCAACAGCGCGAACTTTCCCGCGCTGCCTCTCCTGCGGCGCGGCGGCGCGCGGACGCTTCTCGCGATCGACGGGATCGAGAGCGCGCGCCGGAAGTGGGGCTTCGCGGGACGCACCTTCTACCTGCTTGCCGCGTGGCTCGGGCCGCGTCTCGCGGACGTCGTCGTCGCGGACTGCCGCGTGATCGAGGCGCACTACCGCGAGCGTGGCGCAAAGTCGGTCGAGATGATCGCGTACGGCGCGGAGCCGCCGAAGGAGCGCGGCGCGGAGATGCTCGAGCGCCTCGGCGTCGCACCCGGCAAGTACGTGCTCTACGTGAGCCGGCTCGAGCCCGAGAACAACGCCGACGTCGTGATCGAGGCGTTCCGCTCCGCCGGCGTCCCGGGAAACCTCGTCGTCGTCGGCGACGCACCGTACGCGGACGAGTACAAGACGCGGCTCAGCGCGCTCGCGGGCGGCGACGGCCGCGTGCGCTTCGCGGGCTTCGTCTTCGGCCGGGGCTACGACGAGCTCCGGGCGCACGCCGCCTGCTACGTGCAGGCGACCGAGGTCGGCGGCACGCATCCGGCTCTCCTCGAGGCGATGGCGGCCGGGCTCCCCGTGATCGCCAACGACATCCCCGAGCATCGCGAGGTGCTCGGCGACGCCGGTTGGTACTACCGGAAGAACTCGAGCGTCGAGCTCGCGGCGCGCTTGCGCGACGTGCTCCTCGGGGACGACGACGTCCGACGTGCGCGCGGCCTCGCCGCGCTCGGACGCGTTCGGCGCCTGTACGACTGGGACCGGGTGACGACCGCGTACGAGTCGCTCGCGTATCGTGTCGTCGGGAAGAGCCGTCCGACCGCCGCGCTCGCGGAGGATCCGGACGAGTCCGGCGACGCCGACGAGGACGACCGCGACGACGACACGCCGAACGGTCTCGCCGCGGAAGCGACGAGCGGCAGCGCTCTCCTTCGGAATTGCGCCCCTGACGGGGGTGCGGTAACGCCTCTCGTGGGCGATGGCCGTGGTTGCCGGAAGGCCTGAGGGCGCGCGTTCGCGAGCGGTCGCTCCCGCCGAGCATCGTCTCGGCATCGCCCGTCGCCCATCGCCGCGCGCCGTCGCACGCGGCGGTCCGGCAGCGCACTTCCGGCATCTCGCCCTTCTCGCGGACGGCTTGATGCTGATGGCGGCGTTCCCGCTCGCCTACCTCGTCAAGACGGAGCTCCTGCCCGCCGACTTGACGTCTCTCTACGCGCCGGAGGTCTACGTCGCGCCCGCAGCTCTCGTTGCGATCCCGACCCTCTTCCTCCTGCAGCGGCGCGCCGCGCATCGGCTGAACGACCTGCGCTCGTTCGACGCGCTCGCGGGCTGGGTGCTGCTCTCGGTCGGGATGGCGCTCGGATTCGCGACGAGCGTGCTCTTCGTCTTCAAGCTCGCGTACGTGAGCCGTCTCTTCGTCGCGCTCTACGGCGCGACGAGCGTCGTCCTCCTCGTTCTCGTGCGGATCGGCTTCCGGCCGCTCCTCGCGTATGCGCGCGCTTCGGCGGACGGAGCGACGCGCGTGCTCCTCGTCGGGACGGAAGAGGAGGCGGCCGATCTCGCGCGCGCGCTCGACGAGGAGGCGGCGTTCGGCATCAAGGTCGTCGGTCGGCTGTCCGTCGAGGAGCTGCATCGCGCCGCCGAGGGCGTCTCGGAGGAGGCGAGCCCGAGCGATCCGACGCTACCCGCGCTCGACGCGCTCCTCGCGCACGAGGCGATCGACGAGGTCGCGGTCGCGACGACGAAGCTGCAGCCCGCGGATCTCGCTCGACTCGTCGCGGCGTGCAACCGCGAGGGCGTGACGCTGCACGTCTCGATGGCGGCGCTCGGCGCGGGGCTCGAGCGCGCGACGCTCGAGCGCGTCGCGGGCGAGACGCTCCTTTCCGTCAACCCGCAGGTGCACTCCGCCTGGGCCCGCGCGGTGAAGCGGGCGCTCGACTATCTCTTCGCGCCGATCCTCCTCGTCCTCCTCGCGCCGATCGGCCTCCTGATCGCGATCGCGATCAAGCTCGACTCGACCGGACCCGTGCTCTTCCGCCAGGAGCGCGTCGGCCTCAGCAAGCGGCGCTTCTGGATGCTCAAGTTCCGCACGATGCACGAGGGTGCGGACGCGCTCCGGCCTCTGATGAGCGACCTGAACGAGGCGGACGGTCCGATCTTCAAGCTGCGACAAGATCCGCGCGTGACGCGCGTCGGCCGCTTCCTGCGGCGGTTCGACTTCGACGAGCTGCCGCAGATCGTGAACGTCCTCCTCGGCCACATGACCCTGATCGGGCCGCGGCCGATGCTGCCGAGCGAGATCGTCGACTTCGCGTCGTGGCAGCGGAAGCGCTTCTCGATGCTTCCGGGAATGACCGGCCTCTGGCAGGTGAGCGCGCGGCTCGGCGACCCCTACCTCGCGGGCCTGCAGGCGGACCTCGACTACATCGACCGCTGGTCGCTGCGCCTCGATCTCGAGATCCTTCTCCGCACGATCCCGGCGATGCTGCGCGATCGGGGCGCGCGATGAGGGAGGCGGGCGGCTCGGCCCGCGTGCCGTTCCTCGATCTCTCCCGCGAGTACGATTCGCTCGCCAGCGAGCTCGAGCCGGCGGTGCTCGAGATCCTGCGGAGCCAGCAGTACATCCTCGGCCCGGCCGCGGAGCGGTTCGAGACGGAGGTCGCGCGCTACCTCGACGTGCCGCACGCGATCGGCGTGTCCTCGGGAACGGACGCGCTCTGGCTCGCCCTCGCGGTGCTCGACGTCGGTCCGGGCGACGAGGTCGTGACGACGCCGTTCACGTTCTTCGCGACCGCCTCGTCGATCGTCCGGACCGGCGCCGTGCCGGTCTTCGCGGACGTCCGACCGGACGATCTCCTGATCGATCCCGACGCCGTCGCTCGCGTCGTCGGACCGCGAACGCGCGCCCTCCTGCCGGTCGACCTCTACGGACAATGCGCCGACGGGGAAGCGCTCGACACGATCGCCCGGCGGAGCCGGATCGGCATCGTCGAGGACGCCGCGCAAGCGATCGGAGCGAGGCGTGGCGCGTGGCGTGCTGGAAGCTTCGGCGATCTCGCCTGCTTCAGCTTCTATCCGACGAAGAACCTCGCCGCGTGCGGAGAGGCCGGCCTCGTGACGACGGCGGACGACCGTCTCGCGGCACGCGTCCGGCGGCTTCGCGATCACGGCTCGGAGCGGCGCTACGAGCATCTCGAGATTGGGTTCAACGCGCGGCTCGACGCGATCCAGGCGGCAGTCCTCTCGGTGAAGCTCCGCCATCTCGATGAGTGGAACGAGGCGCGAAGAGCACGTGCTGCGACGTATGCCCAGCTCCTCGGCGAGGCGGGGCTCGACGGCGACGTCCGACCACTCACAATTGCGCCCGATTCCGTGCACGTCTTCCACCAGTACGTCGTCCGCGTGCGGAAGCGCGACGCGCTCCGCAGCCATCTCGAGGAGCGCGGCATCGGCACGGCGATCCATTATCCACTGCCTCTGCACCTCCAGCCGTGCTTCGCGGGGCTGGGCTACCGGAAGGGAGACCTGCCGGAAGCCGAGCGGGCGGCAGAGGACGTTCTCGCGCTGCCGATCTTCCCGGAGCTCCGACGGGAGGAGCAGGAGCGGGTCGTCCGCGGAATCGCCGAGTTCTATCGCTAGACGGCGCCGAAGCGGCGCTGGCGACGCTCGGGCGCCGCGGTGTGGCTCGCTTCGCGGCGCGTGGTGCTCCTGCGCGGCAGAAGCGGGACCGGGGGATCGAAGTTCAGGGTCTCAGGGTACGGATACGTTCTGGGCGGAGGATGTCGGCTTGCTCGGGTGCGTGAGCCTGGTTTTGGGTTCCGGTAGATCCCCCGGTCGAGGCGTGGAGACAGCAACGGTGGTGCCAGGAAAAACCCTGGAAAAATGGGGGGTCTCATCTCGCAAATCTGCAAGGGAGCCCGCGACCGCGCGAAACTACGCGGAACTTGGCCTACCCGTATTGCTTCGATGCGATGTCCTCAGTGGTTTCGCCGCCACGCGCTCGGGGTCGCTCGACTCTCGGCGGGAACCGATCTAGCCTGCATTTCTCACCAGATCCCTACTGCGGCGGCCGATAGCACCGAATCTTCGCGAGCTTCTCCCTCCGGGCTCCTCGACGTACTGTTCAAGTACGCCTGCGTCGCCCTCCGGTCCGAGGCTCGCGAATCTTCGGCACTCTCGACCGCCTCGCGACGTGATCTGGTGAGAAATGCAGGCTAGAGGTGCCCGATCGCGAACCGATTGGCCTTCTTCGTTGCGACCGGCTTTGGAGTCGGCCTCGTCCCATTCGCGCCGGGAACGTTCGGATCGCTCCTCGGGATTCCGCTATATGCTCTCGCCGTCTTCCCTCTCGCCGAGTCGATCCCCGCGACCCTGACGATCGTCGCCGGGCTGGTCGCGGCGTCGTGCTGGGTCGCGGGCATTGCAGATCGGTCGTTCCCCGAGCACGACAACGGGAAGATCGTCATCGACGAGGTCGCCGGGATGCTCCTCGCGCTCGTCTGGCATCCGCCGACCCTCCTGAACGTCGCGACGCTCTTCCTTCTCTTCCGCTTCTTCGACGTGGTGAAGGTCTGGCCCGCGAACCGGATCGATCGCCGTCTCGGCGGCGGCGCGGGCGTGGTACTGGACGATCTCGTGAGCGGGATCTACGCGAATCTCGCCGGACGCCTGCTCCTCTGAAAGAAGGAACCATGATCGAACGAGTCGTCCTCCTCTCCACCGGTGATGAGCTCACCACCGGGAAGATCGCCGACACGAACGCGCAGTGGCTCGCGGATCGGTGCTTCACGCTCGGGCTCGACGTGACCGCGGTCCTGGTCGTCGGCGACGACCGCGAGCGCATCACCTGGGCCTGGCAGAGCGCCTTCGAGCGCGGCGACGTCGTCCTCGCGACCGGCGGACTCGGTCCGACGAGCGACGACCTGACCACCGAGACGCTCGCGGCGTTCCTCGGTGAGGATCTCCGCCTCGACCAGCCGTCGGTCGACAAGATGCGCGCCCTCTTCGAGCGGATGAACCGGCCGATGCCGGAGAACAACCTCCGCCAAGCGATGTTCCCGGCGAGCGCCACGATCCTCGAGAACCCGCTCGGCACGGCGCCGGGCTACCGCGTCTCGTGCGACCGCGTGATCGGCGGGAAGACGGTGAAGCGCCATCTCGCCGTGATGCCGGGCGTGCCGCGCGAGATGAAGTCGATGTTCGACAACACCGTCGCACCGTGGCTCGCGGAGCTCGGCGGCGGAGCGCCGCCCGCGGTGCGCGTCTTCCAGACGTTCGGCATGAGCGAGTCCGCGCTCGGCGAGAAGGTGACCGCGCTCGTCGGCGACGAGGCGCGCGTCGGCTACCGCGCGAGCTTCCCCAAGATCTCCGTCAAGATCATGCTTCCGGGGACCGTGCCCGACGCGGAGACGCGGCTCGACGCGCTCGCGGCGCGCGTGCGCGACGCTCTCGGCGGCGTCGTCTACGCGGAGGGCGAGGCGACGATGGAGGAGGAGCTCGGGCGCATCCTCCGCGAGAAGGGCGCGACGCTCGCGATCGCGGAGTCCTGCTCCGGCGGCCTGATCGGGCACCGCGTGACCGAGGTCCCGGGCTGCTCCGCCTACTTCATCGCCGACTACGTGAGCTATTCGAACGGCGCGAAGAAGGACGTCCTCGGCGTCGGAGCGGAGACGCTGAAGCAGTATGGCGCCGTCAGCGAGGAGACCGCGCGCGAGATGGCCGAGGGCGCGCGACGCCGCTCGGGGGCGGATGTCGCGGTCGCGACGACCGGGATCGCCGGCCCGGACGGGGGCACGAAGGAGCGTCCGGTCGGGACCGTCTGCTTCGCGCTCGCGACGGCCGAGGGCACGATCTCGCGTCGCTACCAGCTCTGGGGGACCCGCGACTGGGTGAAGCTCCTCACCTCGCAGATCGCCCTCGATTGGGTGCGACGCTGGGCAAGAGGCCTTCCGGTGCTGGAATCCGGCTTTCGCTCGTGATACGAAGAAAAGGCGAAGATGGCTGCCGGCGCTCGATTTGTAGCCCCCGACGATGAAATCCGCTCGGGAAGGCGCCATAGAGTCGACGGCGAGCCCGGGGAACCGAGAGGCGGACAACCGTTGACCAGCTCGTCTGGCAGGATGACGTCAGAAGTCGACGTGAAGAAAGGGAGGGGATGCTGATGGATGCGAATCGCGAGCGGGCAATGGAGCTGGCCATGAGCCAGATCGAGAAGCAGTTCGGCAAGGGCGCGATCATGAAGCTCGGCGCCGATGCCGTCGCGGAGGACGTGGCCGCGGTCTCGACGGGCTCGCTCGCCCTCGACATCGCGCTCGGCGTGGGCGGGGTGCCGCGCGGCCGGGTGATCGAGATCTACGGACCGGAGTCCTCCGGCAAGACGACGCTGGCGCTGCAGATCATCGCCGAGGCGCAGAAGGAGAGCGGCGTCAGCGCGTTCATCGACGCGGAGCACGCGCTCGACACCGGCTACGCGCGGAAGCTCGGCGTGAAGCTCGAAGACCTCCTGATCTCGCAGCCGGACAACGGCGAGCAGGCGCTCGAGATCGCCGAGACGCTCGTGCGCTCCGGCGCGATCGACGTCCTCGTGATCGACTCCGTCGCGGCTCTCGTGCCGCGCGCCGAGCTCGAGGGCGACATGGGCGATCCGCAGATGGGTCTCCAGGCGCGGCTCATGTCGCAGGCGCTCCGCAAGCTCACCGCGACGATCGCGCGCTCGCGTACGATCGTGATCTTCATCAACCAGATCCGCATGAAGATCGGCGTGATGTTCGGGAACCCCGAGACCACGACGGGCGGCAACGCGCTCAAGTTCTACGCTTCGGTGCGCATGGACATCCGCCGCATCGGCGCGATCAAGCAGGGCGACGAGGTCATCGGCAGCCGCACGAAGGTGAAGATCGTCAAGAACAAGGTGTCGCCGCCGTTCCGCGAGGCCGAGTTCGACATCCTCTACGGGAAGGGCATCTCGCGGCTCGGCGAGATCATCGACCTCGGCTCCGACGACGGCATCCTCGAGAAGTCCGGGTCCTGGTACTCGTTCGAGGGCGAGCGGATCGGGCAGGGACGCGAGAACGCGAAGGACTTCCTGCGCGACCACCCCGATTCCGCGGCGCGGATCGAGGCGGCGATCCGCCAGAAGCGGGGCGTGCCGGCTTCGAGCGCCACCCGGAAGCTCGAGGCCGTCGCCTCCTCCTCGACGGCCGAGGTCCGCGACATCTCGTCCGCCTCGTCTGCTTCGGAGGGCTCGGCAGACGCTTCCGACGACGGCGACGGCGCACCTGCCGTGCGCGCCGCCGTGGCGGGTGGCCGGAAAAAGTAGCTGTGAGCAAGCCGCGCGGGCCCATGTCTCATGGGCCCGTCGCGGCCATCCGATGGTCACGGCATGGTCGTGATCGACGAGATCCTTCGTCACGCGCTCGAGCGCGACGCTTCGGACATCCATCTCAAGGTCGGCGCTCCGCCGTTCCTGCGCTGCTATGGCAAGCTCGGCCCGGAGGAGCACCTCGGCACGCTGAGTGAGCTCGACCTGCGCGACATCCTCGAGCAGATCACCGACGAGCGGCAGCGCACACGACTCGAAGAGGACCGCCAGGTCGACCTCGGCTACGGTACGGACGAGCTCGGCCGGTTCCGCGTCAACGTCTACCACCAGCGCGGCGAGCTCCGCATCGCGATGCGCGCGATTCCGCGCCGCGTCCGGAACCTCGACGAGCTCCGTCTTCCGGAGATCGTCGGCAAGCTCGCGGGCGAGGGACGCGGCCTGATCCTCGTCACCGGCACGACCGGCTCCGGCAAGTCGACGACCCTCGCTTCGATGATCGACCTCCTGAACGAGAGGGAGGCGCTCCACATGGTGACGATCGAGGATCCGATCGAGTACGCACACACCGACCGGCTCTCGGTCATCAGCCAGCGCGAGGTCGGCGTCGACGTGAAGGACTTCGCGTCGGGCTTGAAGGGCGCTCTCCGCCAGGACCCGGACGTGATCCTGGTCGGCGAGATGCGCGACCTGGAGACGATCGAGACGGCGATCATGTCCGCCGAGACGGGTCACCTCGTCATGAGCACGCTGCACACGCTCGACGCGCCCGAGACCGTCACCCGCGTGATCCAGGCGTTCCCGGACCACCAGCGCGAGCAGATCCGCGTCGTCCTCTCGTCGGTCTTGAAGGGCATCATCAGCCAGCGGCTCGTGCCGCGCGCGGACGGAAAGGGCCTCGTCCCGGCGGTCGAGATCATGGTGAACACCGCGCTCGTGCGCGACATCATCAAGGACCCGGAGCGCAGCCCCCGCGAGCTCACCGACGCGATCGCGAAGGGCAACATCTCCTACGGAACGCAGACCTTCGACCAGTCGCTGATGAGCCTCTACCGGCAGAAGCTGATCACGTACGAGGAGGCACTCGCGCAGGCGACGAACCCGGACGACTTCGCGCTGCAGGTGCGCGGAATCACGTCGACGTCGGACGCGCGCTGGGACAACTTCGACTCCGGCGACGCCGGCGGAACGGCGGCGAGCGGCGGCGGAGCGGGGGCGCGGGTGCGCTCGCCCGCGCAGCCGGCTCCGCGGCTCGTGCAGCGGTTTTGAGGCCGGCGCAGGGCTAAGCTCGCTTCGTGGCGCGTCGGCGGGAGGAGAGCGAGGACTCGACCGACGACGCGAAGCGCGGGCTCCAGCTCGCGATGCGCGCGCTCGCACGACGTCCGCGTACGACGACGGAGATCGAGGCTCTGCTCCGTGAGCGGGCTCTCCCAGGCGAGGTCGTCGCTGCAACCCTCGAGCGGCTCCGCGAGCGCGCCTACCTCGACGACGGCGCGGTCGTCGAAGCGGTCGTGCGCGACGGCGAGCGGCGCCACATCGGCAGCGTCCGCATCGCGCAGGTGCTCGCCCGGCGAGGCCTTTCGGACGCGCTCGTCGAGCGAGCCCGAGCCGAGAGCGCCGAGGGTGATCTCGAGCGGGCGCGCCGCCTCGTCGCGCGCCGGTTCCGTCTCGGCTTCGGCGAGGACTCGCGAAGGCTCGCACGCGCCGCCCGCCTCCTGCGGAGCCGCGGCTATCCCGGCGCAGTCGTGCGTGCGATCCTCGGGGATGAAGCGGCCGGGGAGGGCGACGCCGATCCCGATGCGGGCGTCGTGCTCAACGACTGACCACGCGCTGCCTCGGGATTGAGCAGCGAAGGCCCCCAAACGACCGACCGCTCGACGCGAAAACGGGCACGTCGAGCGATTTCCCGGGGCAGTCCTCGGGAAGGTCGGCCCACTCGTCGAGGGTCATCCGCCGGGGGAGGGTCGGGACGCATGCGGAGCCGCCCGCATGCCTTGGTGCGTACCACCACGGACTCAGCGAGGCGATTGCCTGTGAAGCGTGACGACGCTTCGTCGCGCGAGGTCAGCCGCCGTTGCCTGCGGGGACGTACGTCCGGCACGGTTGCCCGCGGAGGCCGGGGCAGGGCGGCAGCGTCGGCGGCGGCTCCACGTTGCGGATCACCGGCAGCATCAGGCGCGACGGCTTGTCGCGGGTGCGGGAGATCTCGTCGAGGACCGCGCCGCCCGTCGCGGGAGTGTCGAAGGCCCAGCGGGTCTTGTCGCCACCGGGGGCCTCGATCGTCACGCGGATGCGCGAGCCGGCCCGGAAGACGTGCGCCGCCGCGGCGATGCCGATGCGCGCGCGGACGAACTCGCCGGCGGGCATCTCCTGCGCGTGCTCCTCGAGGTGCGTCGGCCAGGGCTCGATGCGCGTGCGCCGGCGGCCGTCCTCGCGCCGGTGGCTCGCGCGGAGCCAGCCGCTCTGCACGTAGGCCTCCTTGCCGTCGGGGCGGATCTCGCTGAGAGTCGCCTGCAGATCGGTGTCGAGCGCCGACGAGCGCAGCCACAGATCGACGCTCGACGGGCCGACGATCGTCACGTCGTCTTCGAGAGGCGGCGTCGCATAGCCGACCGCGGTTTCGCCGAGCGGCGGGCGCCAGTTGTACGGCGGCATCACGCGCCACGAGTCGGACTGGCCGGTTCCCGGCAGCGTCTTCTGCGGACGCGCGGCGGGATCGGGACGGAACGAGTCGATCCCGGATAGATCGGACTTCGGACGCCGCTCGAGGAGCGTGCCTTCCGGCCCGAAGTACCACGCGGTGTGCTTCTTCTCGCGCGGCGGCCACGTCTCGAACCCGAGCTCGAACGTCGACGCCGGAAGACCCGCCGTCGGCGAGCCGGCGCCGTTCTCCATCAAGACGCGGAACCGCGGCGAGGACTCGAACACCTTCAACGCGCCCTCCACACCGAGGACGCCGTCGTAGCGATCGACCGGCACCGGTGGCGCCGGTGAGCCGGCGCCGAGGATCTCCGTCGCGATGACGGGCACGAACGGCCTGGCGCGGCTCGGATTCGGCAGCACGCCCGCGACGTAGAGATCGAGGAACGCGATCCACTCCCAGAGGACCTCGGGCTCGAGCGCGCTCGAGTGCACGCCGTTCAGGAGAGTCGCCTTCACGTCGCGTCCGCGCGGCAGATCCTCGAGCATCGACACGAAGCCCGCGCCCGTCTGCTCGTCCTGGAAGGCGCCCGCGAGGAACGTCGGCACCTCGACCTTCGAGATCCACTGCGAGGGCGAGCGCGGATCCATCAGCTCCGGAATGTAGTACGGACGCGTCGCGGTGAACTCGATCGGATCGAGCGTCTGCAGACGAAGCTTTTGGTTGTCGCGGCAGACCTCGTCGCCTGCGTTCACGCGCGCGATCGCCCATCCCTGTCCACCTTCGGGGGCGGGACGGGCATTGTCCTTGCGCTCCTGGAGCCAGCTCTGCGCGAAGCCGGAGTTCCGGATGCCGCCCGGGAATCCGGGCGCGCGGTAGATGTCTCCGATCACCGACAGCGGCGTGATCGCGGCGAGGTGCGGCGGCTGCGCGCCGCCGACGAACACCTGGCTGATGCCGGAGAACGAGATCCCGACCAGGCCGACCTTCCCGCCGTCCACCCACGGCTGCGCCGCGACGGCCTCGACGATGTCGTAGCCGTCCGCGGTCGTCGGCAGGTCGAAGAGATCGAGCACGCCGCCGGAGCAGCCCGAGCCGCGCATGTTCACGCCGACGGTCGCGTATCCGAGCGCGCTCGCGAGGAGAGTGACGGGCTCGAAGCCGCCGGGATTCGCGGGGCTGTAGCCGGAGTACTCGATGACGGTCGGGAACGGCCCCTGCGACAGGTTGCGACCGAGAGGAGGGCGGACCATCGCGGCGAGCCGCGTCCCGTCGCGCATCTCGATGTACTGATAGCCCGCGACGAGGGTCTGGGCTTCGTAGAAGGACCGGTCCGGGTGATCCTCGAAGACGCGGACGGTGGCGAGCGTCGGCGGCTCCGACGATCCGACCTCGCGGAGGGCGTAGGTGCGACCCTGCTCGAGCTCGCGGAAGATCAGGCTGCCGAAGCGGTCGGCGAAGCCGCGCTCGATCTCGCCGCCCGACGGCTCCTCGAGGACGACCTCCGTAGCTTCGGCGAGGCCGCGCAGCGCGAGGAATCCGATCCCGCGCTGGACCTCGAAGGCCGCGGCGGGCGTCGCCAGGAGAAGGGACGCCGCGAGCAGCGTCGGGACGAGCATCCGGGTTCGGAGAATTCCTCGGGTCATGGGTCGCGAGACTAGCGGCCCCGCGGGCCTCCGGTCCACCCCGAGAATGCGGGAGAATCCCTCTCCTCTCACCGCGCGGGAGCGGCGTCGTGCTGCACGGATTCCGCGGCGGGGCGATCGGGCGCGAGCTCGCTGTGGCAGGCGTGCTTGTCGCCGACCGTCGGCAGGACGCGGGCGCGCCGCTCGAGCGTCTCCTTCGCGTCCGTGTTCATGCCGGGGCTCGGCTTCGCTCGGCGCGCCGGCTGGAACTCGGGCTCCTTGCCGCTCGCGAAGGCGACGATCTCCTTCGAGATCCGCATGCTGCACCAGTCGTGGCCGCACATCGCGCAGAAGTTGGTGTCGACCTCGAGGTCCTCGTCGTGCAGGGCGCGCGCGGTGTCGCCGTCGAAGGCGAGCTCGAACTGCTTCGGCCAGTTGAGCGCCGCGCGGGCCTTCGAGAGGTCGTCGTCCCACTGCCGTGCCGCGCCGATGCCGCGCGCGATGTCGCCCGCGTGCGCGGCGATCTTGTAGGCGATGCAGCCGTCCTTCACGTCCTGCGCGCGCGGCAGGCCGACGTGCTCCTTCGGCGTCACGTAACAGAGCATCGCGGCGCCGTGGCGCGCGGCCTCGGCCGCGCCGATCGCGCTCGTGATGTGGTCGTAGCCGGGGAAAGCGTCCGTCACGAGCGGGCCGAGCACGTAGAACGGCGCGTCGTCGCAGACCTCCTGCTCGAGCTGCATGTTGAACGCGATCTGATCGAGCGGCACGTGGCCGGGCCCCTCGACCATCGCCTGCACGCCCGCCTCGCGCGCGCGCTGCACGAGCTCGCCGAGCGTGCGGAGCTCCGCGAGCTGCGCCGGATCCGAAGCGTCCGCGAGGCAGCCGGGACGGAGACCATCGCCGAGCGAGTACGTCACGTCGTATTCCCGCATGATCGCGCTGATCTCGTCGAACAGCTCGTACATCGGGTTCTGGCGGCCGTGGTGGATCATCCACTTCGCGAGAAGCGAGCCGCCGCGCGAGACGATGCCCGTGATCCGCGGTCCGACGAGCGGCAGGTGCTCGCGCAGCACGCCCGCGTGGATCGTGAAGTAGTCGACGCCCTGCTGCGCCTGGCGCTCGATCTCCTTCAGGATCGTGTCGTGGCTCAGGTCCTCGATGCTGCGACCGACGATCATGCTGTAGATCGGGACCGTCCCGATCGGGATCGTCGCGTGATCGAGGATCGCCTGGCGGCACGCGGCGAGGTCGCCGCCGGTCGAGAGGTCCATCAGCGTGTCCGCGCCGAAGCGCTGCGCCCAGCGAAGCTTCTCGACCTCCTCGTCGGTCGTGCTCGACACCGGCGAAGCGCCGATGTTGGCGTTGATCTTCGTCGTCACCATGCGCCCGATGCCGATCGGATCGAGCCGGCGCGGTGCGCGCTCGCCGCGCGTCGCGTGCTCGTCCTCGAGCGACTCGCGGCGCTGCCGTGACGTCTGATTCACCCAGAGGCGAGCGCCTTCCGCGGCGCCGGGATGACCGACGGCGGGCTCGTCGTGGTCTACTCTCGTCGCGCGGGGCGGCTGTCCGCCGCTGCCGGCGAGATGTCGCACGTTCGCCGGGATCACCATCCGTCCGCGCGCGACCTCGTCGCGAACGAAATCCGGCGTCACGCACTCGCGGACGGCCACGCGACGCATCTCCGCGGTGACGACGCCCTTTCGTGCACTCTCGAGCTGGGTCATGCTCGACTTCTACGCCCGCTCTCCGGGGGGTTCAAGGACGTCTCCCAGCACGGCTTCGCGCCCGCGTCCGCGGACGAGAAGACAGACGAGGGCGGGCAGGATCGTCAGCGAAGCGACCGCCGCAGCGAGCATCGCGATCGCGACGAGAGCGCCGAGCCGCACGTGCACGGAGAAGCCGGAGAGACAGAGCGTCGCGTATCCGGCGATGATGGCGCTCGCGACGAACACGATCGACTTGCCGGAGGTCTCGTACGTCTCGGCGAGCGCCGCGGGGAAGTCGGCGTTGCGGCTGTACTCCTCGCGAAGCCGGAACAGGAAGTAGACGGCGTAGTCGGCTCCCATGCCGACCGCGAGCGCCGCGACCGGCGCAGTCACGACGTCGAGCGGAATCGTGAAGGCGCCCATCACGCCGAAGTCGACGGCGACCGCGAGCGCGAGCGGCACGACGACGAGGACGCCCGCGAGGAGGCTCCGTAGAAGGACCGCGCCGACGACGAGCGTGACGGCGATGAACTGCGCGATGTTGCCGAGCTTGCCGCGCACCATCACCTCGGTCAGCGCTTCGTTCGAGGCGAGCGTTCCCGCGATCCGCGCGACGTACCCCGGCGGCAGCTCCTCCGCGAGGATCCGCTTCGCGTCCGCGATCCGCGCGGCGCCGTAGCGCGTGCTGTCGTCGCGCAGGAGGACGACGACCTTCGCGATGCGCTCGTCCGGCGTGATCTCCGTCGCGAGGGCGGCGCCGCCGGAGAGCTCGTACGAGAAGAGGACCTGCTTCGCGAGAGCGGCCCGGTCGGGGAGCGCCGCTTCCGGATCGCCGACGAGGGCGCGGTGCAGGAAGCGGAGGCGGTCGACCACCGAGAGCGCCTTGCCGACACCGGGGAGCTCCTCCATGCGCCGCTCGAAGCGGTCGATCGCGCGAAGTGCTCCGGGCTCGAGGATCGCGCTCTCGCGCGGTCCCTCGATCAGGAAGACGAGCGTGCTCGTCCCGGCGAAGTGGCGGTTCAGGCGCTCTTCCTGGTCGAAGACCTCGGTGCCCGGCGCGAAGTGGCGCTTGAAGCTCGTGTCGACCTGGACGCGAAGCGCGAAGATCCCGCAGACGACGAGGACCGCGACTGCGATTGCGAGGATCGGGGCGGCCGCGCGCTTCGGCAGGTCGCGCGCGAGGCGCTGCAGGACGGCGTCGATCCACGGGTGTCCCGTGCGCTCGCGATGCGACTCCTGCTCGCCGGGTGTCGGCAGTGCCGCGCGCACGGCGGGGATCAGCGTCAGCTCGATCAGGAGCGTCGAGGCGATGCCCAGAGCCGCGAAGAGCCCGAACGTCCGCAGCGTCGCGAGACCGAACGTCGTCAAGGAGAGGAAAGCGAGGATCGCGATCGTGCCCGCCGCGACCATCACCGGTCCCACCCGGGCGATCGACTCGACCACCGCGTCCTCGTTCCCGCGCTGCGTCAGCTCCTCGTAGTAGCGCTTCAGGATCTGCACGGCGTGGCCCGCGGCGACCGCGAGGATCAGGACGGGCGTCGTCGTCGTGAACGGGTCGAGCGGCACGCCGGCGAGGCCCATCGCGCCGAGCGACCAGAACACCGCGAGCACCGCGGTCAGGACCGGCAGGAGGATCGCCTGGAGCGTGCGGAAGGCGTGGTAGTGGATCAAGCCGATCAGGACGAACGCCAGCGGAAGCGAGTGAACGACGCGCGCCGACTCGATGCCGAGCGCGCCCGCGAGCACGACGGGTCCGGAGAGCGCCCAGGTGAACGTGCCGTCCTCCGCTTCGACGAGCCGCTCGCGGACGGCGGAGTAGATCCGCTCGTAGCCGGGGAGCTCTTCGCTGAGCTCGAACGTCGCGTAGATCGCGACCGCGTCCGCGGAAGGCGAGACGAGCGTCCCGACGTAGGCGGGATTGCGCAGCACGCGCTCTCGCACGGCACGCGCCTCGTCGGCCGAAGCGGGCGGCGTCTCGAGGAGCGGCCCGACCTCGATGCCCTCGTCCGACCCACGAACGTCCTGCATCTCCGGCGACGCGAGGCTCTGGAAGAGCGCTTCGTTGTGGCCGGGAAGCGAAGCGATGCCGCGGCTCACCTCCGCGACCTTGCGGAGGAACGCCTGCCCGAACGCGTCACCGTCGTTCGGAAAGAGCCCGATCACGACGAGGTTCTTGTCGCCGAAGCGGCCGTGCAGCTCGTCGAGCGCCTGGATCGCCGGATGAGCCGGCGGCAGGTTCCGGTCCGGGTCGACCTCGAGGCGCAGATCGCGGAGACCGACGGCGAGCACGCCGGTCACGATCGCGAGCGCAGCGATCACGGCCCTGCGGCGCTCGACGACGAAGCGTGCCCAACGTCGGAGAGTGGCGTCGCCCATCTCGTCTCGTGCCCCCTACACCGGCGGGGCGTGTGACCGCGAGCGCATTGGGCCTGAAATGATGAGGGCGGCCCGGCTTGTGCCGACCCGCGCGACGGGGCTAGTGTCGGCCCCGATGCGGAGAGCGCTCTCCTCGATCGTCCTCGTGGTCGCGATCCTCTCGTCGACGCCTCTTGCCGCGCGTGCCGATCTCCCCGAGGCGACGAAGAAGGCGCTGACCGAGTCCGACCTGATCTACACCGCGACCGAGCGGCAGGACGGCTCGCGCAGCAGCGCCGCGCCGATCTGGTTCTGGTTCGACGGGACCGACGTCTACACGACGACCTCGCCGGAGAGCTACAAGGCGAAGCGCCTCGCGCGCGGCAGCCCGCTCTACATCTGGGTCGGAGAGGAAGACGGCCCCTTCCTGATCGGCGAGGCGGAGCGGATCGACGATCCCGCCATCGTCGCGAAGATGGGCCAGGCCTACTCCGACAAGTACTGGATCGCGTGGGTCGGCTTCTTCCGCCCGCGTCCCGATCGCGTCCGTGAGGGCGAGACGATCGCCTACCGTGTGCGCGTGAAGGAAGGTACGCCGCATGTCCCCGTCTCAAGGTGATCTCTTCCCATCGAAACGCCCTGCGATCGCCGACGCCGCGAGCCTGCTGCTCGTCGCTCGTCCCGACCGGCCCTTGACCCCGGCGCAACGCAGCTTCAACCGCTTGGTCGCCCGGGTCGAGAAGCTTCGCGACAAGCTCCAGCGTGAGACGCGGCGGCTCGATTCCGCATTCCGGGCCTTCCGCGAGTCGGCCCAGGACATCCCGTTCTGAAGCCGGCCGCGCAGGATCATCCGGCGTGAGATGGCGTCCGACGGGCCCCTGATATCGGCGGTGAACGAGCCCGTCCGGGCCCCGCATCCGATCCTGCCGGCGTACTACGGAAGCGACGAGGCCAAGCGCGACTTCGTCGTGAACCTGTTCGATGCGAGCGCGACGGATTACGATCGCGTCGATCGCTTTCTCAGCTTTGGCTACGGCTCGTGGTACCGGCAGCAGGCGCTGCTCCGCGCCGGCTTGGAGCCCGGGATGCGCCTGCTCGACGTCGCGGTCGGCACGGGTCTGCTCGCACGGGAGGCACGCTTGATCCTGGGCGAGGCCGGCGATGTCGTCGGCGTCGATCCGAGCGCGCGAATGCTGGGCGCTGCGAAGGCCGACGGGCTCGCGCTCGTTCGTGCGCGCGGCGAAGAGCTGCCGTTCGCCGGCGCGGCATTCGACTTCCTGTCGGTCGGTTATGCGCTGCGCCACTTGAGTGATCTCGGCGCAGCATTCCGCGAGTTTCGCCGCCTGCTGCGGCCGGGCGGACGGCTGCTCCTACTCGAGATGACGCCGCCCTCGGGCTGGCTCGGGCACGCCGCGTTCAAGGCTTACATGGGCGGCGTCGTGCCGTGGCTCACGCGATTCGTCGCGAGGCGTCCGGAAACGACGACGTTGTACCGGTATTATTGGCACACGATCGAGGCGTGTGAGGCACCTTCCCGAATCGTGGAGACTCTCGAAGCGGCAGGCTTCACCCACGCCGAGCGGAGCGTCGAATACGGCATCTTCTCGGAGTATCGGGGAACTCGCTCCCGCGGCAGAGCTGGGGAAATCCGGATAAACCGCAGCTGAGCTGCGAGTCGTGAAGTGCGAGCCCGTTCGACCGCCGCCGTCAGGAGGACGGTTCCGGAAAACGCAGCGTCGCGGTCCCGATCACGAGGCGGTCGCCCGCTTCGTTCTCCATCCAGAAGTCGCACTCGATCCGGCGAGCGGCGTCGGACTTCTCCGTCACCATCGCCTGGATGCGCGCCGGAACGCCGGCGAGGGCGAGACCGCGGAACGTCGTGCCGATCCGCTCGAGCCGCGCCTGTGGGAGCCAGCCGAGGAGCGCGCGCGCGAGGAGACCGAGCGACATGTTGCCCGGCGTGATCTGACCGGGGAGGCCCTCGGCCTTCGCCTCGGCGTCGCTCGTGAAGCGGCCCGCGTTCATGTTCATCGCGACCGCGTGGTCGCGGACGAACGCGCCGCCGAGGTCGATCGTCAGCGGACCGAGCTCGTCGCCGGGCTCGAGGCCGTCGAAGGTCGGCGCGGAGCCCCTCACGACGCTTCCTTTCCCGGAGCGCGCGAGCGCTGCATCAGCCGCGAGTCGACGTTCGCGACGAGCTCGCCGCGGTCGTTCCGGATCTCGTGCCGGAAGACCACGAACCACATGCTGCCGCTCCGCCCGGTCTTCTCGTAGATCTCGGTGATCCGCGAGGTCGCCGTCAGGACGTCGCCCGGCCGGATCGGCGCGCCGAACTCGATGTCCTTCCCGGCGTCGAAGCCGTCGCGGGTCATGTGCTTCATCACCGCGGGCGGAAGCCACGTTCCGCCGCGGAGCTTCACGACGAAGGTCGGGAAGGCGACGAGCCCCCCGTACGGTCCGCTCTTCGCCGCTTGCTCGTCTCGGTAGAGGGGATCGTCGATGCCGAGCGAGCGCGCGTACTCGATCAGCTCGCTCGCCAGTGCGGGCGCGTAGGTGAAGCGGTCGTACTCTTCGCCGATGACGGAGCGGTCGATGTCTTCGAACGGCATGGCTTCGAACCGGGAGGGAGACTAGCGGCCAGGGCGGCCTTCCGCGAGGTGCCGCTCGACCTCTTCGCGGAGCAGCTTCTTGTGCACCTTCCCGCTCGGCGCGCGCGGCAGGTCGTCGCGGACGACGAGCCGCTCGGGGAGCTTCTGCGGCGTCAGGTCGCGCTCGCGGAGAAAATCGACCAGCGACTCGAGGCTCGGCGCCTCCGCGCCCGGCGCGAGGCGGATGCAGGCGCAGGCCCGCTCGCCGGTCTCGGCGTCCCCGACCGGGACGACCGCGACCTCGGCGACCGCCGGGTGCGTCGCGATCAGGTCCTCGACCTCGCGCGCGCTGATCTTCTCGCCCTTCCGCACGATGATGTCCTTCGCGCGGCCGGTGACCGTCAGGTAGCCGTCCTCGTCGAGCACGCCGAGGTCGCCGGTGCGGAGGAAGCCTTCCGCGTCGAACGTTTCGGCGTCGAGTCTCGCGTCGACGTAGCCGAGAAAGCAGTCGGGGCCGCGCGCGCGGATCTCGCCTTCCTGGCGCGGCGGAAGCCTGCGGCCGTCCTCGTCGCAGATCCGGATCTCGACTCCGGGGAGTGCGCGGCCCTCGGTGTCGAGCCCGCGCGTCACCGCGTCGTGCGCGTCGGTCGTCGAGATCGTCGGGAACTCCGACGATCCGTACACGCGCTTCGTGACGAGGCCGGGAAGGCGTGCGCGCGCGACGCGCATCAGCTCCGCGGGGACGCTCGCTCCGCCGCAGGAGAAGAGTCGCAGGCTCGAGAGATCGTGCCGCTCGAGATCCGGCTGCGCGAGCATCTCCTGCAGGAAGGTCGGCGCGCCGATCATGTAGGTGACGCGGTGGCGCTCGATCAGCTCGAGGGCGCGCGCCGGCTGCCACTGGTCCATCAGGACCGCGCTCGTGCCGAGGAGCGCCGGCGCGAGGATGGCGTGCACGACGCCGGAGATGTGCGTGACCGGCGACGGCATCAGGACGCGGTCCGCGTCGCCGAGGGGATGCACGGCGCCGAGGCTCCGGAGCTCCGCGCCGAGGGTCTCGTGGCTGTGCATCGCTCCCTTCGGCGCGGCGGTCGAGCCCGAGGTGTAGATGACGACGGCGACGTCGCCGGGATCGACCTCGGCACCGGCGATCGGCACGGGCGCGGCCGCGCCGCTCTCGAGGAGCGCCTCGAAGGTCGTCCCTCCCTTCGGCTCTTTTTCCGCGCGCGCAACGACGAGGAGCGGTGCGGCCTCGGTGCCGAGCCCGCTCTCTTCGTACGCCGCCTGGAAAAGGGGGACGTAGTCCGCCCTGCGGTGACGGCCCGGTACGACGACCACGCGCGGGCGCGTCTCGGCGAGGATCATGCCGACCTCGCGTGCGCGGAGGATCGGCACGATCGGGATCGAGCGCGCCCCGAGCGACACCGTCGCGAGGAGCGTCACCGTCGCCTCCCACCAGTTGGGAAGCTGATACGCGACCGCGTCGCCGGGACCGATTCCCGCTGCGCCGAGCCCCGCAGCGAGAGCCCGGACCCGATCGTGCAGCGCCGCGAAGGAGAGCACGCGGTCGCCCTCGAGCAGAGCCGCAGCTTCGCCGCGTCGTACGCACGTGTCGGCGAGCTCCGCGCCGAGCGAGCGACCGCGCCAGAACCCCGCTTGACGGTAGTGTCGCGCTGCGTCGTGAGCGCGCTTCCCGACGCGCGTAGGTACTTTCATCAGGGTTGACACCATTCCGCTAGCGAAATTATAAGCTCGGGAAATTCCTCGCGTTGCCCCGCTTCCGGCGACGCCGGCAACTCCGAGAAGAGAGCCAGCTCGATGCATGTATTGCGCGTGATGTCCGCGGTCGCCGCGGCGGTCGTTGTGCTCATGTCTGCAGTCTCAAGCCGCGCAGAGCGGGTCGTCGAGCATCTTTTCGACGCCGAGCTCTTCGACGGAAACAACGGTTGGGTCGTCGGTGCGTTCGGTGTGATCTACCGCACGTCGGACGGCGGTGCGACCTGGAAGTCGCAGGAGACCTCGACGGAGAACGATCTGTTCTCGATCGACTTCACCTCCGCGACGCACGGCGTCGCGGTCGGCAAGTCCGGCACGATCCTCGCGACGGAGGACGGCGGCGAGACCTGGGTGAAGCGCGAGTCCGGCACCGACCGGAATCTCTTCGCCGTCACCTACGCCTCGCCGGACCACGTCTGGGCGGTCGGCGACTGGGGCGCCGTCTTCGAATCGAAGGACGGCGGCAAGACCTGGACGGACCGCACGCTCTCCGAGGACGTCGTGCTCACCGGCATCGCGTTCTCGGACGAGCAGCACGGCGCCCTCGTCGGCGAGTTCGGCACCGTGCAGATGACGAACGACGGCGGCGCCACCTGGACGCCGAGCGACCTCGGCACCGACAAGACAATTTTCGGGGTGGCGTTCACGAGCCCGCAGGAGGGTTGGGTCGTCGGCATGGATGGCCTGATCCTCCGCACCACGAACGGCGGCCAGAGCTGGGACCTGCAGAGAGGGCAGAAGGTCTCGCAGACGCTCAACGAGCTCGGCGCGCTCGAGGCGATCCGGAACCCCGGCCTCTACGACATCGCGATCTCCAAGGACTACGGCTACGTGGTCGGGGACATCGGCATGATGCTCGTGAGCGAGGATCGCGGCGCGACGTGGAAGGAGCACAAGCTCCCGGAGGACATGGCCCTGTTCTGGCTCCGCGGCGTCTCCGCCACGCCCAGCGATCAGGCCGTGGTCGCCGGCGCGAATGGGCTGACGGTCCGCTTCGACGGCGACAAGGTCCAGCTCCACCGCGGAGGATAGCCGAGGCGCCCGCCCGGCCAGTCACGACGAAACGAAGGAACACCGAGATGCTGCCAAGGCGCTACATCGAGGGCTATCTGTTCTTCCTCCTCCGCCACAAGGGGAAGATCACCCTCCTGATCACCGGAGTGACGCTCTTCTTCCTCTACTTCATGTGGGCGCACATGGCGGTGGCGACGAACTTCTTCGACCTCTACCCGCCGGGTCATCCGTACATCCAGCTGTACACCAAGTACCGCTCGATGTTCGGCACGGCGAACCAGCTCGTGATCGTCGTCGAGACACCGAACGGCACGATCTTCGACGACCCCGAGACCTTCAAGAAGATCGACCGGATCACGATCGACCTCTTGCAGAGCGTGCCCGGTGTGAACGGCGAGCAGGTCGTCTCCGTCACGCATCCGAAGACGAAGACGACGCTGACGTCGGCGACCGGCATCAAGGTCGTGCCGCTGACGTATCCGAGGTTGCCCGAGGACAAGGCGGACCTCGAGTTCATGCGGACCAAGGTCTACACGACCGACGGCATCCGCGGCTTCCTCGTCTCGATGGACGACAAGGCGACGCTGATCGCCGCCGGTTTCTGGGAGGAGTACTTCGACCTGCCCGGAATGCTCGCGCAGATCGAGAAGATCATCGAGCGCGAGACGGACGGCAACCACAAGATCTACGTCACGGGTCCGCCCGTTCTCTACGCCTACTTCATGACGATGGTCGGTCCGATGATGTGGGTGCTGTTCGCCAGCATCGCGACGATGATCATCATCCTCTGGTTCGAGTTCAAGAGCTGGCAGGGCGTCGTGATCCCGATCCTGTCCGGCGGCTTGAGCGCGATCTGGGGCCTCGGCTTCGGCGGCCTCTTCGGGCTCTCGCTCGATCCGCTCGTGCTCGTGATCCCGCTCTTGATCTCGGCACGAGCACACTCGCACTCCGTCCAGTCGATGGAGCGCTACCACGAAGAGTACGAGAAGCTGAAGGACAAGGACGCCGCGATCGTCAAGTCGTACACGGAGATCTATGCGCCGGCGATGGTGTCGATCGTCGCCGACGGTCTCGCGATCCTGACGCTCCTCGTCGCGCGCATTCCGATCGTCCAGAAGCTCGCGATCCTGTGCAGCTTCTGGATCATCAGCATCTTCGTCAGCGTCGTGACGCTGCACCCGATCATCCTCGCGTACGTGAAGCCGCCGAAGCACCTCGCGACGCACCACGAGAAGGGCATCTTCGCCCGCGCGTACGACCGGTTCGAGGCGTTCCTGATCTGGTGCTCGACGGGCAACCGACGCCACGGCATGGCCGTCGTCCTCGTCCTGCTCCTCTTCTTTGGCTTCTATTTCGCGCAGAAGGTGAAGCCGGGCGACGCCTCTCCGGGCAAGGCGCTCCTCTACGACGATCACCCGCACAACATCGCGTACGACAAGGTGAACGACGCGTTCGTCGGCGCGAGCCAGCTCGTCGTGATCGCGGAAGGCAAGAAGCCCGAGGCTCTGAAGGACGCGCGCTCCCTCACGTCGCTCGACCTCTTCTCCCGCTGGATGAAGCAGAGCGACGAGACCGGCGCCGTCGGTGGCACCGTCTCGGCGACGATGATGCTGAAGCGCATCTTCCGGACCTTCCACGAGGGCGATCCGAAATGGGAGATCTTGCCCACGACGGCCGACCACGTCGGCCAGCTCTTCTTCCTGCTCACGTCGAACTCGTCGCGCGGTGAGTACGACCGCTTCTTCGACATGACCATGACCAACGCGACGGTCACGATCTTCTACAAGGACTACAACCACGAGATCATCAAGAACTCGATCGCGAAGGCGAAGGAGTTCATCCAGTCGGAGGTGAAGGAGGACGACAGCGTCCGCTACCTCCTCGCCGGCGGCTTGCTCGGGATCCTCGCGGCGACGAACGAGGAAGTCGAGTGGTCCTACCGCGTCAACCTCGCGTTGATCCTGCTCGTGGTGTTCGTCTTGAGCTACCTGACGTACATGTCGGCGATCGGCGCGTTCATCGTGATGTTGCCGTCGCTGATCTCGCAGCCTCTCAGCGAGGCTTGCATGTACTTCCTCGGGATCGACTTCAACATCAACTCGCTGCCCGTGGCCGCAGTCGGCATCGGGATCGGCATCGACTACGGCTATTACGTCCTCTCGCGCATCGTCGAGGAGTATCCGAAGGACCGCGACTTCGACAAGGCGATCATTCGTGCGTACAACACGACCGGCAAGACCGTCCTCTTCACGGGCTTGTCGCTGACGGCGAGCATCATCTACTGGTGCTTCTTCCCGATGAAGTTCCAGGCGCAGATGGCGCTCTTGCTCGTCATCCTGCTCGCGTTCCACCTGATCGGCGCGCTTCTCTTCATCCCGCCGATGGTGTCTCTCCTGAAGCCGAAATTCGCGATCCGCTACGCCGACGACAACGACCGCCGCATCCTCGAGGAGGGGATTCGCGACGAGGAGGCCGTCGCTCGCGCGTGAGCGGCGGCTCGCTCGCGGCGGGACAGGCGGAAGCGCGGGCGATGGACTTCTCGACGACACCCGAAGAGCGGGCCTTCCGCGAGTCCCTCCGCTCCTGGCTGCGTGACAACCTGCCGCTCGGATGGGGCACGCCGCGCTTCCCGATGCCGCAGGAGGCCGGCGAGAAGGTCGCCTTCGCGCGCCAGTGGGCGAAGAAGCTGCACGCGGGCGGCTGGGCCGGCCTCGGGTGGCCGCGCGCGCACGGCGGCCGCGAGCTCTCTCCGCTCGAGCACCTGATGTTCCAGGAGGAGTACACGGCGGCCGGCGCGCCGAGCATGATGGACTTCGGCGTCGGCCCGGCGCTCGTCGGTCCGACGCTGATCGCGCACGGAACCGATTGGCAGAAGGAGCGCTTCCTCGAGAAGATCCTGAACGGCGACGAGGTGTGGTGCCAAGGCTTCTCCGAGCCGGGCGCGGGCTCCGACCTCGCTTCTCTCTCGACGCGCGGCGAGCTCGACGGCGACGATCTCGTCGTCAACGGCCAGAAGGTGTGGACGAGCTACGCGCGCTACGCCGACTGGTGCATCCTGATCGTCCGCACCGACCCGACCGCGCCGAAGCACAAGGGCCTGACCTTCGCGCTCGTCGACATGAAGACGCCGGGGATCACGATCCGGCCGCTCGTCGAGATGACGGGCGTTGCCTGGTTCAACGAGGTTTTCTTCGAGAACGTGCGCATCCCGCGGCGGAACATCGTCGGCGAGATCGACCGCGGCTGGGACATCACGATCACCACGCTCAGCCACGAGCGCGGCACCGCGACGCCGTACGCGCGTCTGCGGAGCGAGATCGACGGAGCGGTCGCTCTCGCGCGCCGGCTCGCCGACGATTCGCCGCGGCTGGCCGATCCGCGCGTGCGGCAGGCGCTCGCACAGCTCCGGATCGAGATCGACATCCTGAAGCTGAACGTCTACCGCAACGTGAGCCGTCTCATGCGGACGGGCATCCCGGGCCCCGAGGGCTCGATGATCAAGGTCTACTGGAGCGAGCTCGAGCAGCGCCTGATGCAGGTGGTCTCGGAGCTCTCCGGCGCGTACGCCCTCCTCGACGAGCACGCACCGCAGGCGTTCGACGACGGCCGCTGGCAGTACGCCTATCTCTGGTCGCGCGCGGCGACGATCTACGCGGGCACCTCCGAGGTGCAGCGGAACATCATCTCGCAGCGCGTCCTCGGTCTCCCGCGGAGCTGACGGAGCGGGCGAGAGTATCTTCATGACAACGCGATCCGCGCTTTCAAGCTCGACGTCTGATCGAGCGAAGGAGTCCTTCTGATGGCCGACCTCGAAGTCGTACGCGATGCAGGCATTCTGTGGCTGACGCTGAACCGCCCCGAGCAGATGGGGGCGCTGACCGTCGACATGCGCAACCAGATGATCGACGAGCTCTGGCGCGCGCGCGGCGACGTCGAGGTGCGAGGGATCGTCATCGGCGGGAAAGGGAAGGGCTTCTGCACGGGGGCGGATCTCTCCCAGCCGAGAGGGACGGCGATGCCCGCGACGCCCTGGGCGGGTCTCGTCCGCGAAACGATGCGAACCGGCTCGCAGCGTCTCCTGCGTGCGATCTGGGAGATCGAGAAGCCCGTCATCGCCTCGGTGAACGGCACCGCCGCGGGTCTCGGTGCGCACCTCGCTCTCGTCAGCGATCTGATCCTCTGCGCCGAGGGCGTCCGCTTCATCGAGGTCTTCGTCCGCCGCGGCATCGCGATCGACGCGATGGGCGGGTACCTGCTGCCGCGGGTCATGCCGCTCTGCAAGGCGAAGGAGCTCGCGTTCTTCGGCGACGCGTTCACCGCCGAGGACGCGCTCGCGCTCGGCGTCGTCAATCGCGTCGTTCCCGCGGATCAGCTCGAGACGTTGACGCGCGAGTGGGCGCAGCGACTCGTGCAGGCGCCGACCTTCGCGTGCGGCGTCTCGAAGCGTCTCCTGAACCGTGGCACCGAGGTCGACCTGGACACGAGCCTCGACGACGAAGCACTGGTCCAATCGATGGTGATGGGCTCCGAGGATGCGCAGGAGGGGATGAACGCCTTCCGCGAGCGGCGCCCGCCCGCCTTCAAGGGGCGCTGAGCGCGAGGTGCCGGCGCGCCCGGCGGGGCTGCGCCTCCTCGCCCTCGGGCTGGCGATCGTCGCGCTCTCCTTCGCCGCCTGGGGGCTCTGGCGCCTCAATACGTGGTATCTCGCGAGCGATCAGTTCGCGTTCTTGACGTTCGCGCGCGATCTCCGCGCGGGGACGATCTTCCATCCGGACGAGACGCTCGAGCTGATCTCGCCGGAGGGGCGCCGCGGCGCGCTGGCGCGCGACGCGCTCGCGCAGACCTACTTCTGGCGCGACGGGCGGCTCTACTCGCGGTATCCGCCGGGATTCCCGGCGCTGCTCGCGGTCGCCGGCATCGTCGGGGGAGAGGTCGGCGAGCACGCGCTGAACCCGGTCCTCTATCTCCTGACCCTCGTCGTGCTCGCGGGTCTCACGTGGACGCTCGTGCGAGCCCGCGTCCCGACGCAGGACTCCGCCGTCGATCCGGCGGCCGAGGGGGCTTCGAGGCTCGACGAGCCGGATCTCGCCGCAGGCGCCGCAGTCGCCGCGATGTGGATTCTTCTCCTTCTGCCGACGCAGGTGCACCTCTGGGGCATCACGGTCGTGCGCGACCTTCCGGCGCACCTTCTCGCGCTTCTCGCGCTCTTGGCGGCGGTGCGGGGACGGATGCTCTGGTGTGGCGCGGCGCTCGGCGCCGCGTGCACGGTCCGGCCCGATGCGATTCTCTACGCGACGTCCCTCGCCGCGGTGGTCGCGGTCCTTCGCCCGTCGCGGCGCTCGCTCCTCGGTGCGGTGCTCGCGCTCGTCGCCGCCTCGAGCCCTCTCTGGCTGTACAACCTCGCGACCGAAGGGAGCATCCTCCGGTTCACTCAGGGCGGGGAGTTCCGGGATCTCCTCGGATCGCTTCCTCCCGAGGAGGGCATCGTGCTCGCGAGCGATTCGCTGCTCCACTCGGGAGGCGCCTTCCGGCTCGCGAACCTCCCGATGACGCTGCCGCGGAACGTCCTCTACCTCGCCGGCGCTTTCGGCTGGTTCACGCTCCTGATCGCCGTCGCCGTCACGTGGGCGTGGCGGCGGCGGCCGCTGCTCGTCGCCGCGCTCGTTCCGTACCCGGTCGTCGCACTGCTCTTCTACTCGTGCTGGTCGCATCCCGACACGCGCTACCTCGCGGGCGCGGCGGCGTGCCTCGTGCCGCTCGCCGCGACCGGCGCGTGCGTCACGGCGCGCACGATCGTCGCGGCGGGCGGGGTCGCGCGCTCTCTCGTGCTGGCCCTGGCGGCGTTGCTGATCCTGCGCGAGCTCGGCTGGCTCGGTGCGCTCGGAGGTTTCGTTCCGGCAGCCGGGCGAGCCGCGACGGCCGTCGCGGTCGGATTCGCGCTGCTCGCAAGCGTCCGCTTCTTCCGTGCGCGCACCGCGGCTCTCGCCGTCTGCGCGACGCTCGTGCCCGCGTTCGCGCTCGCGGTGGTCGGAGGAACCCTCGTCGCGCGAAGCGCGGCGCTTCGCGACTCGTTCCAGGCGAAGCGCGTCGAGGCGTCGCGTCGCGCGGTCGCCGAGATCGTCCCTCGAGGCTCTCTCGTCATCACCAGCACGAGTCTCGGTCGTCCCGTCGAGAACCTGCGGCACTACTCCGGCGTCGAGGCCTTCTACGCGGAGGAGCTTCCCTTGCTGGGGATCAATGCGGAGAAGGCGACGCTCCGCTTCGTCCTCGCGGGAAGACGCGTCTTCTTTCTGCTCGACGCGCGCGACCGATCGAGCCTCGCGCGGCTCGCGCAGGCGGGTGAGGTCCGCGAGCGCGGGCGCCGGGGCCCGGCGCGCGTCCTCGACTGGTACGTCGATCCGCGGAAGGCGCCGCGTGGCGCCGTCCTCTACGAGGTCGAGATCCCGGAGGAGCGCCAGCGCCAGTACCTCGAGTACCTCCGCGGCGCCGAGCGTGGACGGCGCCGGGAGCGCGGCCTCGCGCCCGAGCCGGACGTCGGCCTGCCGGAGGAGTCGTGACCGCTCGCGCGAGCGCGTCCGTCAGCGCGGCGCGCCGCGCGGCCGCGTCACGGGGATCTCGAGGATCGGGTCCTGAACGATGTAGTACTGATCCGGGTTCAAGTACGCGCCGGGACGCGAGCAACGCTCGCCGTCGAGGTTCTGCCAGTCGCCGTTGATGCAGAGGAGCACGAGGTCGTTCGAGCAGACGCGAGCGCCTTCGCGATACTCGCGTCCCTCGCGACGGCAGATCTGCCGGTCGTCCCACTGCGCGAGCGACGGGGACGCGACGCCGGCGAGGATCACGAAAGCCGCGACGACGCGACGCACCCGTCGAGCATGCGCCGCGGGCCGAGCTCGTTCCAGCCGCGCCGAGCGCGGTCCCGCGAAGAGCCGGATCAGCGACCACGCCGTGCGCGCTGCCGCTGCTGCTCCGCGAGCGCTTGCTGCGGCGTCATCACCAGGCTCGACTTCGCCGCTTCCGCCTGGCGCTCGGCGCGCGCCTCGAACGCGAGCGCGAGGCTCCGCCGCGTGACGTCGGCGAGGATCGGGATCTCGGTGATCGGGCGTCCGGCGCGCGCGGCGAGCGCCGCTGCGAGCGTGCCGCGCGCGGCCGCTTCGGCGCCGCGACGCGCGAGAAGGTAGGCCGTCTCCTCGAGCCGGTCCGCGAAGCGCTCGCGCCGGTCCGGGGCATCGAGGATCGTCGCCACGGCGCCCTCGAACGACTCGCGCAAGCGCTCCTCCTTCAGCGCGGGGCTGACGACGACGAGCGAGCTGTCCGCCTCGGAGAACGAATCGAGCGCCTTCTCGAGCCAGCCGAGCGGCAAGAGCCAGCCGCCCGTCTCGGGCTCGGCGAGGGCCTGCGTGGAGCCGGCGAGAGCGCTCTCGTCCTCCGCGACCGCGGCGCGATCGAGAAGCGCGTCGATCGGGTGCCGCACGTGCTCCGAGTCCGCCGACGCGTGCGGAGCGAGCGCCTTCAGCACCGAAGGTGTCTCGGGAAAGCGGCCGCGCTCCGTTCTCGCGAAGGCGCGCCGCAGCACCTCGTGCGCCCACTCCCAGGGCACCTCGACGAGACCGATGCCCGTCTCGCGTGTGATCTCGCGCTGCGCTTCGCGGAGCGACTTGCGCGTCGTCTCACCGGAGCGGAATTCGCGGATGCCCGCGTCCTCGTCGATCAGCGCCGAGAGCGAGGCGACGCCCGAGCCGTGGCGCCGCGCCATCCACACGAGCCGTCCGCCGAGCGGGTCGATGCGGCTCATCCACGCCTCGGTCGCGTCGTCCGCCGGCCCGAGGAGGTCGCGCGCGCGCGGCGGCGCCGGTGCCTCGGGCGGCTTCCAGCGGCCGCGCTGCTCGAGGCGGTAGAGCGCGCGCTTGATCTCGCGACGCACCGCCTTGCTCGACGTGCGCTCGGCGAGCGCGGCGAGCTTCGCGCCGGCGGAGTCGTCGTCGAAGCCGCCGACGAGCTCGATGACGTACGCCTCGAGCTCCGGATCGGTGCCCCACGTCGAGGCGAGGCCGTCGAGTGCCGCGAGCGGCGCGCTCGCGTCGAGGCCGCGCGCCTCGAGACGCTCGACGATCGGTCCGGCCGGAGCGGATCGGTGCTTCTTGCTCATCGGTTCACGGCGCCGCGGCAGGCGCGCTCGTCGCGGCTGGAGGAGCTGCGGCTGCCGGATCCGCAGCCGGTGCCGTCGCCGCGCTTGCATCGGCCGGTACGCCGCGCGCTTCCGCAAGAGGCTCGAGCACGTGCAGGCTCACCCACTTCGGATCCCACCACTCGATCGGATCGACGTGATGCCCACCGACGAGGATGCTGAAGTGCAGGTGATCACCGGCGGCGAGCCCGGTCTCGCCGCTCTTTCCGATCTCGTCGCCCGCCGCGACCGTCGCGCCCGGCTCGACCGAGGTGCTGCTCAGATGCGCGTACAGCGAGGCGAGCCCGAGGCCGTGATCGAGCACCACGACGTTTCCGTAGATCCCGAGGTCGAGGACGCCGCGCACCGTTCCGGCCTCCGCCGCGAGCACGGGCGCTTGCTTGACGGAGGCGAGGTCGTAGCCGAGGTGCGTCTGCTCGTCGACCACGCGGTCGTTGTATCGATAGGTCCTGTGCTCGGCAAAACGCGAGCCGACCTGCGTGCCGGGCTGCTGCCGGAACGCGGTCGTGATGCGGAGATCGGGGTCGGAGGTCGCGTTCAGCTCCTGCAGCTGCTCCTCGCTGGAGCGGCGCATCTCGCGATTCACGCGCAGGAACGCATCGACCGGATCCTCGGGCACCGCGATCTCGTGCGACTCGAGGATCGGCTGGATCTTCGTCCGCACGAACGAATCGCTGACGAGGATCTCCTCCGCCGGATAGGCGCGGCGTCGCACCTCGACGGGAAAGTTGACGAAACGGCGGTTGCCGGCGGCATCGACCGCCGTCACGCGCGGTGCGGCCTCGAGATCGGCGTCGTGCGGAAGGGCGTAGAGGACGACGCGGACGGAGGGCGGCGCGCCGCGCGGGTGCACGCCGGGGAACTCGCGCGAGCCGACCGCGATGCCGGAGCCGACGGCGTCCTCGCTCACCTCGTAGACCACGAGGTCGCTCCCGCCTTGGTAGACGTAGTGCTGCCCGCCCTGCACCTCGATGCGCGGCGGCGTGAGGTCGACCGCGACCGGGATTTCGAGACGCGGTGCGCGGCTTCGAAGCCAGCCGAGCGGGGCGTAGTCGTCCGCATACACGACGAGCGTGCTCGTGCCTTCGGGGAGGCCGAGCGTCTTCGCGTCGAGCGTCGTCTGCGCGCTGCGCCGGCTCACGCCGCTGCCGAGGAACGTCGAGCGAGGGAAGCGCTCTTCCGCGACGAGCGTCTCGCTGCCGTCGGGCTTCCGGGCGAAGATCTCCCAGGAGCGAAGCCCGGCACGTCCGGCTTCGAGCTCGACCGCGAGCGGCGTCGAGCGGCCGACGAGCTCGATCGGCTGCGCGAGCCGCGCCGTCGGAGCACTCGTGCCGGAGAGCAGCACGAAGCCCAACCCCACGACGACGAGGATCAGGAGCGTGATCAGCACGAGCCGTCGTCCCACGCGATGCTCTCGCCGTCCGAAGCCGGTGTCACGCACGCGAACGGCCCCGTCGGCGTTTCGCCAGGCTCCGATCGCTCTCCAGGCGCTCGGCGCGCGTGCGGGCGAGCGAGGCGAACGCGTCCGCGACGTCGGGGCGGAGCGCGGGGGCCTCGGGCGGCGTCGCCGGAGCGGCTGCCGGCGGCGTCTCGACCACCTCCGACGGTCGCGCCGTCTCCTCGGGGCGGAGCACGCGCCGGTGCAGGCCCGGCTCGAGCGCGGCGAGCGCTTCGCCGTTCACGAGGCGCACACGCTCGACGAGGTTGCGTCCGATCTTCTGATTGATGCGCGTTGCGATCTCCGGTCCGAGCAGCGTCAGCTCCTGGCGCCACACCGCTTCCGGCGCCGCGATCAGCAGCTCGCCGCGCCGCAAGCGCACCGGCGCGGCCCGTGCGGCGATCCGGTCGCCGACCGCCTCGCGCCAGATCTCGCCGATGCGCCAGATGTCGGAGGTCGCTTCGAGGCCGGCGCCGCGCAGCGCGCTCTCGAGGAGCTCGCCGAGGCTGGGAATCATGGATGGACGCCGTCGCGAGTCGCACGAGCGACGCGCTCGGGAAGCGCTCCGGAGCTTTTTCGCCTCCGTCCCTTGACAGCACTACATCTTGTGTGGAACATGCGCCCCGCATACAAGATCAGGTGAGGGGGCGGCGCGGCACCTCCGGCACCACGCGGTGCCGGGGGGGCCTGTTCGAGGAGCGAAGGGAAGGCCGAGCGCGTCGGTACGGGGACCATCGCCCGGCTCGGGACAGCCACGGCGGTGAAGGAATCGCGAGATCTGCGGGATCCGATGGTGGCATCGTCGCCGCGGTCGAGGGGGGGACGTTTCGTGGAGACATCGACGCTGAAAGACCGAGTCGAGCCGGGCGCTTCCGAGCCGGCGAGCGAATCGCAGGACGCGACCCGCCGGCCGTACGGCGACGCGAGCGACTCGCGCGCTTCCGAGGGCGTCCGTCTCGAGCGCCGCTTCACCGCGCTCGTCGATCGCTCGGGCCGTCCCGACAGGACCCGTCCGGCGCAGAGAGTCGATCCGATCGACGACGAGACCTGGGAGCGCCGCACCGCCGTGATCTCCGGCGAAGGCGGCGACGTCGTCTTCGAGCAGAAGGACGTCGAGGTGCCGCGCGCCTGGTCGCAGCTCGCGACGAACGTCGTCGCTTCGAAGTACTTCCGCGGCCAGCTCGGCACGCCGCAGCGCGAGACGAGCGTGAAGCAGCTCGTCGGACGCGTCGTCGGCTCGATCCGGACGTGGGGCCTCGAGCAGGGATACTTCAAGACGACCGAGCAGGCGGACGTGTTCGCCGACGAGCTGAGCCACCTGCTCGTGAAGCAGAAGGCGTCGTTCAACTCGCCGGTTTGGTTCAACGTCGGCGTCGAGCCCATTCCACAATGCTCCGCATGCTTCATCCTCTCGGTCAACGATACCATGGACTCGATCCTCGACTGGTATCGTCGCGAGGGAGTGATCTTCAAGGGGGGCTCGGGCTCGGGAGTGAACCTCTCGCGCATCCGCTCCTCGCGCGAGCGTCTCGGCGGCGGCGGCACGGCTTCGGGACCGGTCTCGTTCATGCGCGCCGCGGATGCGTCCGCCGGCGTGATCAAGTCCGGCGGAAAGACGAGACGCGCCGCGAAGATGGTCGTCCTGAACGCGGATCATCCCGACGTGATGGAGTTCGTCGGCTGCAAGGCGGACGAGGAGCGGAAAGCCTGGGCGCTGATCGACGCGGGCTACGATGGCTCGCTCGACGGACCGGCGTACAGCTCGATCTTCTTCCAGAACGCCAACAACTCCGTCCGCGCGACCGACGAGTTCATGCAGGCCGTCGAGGCCGACGCCGAATGGCAGACCCGCTACGTCACGAGCGGCGAGGTGTCGGAGACCATCCGGGCGCGCGACCTGATGCGCCGGATCGCCGACGCGGCGCACTTCTGCGGCGATCCGGGCATGCAGTTCGACACGACGATCAACGACTGGCACACCTGCCCGAACAGCGGCCGGATCAACGCGTCGAACCCGTGCAGCGAGTACATGCACCTCGACGACTCGGCCTGCAATCTCGCCTCGATCAACCTGATGAAGTTCCTGACCGAGGCCGGCGACCTCGACACGGTGTCGCTACGCCACGCGGTCGACGTCCTGATCACGGCGATGGACATCGTCGTCGACGCGTCCAGCTACCCGACGCCGGAGATCGCGAAGAACGCGCATCGCTTCCGCGAGCTCGGCCTCGGCTACGCGAACCTCGGTGCGCTCCTGATGGAGCTCGGCCTTCCCTACGACTCCGAGGGCGGCCGGCAGTACGCCGCGGCGGTGACCGCGCTCGTCTGCGGCGAGGCATACCTGCAGTCCTCCCGCCTCGCGGCGGTGCGCGGGCCCTTCGAGGGCTACGAGGCGAACCGCGAGCCGATGCTCGGCGTGATGGAGAAGCACCGCGCGCACGCGATGAAGCTCTCGTCGACGCACGTCCCGCTCGAGCTCTTGCGCGCGGCGCGCACCTCGTGGGACCAGGCGCTCGCCGCCGGCCGCGAGGACGGCTTCCGCAACTCGCAGGCGACGGTGCTCGCGCCGACCGGCACGATCGCCTTCATGATGGACTGCGACACGACCGGCATCGAGCCCGACATCGCGCTCGTGAAGTACAAGAAGCTCGTCGGCGGCGGCATGCTCAAGATGGTGAACAACACCGTCCCGCGGGCCCTCCGCCGGCTCGGGTACGACTCGAAGGACGTCCAGGCGATCGTCGAGTACCTCGAGGCCGAGGACACGATCGAGGGCGCTCCGGGCCTGCGCGACGAGCACCTGCCGATCTTCGACTGCGCGTTCAAGGCGGCACGCGGCTCGCGGGCGATCGCCCCCGAGGGCCATCTCCGCATGATGGGCGCGGTGCAGCCGTTCCTGTCGGGCGCGATCTCGAAGACGATCAACATGCCCGCCGATACGACGCCGGACGAGGTCGAGGGAGCGTTCCGGCTCGCCTGGAAGCTCGGCTTGAAGGCGGTCGCGATCTACCGCGACGGCTGCAAGCGGACGCAGCCGCTCAACACCTCGCGCGACTCCGCGGCGCGTGCGGACGCGACGCCGTCGGAGGCGACCGCGCCGGAGACGTCGCCGGCGGAGCTCGCCTCGAGCGATCCGCAGCCGGTGCGCCGGCGCCTGCCGGCCGACTGCCGGTCCGTCCGCCACAAGTTCGACGTCGCCGGGCACGAGGGATACATCCACGTCGGCTTCTACGACGACGGGACACCCGGCGAGATCTTCATCAAGATGGCCAAGGAGGGCAGCACGATCTCCGGCCTGATGGACACGATCGCCACGCTGACGTCGATGTCGCTGCAGTACGGCGTCCCGCTCGACGCGCTCGTGAGCAAGTTCTCGCACGTCCGCTTCGAGCCGTCGGGGTTCACCAGGAATCCGGAGATCCCGTACGCGAAGTCGATCACGGACTACATCTTCCGGTTCCTCGGCGTGCGGTTCCTCGCCGCCGACAAGCGGAGCCAGGTCGGTCTCGTCGAGGAGGGGGCCGTCGGGGTCACGGCGTCCGAGCCGGCAGGGGCGCCGCTGCGTGGCGTCGCGGACTCCGCTCCTGCGGGGATCGCGTTCCAGCCGCAGTCGGACGCGCCGAGCTGCCCGGACTGCGGATCGATCATGATCCGCAACGGCTCCTGCTACCGCTGCTCGAACTGCGGCGCGACGAGCGGGTGCTCCTGAAGCCTGAAGAGTGATTTCGAAGCCCCCCGCCGGTGAGGCGGGGGGGAAGATCGTAGTGGCCGCGGTTGCCTGGACGCGGTCGCAGGTCGGGGCGTGCAACGGTGGGTCGTGGGGGCGGGCGGGCACGCTCCGAGGTGGTGAGGACGAGGGGCCAGGCAACGAGCGGGGCGGGGCGCCTCACGAGGCGCCCCGCCACCGTACCGCGCCGGCTCGACGCAGGCGCGGCACTTGCCTCGATACCTGCAAGATCGGCTCGATCCGTCAAGCCGACCGAAGGGCCGCCGGAGGCGGCTCAGCCGGGGTTCGTTGCCGCGTGAGAACGACGGCCGGCGGGGCGGGGCAGGATGTAGATCGTCTCGTCCGGGCGGACCAGGAGGGCCTGCCGGCGCGCGATCTGCTCGAGGCGTTCGTCGTCCTTCCGGATCGCGTCGATTTCTTCCTTGATGCGCGCGATCTTCTGGACAAGTCTAAAATTTGCTTGCTTCGCCTCGGAGAGCTCGTCCCGCAGCGACAGGATGCCGGCAAGGCCGTGATCGCCCGTCAATACGGTGATCCCGAGGAAAGCGGCGACGATCAGCAGGACCAGCGCCGGGGCGCGGTCGCGTGCCTCTTCGAGAACCTGGCGCATCAGCGGGTCTAATCCGTTTTCGGTGCTCGACGCAAGGCTCGAGGCCCTCCAAAACGCCATTCTCTCCCGGCGCGGAAGCGTTGTGAACGCCATTTTGCCGGGCGCTGCTCAGAGGCCCCCGCGCCAGCACGGTTTAAAATGTCATTCTCCTGTTGACAGCCGATGGCATCATGAAGTAAAATGCCGTTTATCGGTGGATGTGGTGGTGGAGTGGTGGTGTTCTCGCCTGAGGGGGAATGAGGTCCCTCGTGGACCAAAGGAGGATGCATGGCGGTGAAGAAGAGAGCGGCCAAGAAGGCTGGTGGCCGCAAGAAGAAGGCTGGTGGACGTAAGAAGAAGTCGTCTTCGATGGCCAAGAAGAAGGCTGGTGGCCGCAAGAAGAAGACGCCTGCGCGTAAGAAGAAGGCTGGCGCGCGCCGGAAGGCGAAGCGCTAGAACGCGCAAACTCAGCGGAAACGCTGAGGGTTTCACGAGGGACTCGAGTCTCTCGAAGATTTCAAAGAAGATGATGAGCTTCAGAGCTTAAAAGATTTCTGATCTCAGGCGAGACGGGCAAATGCCCGTGAACACGGAGAGAGCCCTCGAGTCGATGTCGACCGAGGGCTCTCGCCGTTTGGGGCGGTGCCTGGCACAACCCGAGCATGGCGCCGCTGGTCCGCATCGAAGCCGAAAACGAGCGCTACGCAGCACCGCTCGTCTTCCTCCACGGTCTCTGGGTCGGACCGGAGATCTGGCGCAGGGCGGCGCTCGGCTTCGCGCATCGCGGCTGGAGCTGCCGTTTGCTGGATGAGCGGAGCGGTGGCGCGGACGGAACGCCTGCGGCCCGCTTCGAGGCCGGCTTCGAGGCCCACGTCGAGCGTGTCGCGCACGAGCTGGCTCTGCTCGAGGCACCCGCCGTCGTCATCGGACACGACTCCGGAGCGCTCGTCGCACTCGCTCTCGCGGAGCGCGCGGCGGTTCGTGCCTCGGTCGCGGTGGCGCCGCTCCTCGAAGGCGCCTCCTCGCTTCTCGATCGGCTCACGCGGCTTCGCGTGCTTCTCGGTGTGGGCGACGTCGCGCCGCCACCGCCGGCGCGGTTTCTCGGCGCTCTTCTCGCTCCCGAGCCCGCTTCACGCATCAAGGCGCTTCGCGGCCGCGCCCTCGCGCCGGGTGAGCCGCGGGTCCCGTGCGCGCTCGTCGCGCAGGAGCAGGACGCCGTCGTTCCGCGCTCGCTCGTCGAGATCACGGCGAACGGCCTCGGAGCGGATCTCCTCCGGATGGAGGGCGGCCACTGGGGGATGCTGGAGGGCGAGGTCGACGCGTGGATCTCGCCGGTCCATCGCTGGCTGATCCAGCGCCTCGGCCCGTCGCTCCTTCTCCTGCGCGGCGACGAGGACCTCGAGAGCTGACGATCGCGGTCAGCGCCCGAGAGCGACGCGGCAGTCGGGCTCGCGCCCCGCGCAGAGGAGGGGAGGTGGCGCACTCCACGACGGAGCCTTCGCGCGAGAGTCGGTCACCTCGTAGAGCGACACGTCGCCGTTCCGCGCGACGAGCCGAAACCCGGCGCGATGGACCCAGCGTGCCGATCGACCGAGATCGGCGAGGATGAAGCGCGGCGCCTCCGTCTCGAGAAAGCGTGCACGCGTCGCGGGAGCGCCCTTCAGACCGAGGGGCAGAAGGATGGCCGGGTTGCCGCACGCGAAGTGGACGCTCCACGGATCGCCGGACGCAACGACGGCGTCCGGTGGCAAGGACGCGCAGAAGTCGACGACGGCGGGATCCACCGTCCCCTCGTCTCGCTTTCTGATCGATTGCTTTCGCGCTTGGGCGGAAACGATTTCGGCGCCCTTGGCGAGTCGCGCCGACGCGACGTCGAGAGCTCGCGGGAGAAGGGCCGCGAGCGCGATCCCCGCGGCGGCAAACGCGGCGAGCTGGCGCGACCGCGCCGGAACGCGCTGCAGGAGGGACGCGACGAGATCGTCGAGGAGCGCCGCTCCGCAGAGGGCTCCGCACAGAACGATCGGCAGCGGGTAGCGGAGACGGTCGAAGGTCCCCCAGGTCACGACGACGATGAGCGTGAAGCCGATCGCCGCGAGCGCCGAAAGGCGACGCTCGAAGCGTCCGCGGCCGTCGCGCGCCACGCAGTAGAAGATTCCGGGAAGCGCGATCCAGCCGACGCGAAGGAAGGTCGGCTGCAGGAAGAGGACCTCGAAGAGGCCGACGAGGTTGTTGCGCATCTGGGCGAGGACCGTATGCGCGTTGCCGGCGAGAAACGTCGCCATCCCGACATACTCGTGGGAGTAGCTCGCAGCTTCCATTGCGAGGCGCGTCTCGTACATGAAGCCGTACCCGGCGTATGGGGCATGCCCGGTCGCGCTTCGCACGAGGAAGTGAATCGCCGCGAGACCACCGAAGAGCGCCCCGACGTACGTCCGAAGCGGCGTGCTTCCGAGCGTGCGCCGTGGTCCCAGCTCCGCAATGGCGACGACGACGACGGCGAGGCCGACCGCGCCGAGGTTCGGCCGCGTCGCCCAGCCGGCGATCGTCGCGATCGCGCAGAGCCCCGCGGCGCTCTTCGAAGCAACGACGCCGCGTGCGCTGCCGAGGACGAGCAGCAGCACGAGCAGCGCCGGGATGTCCGCGAGGGGAACGCGGGAGAGGCTCAGCGCCGCCGGCGAGAGCGTCAGCACGAGCGCACAGAGGACGCTCGCAGTGAGGCTCATCATGCGGCGTGCGAGGAGGACGACGCCGGCCGCGAAGACGCCGAGCAGCGCCGCATGAGCGCCGCTGATGGTCGCGACGTCGCCGCCGAGGAGGAGCGGAATCGCCGCGAGGACGGACGGAAGCGGCGGGCGCACCACGAACGCCGGCAACGGGACCGGCGTCTCGACGTAATAGTTCCACTTGACGGGGTCGACGAATCCCGCGCCGTTCACCCAAGCGTTCGCGATGCCGAGGTAGTGGACCGTGTCGGGCCAGACGACCTCGTACCGCCAAGCCTGCGGGACGACGAGGGCCGCGACGAAGAGACCCGCGCCGAGGGCGACGATGATCGGAAGCGTGCGCGGACGTCCTACTCGGTGTTCTTCGGCGGCGTCGCCGGAGCGGCCGGCTCGGCGGAGGTGTCCGCCGCTTCTTCGTCCGCCGGTGCCAGGAACGTGTGCAGACCGCACTCGGTCTTGCCGCGGCCGGCCCAGCGGCCGGCGCGCTCGTCCTCGCCGGCGAGGATCGGTCGCGTGCAGGGCCAGCAGCCGATGCTCGTGTAGCCCTGCTCGAACAGCGGGTGTGTCGGGATGTCGTGCCGCGTCAAGTACGCGTACGTGTCCTTCGACGTCCAGTTCGCGAGCGGGTTGACCTTGACCATCCCGCCCTTCAGGGCCTCGACGATCCGCATGGCCGTGCGCGTCGACGCCTGGTCGCGCCGCCGGCCGTTGATCCACGCGCGCACGCCGCGAAGCGCGAGCTGCAGCGGCTCGACCTTGTTGATCTTGCAGCAGAGGTCGGGGTCACGCTGGTGCAGGTCGTCCCCGTACTTTGCGATGAACTCGGGTCGCGGCATCGTCGACGTCAGGTTCTGGATGGGAAGCCCGAACCGAGAGACGAGTTCTTCGCGATACGCGAGCGTCTCGGGGAAGTGGTAGCCGGTGTCGATGAAGAAGACCGGCGTGGCGGGTGCGATGTCACGCAGCATGTGGGCGATCACGACGCCCTCGTGCTGGAACGACATCGTCAGGACCGCGTCGGGAGCGAACGTGTCGGTCACCCAGCGAAGGATCTCCTCCGCAGGGGCATCCTCGAACTGCTCGTTGCGGCTTTGTAGGTCGAGAGCCGCTTCGGGACTGGACGAATCGGCCATCTTCTCGCGCTACCACAGGCACCAAACTGCGGCAATTCAGGGTGTGCTGGAGGGAATTCGTGGCCCGCTTCGCGCGAGAGCCGTTGGCGGCCCCGTGAGGGAGTCGGTAGGGTAGAGCCCGGCACGCCCCGTGCGGGGCAGGCGCCTCCCGGCGCTCTGGCCGCCGTTCCCGTGAGATCGAACCGCTCTCTCGCCGTGCTGGCCGCGCTGCTGCTCGCGGGCATCGGAGCAGAAGCCGCCGTCGACACGACCGTGGAGAAGCCCGTCGTCGTCGAGCTGACGGCAGGGGCACCGTGCGCGTATCCCGGCGGAGCTACCGCGGGCCCGGGTCCCGACGCGACGGCGGAGAAGGAGAAGCGGATCGAGATCGCTCCGGGCGCGACCGTGGAGCGCTTTGCGCGACCCCCGCGCGATGCCTGGCTCCGGTTCGCCGTCGCCCCCGACGCGCGCGAGCGGCTCCGCGTCACGGTCGCCTCCGACGCGACCGCGGAGAACGAGGTCGCGGTCGAGTCCGACTCCTCGGCGGAAGCGGGCGCCGCGTGGCAGGGAAAGGTACCGTACGTCGACGGCGAGCCGATCCGCCTGCGCTTCGAGAACCGGGGCAGCGAGCCGATCGCGCTCGCCGGTGCGCGGCTCGAAGGTACGGGAGCGGAGGCGTCGGCACCGATCGCCGCGTTCGATTCCTCCGAGACGCCGAACGTCGTGGTCTATCTGATCGACGCTCTTCGTCCCGATCGTCTGTCCGTCTACGGATACGAGCGCGAGACGTCGCCGAACATCGACGCCGTCGCGCGTCGCGGCGTGCTCTTCGCGAACGCGTACGCGCCGGGGCCGTCGACGCTGCACTCTCTCCCGGCGCTTCTCTCCTCGCGTCACGCTTCCGACCTGTGGGCTCTCCGCGAGCACGGCGGGGCGGACTGGACTCTCGCGGAGCGCCTCCGGGCCGCCGGCTTCCAGACGGCCGCGTTCCAGGCGAACCCGTGGGTGCGCCCCGGCCTCGGCTTCGCGCGCGGCTTCGACGTCTACGAGATGGTGCACGAGAAGAACGGCGCGCGAGCCCCGGCGACGAAGGTGAACGAGCGCGCTCTCGCGTGGCTCCGCGAGCGCGACCGCGAGCGCCCCTTCTTCCTCTTCTTGCAGACCCTCGACGTGCACACGCCCTACGAGCCGCCCGAGGACCTGCGCGAGAAGTTCGCGGGACCGGAGCGCCCGAAGGAGCCGCGCGTCCGGCGGCCGCTCAGCGAGATCGGGCGCGGCGTGCAGGCGGCGATGGTCGAGATCGTCGGCGGCGATCCCGAGCACCGCGACTACCTCGATCCGGCGCGCTACGACGCGGCCGTCGCCTACGCGGATCGCGAGCTCGGGCGGTTTCTCGAAGTGGTCGCTGGCGAAGCGAGCCGTCCGACGATCCTCGTGATCACCGCGGATCACGGCGAGTCCCTCGGCAACCTCGACGACGGGACGTACGTGCACGGGCACTCGCTCTACGAGGAGCAGGTGCGCGTTCCGTTGATCGTCTGGATCCCGGGGAAGTTCGCCGCCGGCGTGAAGGCGTCGGATCCGGTGAGCCTCCTCGATCTCGCGCCGACGATCCTCGACGCGGCTCGCGCACCGATCCCACCGGACGCACGCGGCCGAAGCCTGCTCCGCGCCGCGCCCGGCGACTGTCCGCCGGCGGCCGTCGGCGTTCTTCTCGAGGAGGCGCTCGACGTCCAGCCCACGGCGCAGATGGAGCGGCCGCGGCCGATCGCGGAGTGGTTCGTGCGCGAAGGCCCGTGGAAGCTCCTCGGAGGGAAGGAGAACCGGCTCTTCCACCTGCCGACCGATCCTCTCGAGCAGAACGACCGGAGCGCGGAGCGGCCCATCCTGACCGCGTATCTCGACGCGCGCGCCGCGACGGTCCGCGAGAAGCCCGCAACCGCCGCCGCGGCGACGACGCCGGCGAAGCTCCCCGAATCGGAGCGTCGCGAGGTCGAGCGCGCGCTCCGCTCGCTCGGCTACGTCGAGTAGCCCTCGAGCGCCGCCTCGGAGCGTGCCCCTCCGCGCGCAAAGCGCGCGGCCGAGCGCAGCGAGCGCGGGGAGTGAGGCGCAGCTTAGGTTTGCCGCGTGGAGCGAGGGGGCGCGTGCCCCCCCGCGCGCAAAGCGCGCGGCCGAGCGCAGCGAGCGCGGGGAGTGAGGCGCAGCTTAGGCTTTGCCGCGTGGAGCGAGGGGGCGCGTGCCCCCTCGTCAAACGACTCGGCGCTGCGGGTCCTCGACTTGCTGCGTCTCACGTATTCGCTCGGCGCCTTCCTGCACGGGCCGTGCGCTCACGCCGAGCCCGTAGCGCTCGAAGATCCGCGACAGCGTGTCGAAGTGGCCGTCGATCGACTGGCTCACCGAGAGGTAGCCGTGCTCGGCCGCGCGCTTCCGCTCGAGGAAGTTCAGCGGGAACATGTTGAAAAACGTGTCGTCGGTGTCGGTCGGCTCGATCAGCACGATGTCGCCGCGGAAGTTCGGATCCTCCCGGTACTGGTGCAGCCCGAGATGGAGGCGCGAGTGCAGCAGCGAGCGGAACACCTGGTTCACAACCGCGAGGAGCCCGTGCTCGGCGAGCGGCGTCCCGGGCTCGCGTCGCCGGTGCGGGCCCGGCTTCACCTCGTTGTTGAACGGGCGGAACGGGTTGTAGCAGACGACGAGGTCGGCTCCGTGCTCGATCGCGACGTCGAGGTTCGCCGTGCGCCGGACGCCGCCGTCGATGTAGTCGACGCCCTTGATGCGCGCCGGCTTGTAGAAGCCCGGAAGCGCCGTCGTCGCCTGCACCGCTTCGGAGATCGTGAGCGCCGAATCTTCGTCGTGACCGAAGACGACGCGCTCGGCGGTGTCGAGGTTCACCGCGACGATGTAGAGCTCCTTGCCGCGCCGCCGGAACAGCGTGCGGAAGTTGTTCGTGATTCCGCGCTCCTCGAGGTTGCGGCGGAGGAAGTGCTCGAGACGGCGATTGTCGAAGAGCCCGCTCGGCAGGTAGTCGAGGAAGAACGGGAACGGCCGCTCGCTCGCGAGGCCGCTCAGGAGCTCGCGTGCCGCCGCGACGGCGTGCTCGAGCGACGGGCGATCGACGAACGCGGCGAGCGGCTCGCGGATCCGGCGCGTCGTCTCCGGGCTTCGCGCGAGAACCTCCCCGAGGACCTGCGGGAACCACGTCGCGACGTCGGCCAGGAACTCGAGCGGACGGCCGAAGATCTCGTCGAGATTCGGGAAGTACACGTCGGACAGGGCAAGCTCGCCGACGTCGCCGATACCTTCGAGGCTTCCGAGCAGCTCCGCCGGAGAGATGCCCGAGGCGAGCGGCGCCGCGAGGAACGCGCCCGCGGACAGCCCGACGTAGACGTCGAAGTCGACGATCTTCCGTCCGGTGAAGCAGTCGTCGAGCGCCGCGAGCCCGCCGAGCTTGAAGGCGCCGCCGGTGACCGCGCCCCCGGAGAGGACGAGCGCGATCTTCGGGTTCAGCTTCCGCGTGCGCGGAGTGCTCTTCTCGATGACGGTGATGCCCATCGCGAACGCCCGTCGCCCCGACGCTCGACACTTTCGGAATCCGAAAGCGACTTCAATAGGGTCTCGGACATTCCCTCAGCGCATGTAGCGGGGAAGCCCGTCGCGGCGGAGGGCGGCGTCGGTCGCGGCGAGGTCGGCCGCGTTGTCCGCCGTGTGCCATCGCCCGGCGTAGACGTAGCCGAAGAAGGGCAGGCCTTCCGCGAAGAGCGGCGGGTAGAAATCGTGCATCGAGCTGAAGGGTCGATCGTCCGGCATGCGCGCGATCACCTCGGGCGAGAGGACCTGCACCGATGCGAACATGTACTCGGAGAGCCCCTCGCGCGGAGCGCCGCGGCCGAGGAAGCGGCGCACGCGGCCGCTCGTGTCGATGCCGAAGACGCCGTAGCTCTCCTTCCGCGGATCGTCGCGCAGCACGAACGTCACTGCGGCGCGGCGCGACGCGTGGAAGTCGAGCACCTCGCCGAGAGGAACGTCCGTCACCACGTCCGCGTTCAGGACGACGACCGGCGCGTCGAGCGACCCCTCGAAGAGGCGAGTGGCTTGACGGATCCCGCCGCCGGTGTCGAGGAGCGTCGTCTCGACCGAGTAGCGGACCGCGACGCCGTGGCGCGAGCCGTCGCCGAGCGCCTCGCGTAGTCGGTCGCCGAGGTGGTGCACGTTGACGACGACCTCCTCGATGCCGTTCGCGCGGAGGAGACCGAGCCCGTACGCGATCAGCGGCCGGTCCGCGACCAGGGCGAGCGGCTTCGGCGTGTGATCCGTGAGCGGCCGGAGACGCGATCCGCGACCCGCGGCGAGGATGATCCCGCGCGCTCGCGGCGGCGTCGCCGAAGCCGCCTGCTTCGTTGGAGCGTCGCTCACGCGAAGAGCTCGCTCCGCGTCGCGAGGAGCCGCCGCGGCGCCGGATCGTCGATCGCTTCGAGAGCGCGGCGCGCCTGCGCCGCGACGTCCGGCACGAAGCGGAGGTGCGCGGTCCGTCCCGCCTCGAGAGCGAGCTGGCGGAATCGGCCGAGCACGCGTAGCGCGCGGAACGCGACCGCGACGAAGTAGTCGCGCCGGAGCGAGGCGCGATCGAGGTCGATCCCCCGGCCGCGGAGCTCGCTCGCGAAGCGGTCGACGAGGCGCGCTTCGCTCTCCGCATCGACGAACCGCGCGCTCGCGCGATCCGTGCAGAGCGAAGCGACGTCGTACAGTGCGGGTCCGATCATCGCGTCCTGGAAGTCGATCGTCCGCACGCGCCCGTCCGCGTCCACGTAGAGGTTCCAGGCGTGGTAGTCGCGGTGGATCAGGACGTCGGGCTGCGCCTCGAGCGCTTCGCCGAGGCGGGAGAGGGCGCTCGTCAGCTCCGGGTCGCTCTCCGGCTTCGCCGGACGATCCCCGTCGGCGATCGCGAAGGCGCCGATCAGGTGGATCTCGCGCTCGATCAGCGCGCGGTCGTGCCGGCGCCCGAAGGCCACACAGCGGCCGCGCTCGGGATCGAGGATCGAAGCGGCGATCCGAGCGGCGATCGCGGCCGCCTCCTCCAGGAGCGCCGCGCCCGCCGCTCGCTGCGCAGCCGCGTCGGCGAGCGCTTCGTCGCCGAGGTCCTCGAGCAGGAGGATGCCGTCCTCCGCGGCCGCGTCGAGGTGCAGCGCCGGAACCGCGACGCCGCGTCCTTCGAGGTAGCGCTGCACGTCGACGAAGTCGGACGCGCTCTTCTTCGCGTCGCTTTCCGGCAGGAGCATCGCGACGATCGAGCGTGGTACGCTCTCTCCCGCGAGGCGGAGGCGCACGTAGCGTCGCGTCGAGGCGTCGCCGGCGAGCGGCTCCTCCTCCGTCACGCGGGCTCCCCTCCAGCACCGCTCCACGATCCGCTGCCAGTTTGACATGCCCCGCGTGTTTCCTTAGCTAAACGCGGGCTCGCGGGGGAGCGTGTCCGCTTTCTTGGCCGTCGGGACGGTCCTGTGCTGAATCCGTACGTTGCACTCTTGATGAGCTTCGCGCTCTGCGCGCTCGTCGCGACGATCATGGTGTGCGCGAGCTGGATCCTCGGCCCGAAGCACCCGACGAAGACGAAGCTCGAGATCTTCGAGACGGGAAATCCGCCGCTCGGATCGCTCCGCGGCATGCGCTTCCCGGTGAAGTTCTATCTGACCGCCATCCTCTTCATCGTCTTCGACATCGAGGTGGTGTTCATGTACCCGTGGGCCGTGATCTTCCGGCAGCTCGGCTGGGCGGGACTGGCCGAGATGGCCGTCTTCGTTGCGGTGCTCACGGTGGGGCTGGCGTACGTGTGGCGGGTCGGCGCTCTCGAGTGGGAATGAGCGCCGGGGGACGGGGTCGAACGTGGAGGTGCTGATCTCGCTCGCGAAGGTGATCTTCGCCTTCGTCATCGTTCTCCAGCTCACGCTCGTCCTTCTCTGGGTCGAGCGGAAGGGCTCGGCGCTGATCCAGGACCGCGTCGGCGCGAACCGCGCGAACCTCTTCGGCGGGCTCCTGCCCTTCAACCTCGGGATCGTGAACACGTGGATGGCCGATCCCCTGAAGCTCTTCCACAAGGAGGACATCGTCCCGGCGGACGCCGATCGCTTCCTCCACTGGTTGGCGCCCTGGATCGCGATCTTCCCGCTCTTCGTGACCTTCACGGTGATCCCGTTCGGCGACGTCCTGATCGCGGGCGGCTACACCATCAACCTGCAGGGCGCGGACCTGAACCTCGGCATCCTCTACGTCCTCGCGATGCTGTCGATGGCCGTCTACGGCGTGATCGTCGGCGGCTGGGCCTCGAACTCGCGGTATGCGTTCCTCGGCGGCGTCCGCGGCTCGGCGCAGATGGTGTCGTACGAGATCGCGATGGGGCTCTCGCTCGTCAGCGTCGTGCTCACCTTCGGGACGCTCGACTTCCAGGAGATCGCGCGCGCGCAGGGCGATCTCCTCTTCGGGGTCTTCCCGGCGTGGGGCTTCTTCTACCAGCCGCTGGCGCTCCTGATCTTCTTCATCGCCGGGATGGCGGAGTCGAAGCGCGCTCCCTTCGACCTCCCCGAGGCCGAGTCGGAGCTCGTCGCGGGCTTCTACACGGAATACTCGGGCTCGAAGCAGTCGGTCTTCATGATGGCCGACTTCGTCGAGGTCGCGATCGTCGCGGGTCTCGTGACGACGCTCTTCTTCGGCGGCTGGCAGGTGCCGTGGCTCTACCGGGACGGCTTCCATTTCCCGGGCGGGTTCCACGTCTTCGTGCCGTCGCTCCTCGTGACGGTGCTCCAGGTCCTCTCGTTCCTCGTGAAGCTCTTCCTCTTCTGCTGGCTGCAGATCTTGATCCGCTGGTCGCTGCCGCGCCTTCGTTACGACCAGCTGATGGACCTCGGCTGGAAGCGGCTCCTCCCGCTCTCGCTCGCGAACGTCGCGATCACCGCGGTGTTCGTGCTGCTCTTCGATGGAAAGACGGTCTGGTGACGCTCTTCTGGATCCTCGCCTGCGTGACGATTCCCGCGGCGCTGACCGTCATCCTGCACCGGAACCCGGTGTACTCGGCGCTGGCACTCGTCTTCACGCTGTTCCAGGTCGCGATCATGTTCGTCGCGCTCGACGCGCATCTGATCGCGTTCCTGCAGATCATCATCTACGCGGGCGCGATCGTGGTCTTGATCCTGTTCGCGATCATGCTCTTGAGCCTCGAGCCCGAGGAGCCGGGCGACGGACGAAGCTCGCTCCGCGCCGCCGGCTGGGGCGCCGCGGCGCTGCTCGGCCTCGAGCTCGTGGCGATCGCCGCGGTCTTCCCGGACACGCCTGCGGCCGAGAAGCCGCTCCCCGAGGGCTACGGCTCGGTCGCGAAGATCGCCGAGCGGCTCTTCACGACCCATCTTCTGCCCTTCGAGCTGACCAGCGTGCTGCTGCTCGTCGCGGTGGTCGGAGCCGTGGTCATGGCGCGGCGACGGACCGGTCCATGACCGAGCACTATCTCGTCCTCGCCGCGATCCTCTTCGCGATCGGCGGCCTCGGCGTCCTCATCCGCCGGAACGTCATCGTCATTCTGATGTCGGTGGAGCTGATGCTCAACGCGGTCAACGTGACCTTCGTCGCGCTAGCTAGGCAGCACGGTTCGATGGACGGTCAGGTGATCGTCTTCTTCGTGTTGACCGTCGCCGCCGCCGAGGTCGCGGTCGGGCTCGCGATCATCCTGATGAACTTCGCCCAGCGGAAGACGATCAACGCGGACGAGATCCGCCTGCTGCGCGGATAGGCGCAGCCGACCCCAGCGAATCGAAGAGGCCGAGGTGGAGACCGAGCTGCTGCGCTGGATCGTGCTGCTTCCCCTGCTGGGATTCTTCGCAGGGGTGTTCGCGGCGCGGACCAATCGGCCCGAGCTCGCCCGGTTCACGGGACCCGCCGTCGTCCTCGCAGCCTTCGTCGTCGTGCTGATCTCGGTCGGGCGACTCTGGAGCCTGCCGGCCGACGGAGCGCTCGTCGACAAGATGTTCACGTGGATCGAGGCGGGGCCGCTCTCGATCGACTTCACGTTCCGGATCGACCGCCTGACGAGCGTGATGCTGCTGATCATCACCGGCGTCGGCTCTCTCATCCATCTCTACTCGCTCGGGTACATGGACCACGAGCCCGACGTCGCGCGGTTCTTCGCGTACCTGAACCTCTTCGTCTCCTCGATGTTGATCCTGGTGCTCGCCGACTCGCTGCCGGTGCTCTTCATCGGCTGGGAGGGCGTCGGGCTCTGCAGCTATCTGCTGATCGGCTTCTGGTACAAGGACATGAACAACGCGGACGCGGGCCAGAAGGCCATGATCGCGAACCGCGTCGGCGACGCCGCGTTCCTGATCGGGATGTTCCTGCTGTTCTGGAGCCTCGCCCAGGTCGGAACGGCGTCGCTCAACCTGCAGTCGATCAACGAGCAGGCGCCGCTCCTCGCGGAGAAGCTCCCGTGGGTGCCGACGGTCGTCTGCCTGCTGCTCCTGATCGGCGCGACCGGCAAGTCGGCGCAGATCCCTCTCTACGTCTGGCTGCCGGACGCGATGGCCGGTCCGACGCCGGTCTCCGCCCTGATCCACGCCGCGACGATGGTCACCGCGGGCGTCTACATGATCGCGCGGCTCTCGTTCCTGTACGTCGAGGCGCCGGGCGCGATGGACGTCGTCGCGACGATCGGTGCGCTCACCTGCCTCTTCGCCGCGACGATGGCGATCGTGCAGGACGACCTGAAGAAGGTCCTCGCGTACTCGACGGTCTCGCAGATCGGCTACATGATCCTCGGCGTCGGCGTGGGCGCGTTCGCGGCGGGCATCTTCCACCTGATGATGCACGCCTTCTTCAAGGCGCTGCTCTTCCTCTGCGCCGGCGCGGTGATGCACGCGCTCCACGGCGAGATCCGCATGTCGCACATGGGCGGCCTCGGCTCGAAGATGCCGATCACCGCGAAGACGTTCCTGATCGCCGCGATGGCGATCGCGGGCGTGCCCGGGTTCGCCGCGTTCTTCTCGAAGGACATGATCCTCGAAGCGGCGTTCGTGAGCGGTCACACCTTGCAGTGGGCGCTCGGGCTCATCGGCGCGGGCTTCACCGGCTTCTACGTCTTCCGCGGATACTTCCGGACGTTCACCGGCGAGAGCCGGCTCGATCCGGAGGTCGCGGCACACGTGCACGAGATGCCGCGCGTGATGACGGTGCCGCTGATGATCCTCGCCGTGCTCTCGATCGTCGGCGGGTGGATTGGGCTTCCGTTCGGGCTCCTCTGGGGCGATGCGATCGGCCACTACCTGTCGCCGTCGCTCGCGACGCCGCACGGCCACCACGGCCATCCCACCACCGGAACGCTGCTCTTCCTGATGACGCTCGCGACGGCGGTGGCGCTCTTCGGGATCTGGTGGGCGTGGACGTTGTACGCGAAGTCGCCGCAGCTCCTCGAGACCGTCTACGCCCGCACGCGCGGCGTCTACACGGTCCTCTGGAATCGCTACTGGGTGGACGAGCTGTACGACACCCTGATCGTCGACCCGTACAAGCGCACCTCGCGCTTCTTCTGGAAAGGCGTCGACGCGGTCTTCATCGACGGGCTCGTGAACGGCGTCGGTGCCGTGGTCACGTGGAACGCCGGAGTCTGGCGACGCCTCCAGTCCGGAAACGTGTCGCACTACGCTCTCGGCATGCTCGCAGGCGCGGTGCTCCTCGCCGGCGCGACCTGGCTCGTCCTGCAGAACTGAGATGGAACTTCCGATCCTGAGCTTGATCCTCTTCTCGCCCCTCGTGCTGGGGCTGATCCTGCTCTTCGTCCCGTCGGAGCCGGTCCAGATCCCGCAGCGGACGGCGTTCGTCTTCTCGCTCGTTCCCTTCTTCTTCTCCCTCTGGATGCTGGCGCGCTTCGATCCCTCGATCGGCGAGCTGCAGCTCACGGAGACGGTCTCGTGGATGCCGACCCTCGGCATCACCTACTCGCTCGGCGTCGACGGCTTCTCGATCTGGCTCATCCTCCTGACGACGCTCTTGACGCCCGTCGTGATCCTCGGCTCGTGGACGGACATCCGGAAGCGCGTGAAGGAGTTCCTCTTCTTCATGCTCGTCCTGGAGTGGGGAATGCTCGGCGCCCTCGTCGCCGTCGACCTCTTCCTCTTCTTCATGTTCTGGGAGCTGATGCTCTTCCCGATGGCGTTCGTCCTCGGGATCTGGGGCGGGCCGCGGCGCTACTACGCGACGATCAAGTTCGTGCTCTACACGATGGCCGGCAGCGCGCTGATGCTCGTCGCGATGCTGTATCTCGTCCTCGCACACGCGAAGACGGGCACGCTGACGTTCGACATCGTCACGCTCTACGACACGCCGCTCTCGCGCCTCGAGGAGACGCTCCTCTTCTGGGCCTTCGCGATCGCGTTCTTCATCAAGGTGCCGATGGTGCCGCTGCACACGTGGCTGCCCGACGCGCACACCGAGGCGCCGACGGGCGGCTCCGTCGACCTCGCGGGCGTCCTCCTGAAGATGGGGACGTACGCGTTCCTCCGCTTCGCGATCCCGCTCTTCCCGCACGCGGCGGAAGACGCCTTCCCGATCGTCATCGCGATCTCCGTCGTGGGGATCGTCTACGGCGCGATGGTCGCGTACCCGCAGCCGGACATGAAGCGGCTCGTCGCGTACTCGTCCGTGAGCCACATGGGCTTCGTGATGCTCGGGCTCTACGCCTTCGACGTCACGGGGATCACCGGCAGCGTGCTGCAGATGATCAACCACGGGCTGACGACCGGCGGGCTCTTCATCCTGATCGGCTTCATCTACGACCGGACGCACACGCGGCAGATCGCGGACTACGGCGGCGTCTGGACCGTCGTGCCGATCTTCTCGGTGCTCTTCCTGATCGTGACGCTCGGCTCGATCGGCCTTCCGGGAACGAACGGCTTCGTCGGCGAGTTCATGATCCTCCTCGGAGCGTTCCGGAACCATCCGTGGGCGGTCGCCGTCGCGACGACGGGCGTCGTGCTCGGCGCGGCCTACATGCTGACGATGTACAAGCACGTCGTCTTCGGCCCGCTGAAGAACGCCGCGAACGAGACGCTCGCCGACCTGAACCTACGCGAGGTGATCGCGGTCGCCCCGATCGTGCTGCTGATCTTCTGGATCGGCGTGTATCCGAAGCCCTTCCTCGCGCGCATCGAGCCGACGGTCGAGGTGCTGCTGTCGCGCCTCGAGCGGGCCGGTGCGACGCTCTACCTCGCGGACCGCTCTCCCGCGGCGGACGAGCCCGAACGGGTGGCTGCGCGATGATCGAGATCCCCTTCGGCGCCGCGGAGGCGTGGGCGATCGCGCCGTTCACGGTCATCGCGCTCTTCGCGATGGGCATCCTGCTCTACGAGACGTTCCGCACGGACGACCACGGCCCCGAGCTGACGTTTTGGTTCTCGATCCTCGGCCTTGCCGGCGCCGCGATCGCCTCGCTCCTCGCGTGGGACAACGGTTCCGTCGCCTTCGGCGGCACCTTCGCGACCGACGGCGTCGCCGTGTTCACGAACCTCATCTGCATCCTCGCCGCCGGTCTCTCGCTGATGATGGGCGTGCACTACATGGAGCTGATCCGCGTGCGTGCGCGCGAGTTCCAGCCGCTCGTGCTGTTCGCGGTCTCCGGCATGTTCATCATGGGCGGAGCGCGCGATCTGATCGTCCTCTTTCTCGGGATCGAGGTGATGTCGATCCCCGCCTACGTGCTCGCCGGCATCCACCGGCAGGATCACGCCTCGGGCGAGGCGGCGCTCAAGTACTTCCTCCTCGGCGCGTTCGCGACGAGCTTCCTCCTCTACGGCATCGCGCTCGTCTACGGCGCGACGGGAACGACGACGTACGCCGGCATCTCGATGGCGCTCTCGACCGCGCCGCACCTGGCGCTCCTCGGCGGCATCGCGCTCTTGATCGTCGCGCTCGGCTTCAAGGTCGGCGTCGTGCCGTTCCACTTCTGGGCACCGGACGTGTACCAGGGCGCGCCGACCGCGGTGACCGCGCTGATGGCGGTCGGCATCAAGGCGGCGGCGGTCGTCGGCACGGCTCGTCTCTTCCTCTCCGGCTTCGCCGGGATGCACGTCGAGTGGAGCATCGTCCTCTGGTGGATCTCCGTCGCGACGATGACGCTCGGCAACGTCGTCGCGATCGTGCAGAGCAACGTGAAGCGGATGCTCGCGTACTCGAGCGTCGCGCACGCTGGCTACCTCATCGCGGCGATCGCTTCGGGCACGCCGCGCGGCGGCGGCGCGATCCTCTTCTATCTCCTCGCGTACGCGTTCATGAACCTCGGCGCGTTCGCGGTCGTGATCGCGGTCGGTGCGAAGGACGAGCCGAACGAGAAGATGTCCGACTTCGCGGGGCTCGCGACGCGTCGGCCGCTCCTCTCGGGAGCGATGGCGCTCTTCCTTCTCTCGCTGATGGGAATCCCGCCGCTCGTCGGCTTCGTCGGGAAGCTCTACATCATCGAGGCGCTGATCGCGGCCGGGCAGGTCGGTCTCGGCGTCATCGTGATCCTGAACAGCGTCGTGTCCGGGTACTATTACCTACGGGTGATCATCGAGATGTTCATGAAGGATGCGACGCGCGAGATCCCCGCTCTCGACCCGCGTCCGTACCTCATGGTCTGCGTCGCGATCGCGCTCGCCGGGACGATCTTCTTCGGCATCTTCCCGGACCTCGCCCTGGAGGCCGCCCGGGACTCGTTCGCCGCTCTGCGTTAGCCACCTCGCAGGTCGCTCAGGACTTGCAAGGCTGCAATCGGTCCCGGCGAAGAAGCCCCCTATTGACGGCGACTCCGTGGCCTGGGGATTGCTGCAGGGTCGACTGCTGCGGCTCGCCTCCTCTGCAAACCCTGCCTATCCCAACTCGGCCGTACGGGGCTACATTACACGTAGGAGAAACTGGGTGGGAAAGCAGTCGATCGCAGCCGTCGCCGGAATCGCCTTTTGGGCGGCGACCCTGGCGGCTCCTCGAGTCGCCTCGGCAGCACAGCCGCCGTCGGTCGTGAGCTGCGCCAAGCGGGTCACCAATGGCGCCAAGGGGTTCGTCACCAAGTACTTCGAGTGGATCACGGACTGCGAGATCGACAACCTCGGGAGTGACGCCGGCGAGAAGCTCGACTGTCGTGCCGAGGCCGCCGGATCGAACACAATCGAGGGGCTCCTCGACAAGTTCTTCCGCGAGGTCGACGAATGCGCGAGCGACGCCTTCCGGGCGATCTGCCCGTTCGAGGCGAAGAATGCGGAGGAGCTGAAGGGTAAGCTCGGGGCGCCCGGCGGGATCGTCGACCAGCTCCTCGCCCTGAGCGACGACATCTACGTCACCGATTACGGGGCGGGATGCGAGCGACCGCCCGGCGAGGCCACGCGCGACGCCGAGGAGTGCGGTAAGCAGATCGCGCGGGTCGGTGCGGACTATACCGAGGAGCTCGTCAAATGCGTATTCAAGTGCGAGCTCGGTAGGCTCCGGGAGAGCAGCGAATCGGTGGCCTGCCTCGACCCGTCGAGCGGTGCACCTGTTCGCGAGAAGGTCGTCGAGTGCTTCGAGGGCGAATCGGGGGACTTCCACGACGACACCGACAACAAGTGCAAGCTGAATGCGCACGTGCTCGGGCTCGGTTGCCCGATGGGCTTCGAGACGGTCCCGGATGTCCTCGACGCGATCGACGAGCGCATCGTGGCGATCGTCGCCGAGGTGGACGAGTCGATCTTCCGCTCGCCGTGCAAGTCGAGCCTGGAAGACGCCGGAGAGGACGTCGCAATTCCGGCCAACGTGACGCTCGAGCCGAGCTTCACCACGAAGCAGGTTGCCTGCGGCCAGATACTGAACGCGAGCTTCTTCGGCAGCGACACGACCGTCCGCTTCGACTCGAACCTCGACTGCACGCCGATCGGCACCGCCACGGACGGCGTCGTGATCTCGAAGTCCGGCGTGACCGTCAGCGGCCGTGGCGAGTATCGCATCACCGGTCCGCAATCGAAGAAGAACCGAACCGGCGCCGGGATTCGGCTCGCGTCGGGCGTGACCGGCGTGCGGATCCAGGGTTTCTCCGCGATCGAACGCTTCGCGGACGGAATCGGGGACGCCGGGAACAACACGGGCCTGGTCATCGACAACGTCACCGTCCGCCGGAACGAGGCGGCGGGAATCCGGTTGACGTCGCCGGGTGCGGCGATCGAGGAGGTCAAAGCGGATCGCAACACCATCGGCTTCGACCTCTCGGGCGACAACACCACGCTCACCGAATCCCGAGCGCTCCGCTCCACTGCCGGCGTCGGCATCGGCGTGCGGCTCGACGGCGTCGACACCGACGGTAACGGCCGTATCGTCTGGGTGAGAGAAAGCGCGTCCGAGGAGAACTTGATCGGGCTGCAGCTCAACGGCGGCCCGCACCGGATCGAGCACAACTCGGTGCGTGAGAATCTCGGAACCGGCATCCACGTCGCGTCGATTGGCTCCAAGGTCGACTCCAACTCGATCAAGCTGAACCTGACCGATGGGGTCTGGGTAACCGGCTCGAACAACGACGTCTCGGCAAACAGCTCGGACGAGAACGTCGAGGACGGCTACGTGGTCGAGGGCTCGAACAATCTCCTCGACACCAATCGGTCTGGCACGTTGACGGACAACGGCAACGGCGGCGTCGGCTATCGGATCGGTGGAATGGGGAACCGCTTCCGCTCGAACAAAGCAGAGGCGAACCTCGGGGCCGGATTCCTGGTCGGGGCTCCGACGGCGGTGTTCACATCGAACAATTCGAACCGAAATCACGCCCAGGGTTATCTGTTCACGTCCGGGGGCAGCACGCTCGATACGAACAAAGCGGAGTTCAACACCGGGTTCGAGTTCGTCATCGCTCCGGGGAATACCGACGCACAAAGCAACACTGCGAACGGCGCCGCATTCAGCTTTGGCGCTGGCGGCGGCAGCTTCGAGTGAGGGCGCTGCCCCCCCCTCGACCAGCGACGGAGGCTACCAACCGCTTGAAGCCGGCGACCCACACGATCCGGAATCGAATCGCCTCGCTGGCGGCGCTCCTCCTCGCCGCGTCGGCAGTTCTTCCCGCGGCTGCGCGAGCCGCGGACGGCCCCGGTCTCGAGGAGATCGTCATCTCGCCGGCCACGCTCACGCTCGCTCCGGGCGAGAGCGGTCAGCTCACGGCGGTCGGACACTACGAGGACGACACGACGCGGCCCCTGACGAACGTCGTCTGGCAGAGCCGGAACGAGGACGTCGCGACCGTCGATCCGCAGACGGGTCGTGTGACCGCGCACGCGAGCGGCGAGGCGGAGATCAAGGCCGAGGACGAGGACAGCGGGAAGGAGGCGAGAGTCCGCGGGAAAATCGTCGTCGCGGAGATACAAGACCTCTCCGTCGTGCCCTCGCAGGCGACGATCGAGACGGGCAAGACGCTCCAGCTGAGGGCGCTCGCCACCTTGTCCGACGGCCGGACCGGCTTCGACGTGACGAAGTTCGTCACCTGGACCTCGAAGAAGAAGTCCGTCGCGACGGTCAGCGACGCCGCTCCGACGCAGGGCCTCGTGACAGCGGTCGCAGTCGGGCAGGGCAACATCCGCGCGAAGGACCCGGAGTCCGGCGAAGAGGCGGAGGGCACGATGACCGTCGTCCCCGCGCCGGGCGGGGGAGGCGGAGAGGACGACGACGAGGGCGATCCGGACGAGGTCGAGGAGATCGAGCTCCGCCCGCACGACGTCAAGCTCCGTCCCGGCGGCAGCGCCGCGCTCCGTGCGTTCGCCATCATGGCGGACGGCACCGAGCGCGACGTGACCTCCGAGGTCGACTTCTCTTCGAGCGACGCGCAGGTCGCGACGGTCGCCGCCGGCGGGCTCGTGACCGCGGGCGAGGCAGGCCGCGCGAAGATCGAAGCGAGCCACGAGGCGGGCGGCGAGAGCAGCGACTCGCGTGCTCAGATCTGGGTCGGCGAGGTCGAGAGCATCGATCTCTCGCCGGCGAACCCGACGCTCGACATCGGCGAGATCGTCGAGATGAGCGCGCTCGCGACGTACGACAACGGGCTCAGCGCCGACATCACGCAGCAAGCGGAATGGTCTTCCGAGAAGACCCGCGTCGCGACGGTCAGCGACACCGCCGGCTCGAAGGGCTTCGTCACGGGCGTGACGCGTGGCGACGCGACGATCGTCGCGCGCGACCCCGCTTCCGGCCAGGCGTCGAAGGGCTCGTCCGGCCGCGTCGTCGTGCTCGATCCGACCGATCCCGATCCGGACGAAGGCGAGGGCGACCTCGCCGGGCTGCGCGACATCGTGCTCGACCCGGCCGCGGTCAGTCTCCTGCCGGGTGAAACGGCCGTCGTGCACGCGACCGGCCTCTTCGCCGACGGCTCGACGCGCGACCTGACCGACCTCGTCGACTTCCGCTCGCGGCGCTCTCGCACGGCGGACGTCGACGAAACCGGCGTCGTCACCGGCAAGCGCGAGGGCGATTCGGAGATCGAGGCGAAGGAGCCGTCGACGGGCGTCCGTTCGCGCGTGCCCGCGCGCGTCCACGTCGCGCGGATGCTGAGCCTCGCGATCCTCCCGGCGGAGCGGATTCTCGCGCCGGGCGGCAGCATGCAGCTCCAGGCGCGCGCGAACTACGACAACGGCGTGACGGGTCGCGACGTGACGAACGAGGTGCGCTGGGAGTCGTTCCGCACCTCCGTCGCCACGGTGGGCAACACGGATCTCGACCGGGGCCGCCTCGTCGCGGTCGGGAACGGCGAGACCGAGGTCGCCGCCTATCACAAGGATTCACGCGTCCGCTCGCATCGCGAAGAGGGCAAGGTGATCGTCCGGAGCGCCGGCCCGACGCCCACTCCGGGCGTCGCGGTTCCGGTCGGCCTCGTGGTCACGCCGGCGATGCTGAGCCTCCAGGACGGCGAGACGCAGCAGCTCCAGGTCGAGCTCCAGTACTCGGACGGCTCGAAGGATCCGCTCCTGGAGAGCCTCGAGTTCCGCTCGAGCAACCGACGCGTCGCGCGCGTCACGACCTCGGGCCTCGTGGTGGCCGAGGGCGGCGGCGCGGCGAGCATCGAGGTCGAGTACGATCCGCTCGGCTTCTCGAAGCACGTGTCCGTCGTCGTGCGGAACATCACGAGCCTCAAGATCGATCCCGCGACGACGACGCTTCGCATCGGGCGCACGGCTCGGTTGAAGGCGCTCGCGTCCTTCAGCGACGGGACGACGAACGTCGACGTGACGAACGACGTCTCGTGGCGCTCCGACAATCCGCTCGTGGCGACCCTTCCCGACAGCGGGACGGTGCAGGGCGCGGCGCTCGGCACGGCGCGGATCGAGGTGCTCGATCCGATCACTCGCGTGCGCTCGGACGCTTCGACCGGCAACGTGTCGGTCGTCGCCGGGATCGAGCGTGTATTCTTGACGCCGAGCCGGCTCGCGCTGCCCGTCGGCGGCGAGAAGCAGTACAAGGCGTTCGGCGCCTTCCCCGGCGGCGCCACCGCGGACATCACGGACAGCGTCGACTGGTTCATCTCGGCCGGAAATCCGCCGGTCGCGTCGATCAGCCCGACGGGGCGCGTGAAGGGTCTCCGTCTCGGCGACGCGACGATCTCGGCGCGCGATCGCGAGAGCGGGATCACCTCGACGGCGAGCGGCGACGACCGTGTCGCTTCGATCGTCGGAGCGCTCCTCGCGCTCAAGGTCTCGACGACCGATGACATCGACGCGACACCGTCCGCCGTGGTCCTGAGCGCGGGCGAGACGAAGAGCCTGAAGGGTCTGGCTCTCTTCGAGCAGCGGACGGACGGCTTCAACCTCGGCAGCGCGCTCGATTGGCACTCGAGCAACGCGGTGGCGGTCTCCGTCAACGCGTCCGGGCTCGTGACCTGCAACGGCGTCGGCGTGTCGACGATCTCGGTCACCGACCCGACGACGGGCATCACGTCGACGAACACGCTGGGCAACCTCTCCGTGACGTGCTCGGGACGCGTGGTCGGCCTACGCACGCAGCCGACGTTCGCGGACCTCAACTACCTGGCGACGCGGCAGGTGCGCGCGTTCCGCCGGCTCGAGGACGGCAGCGAGATCGAGGTGACGCGGAAGGTCCAGTGGACCTCGAGCAGCCCGAGCATCGTCAGCATCGTCGAGACGGGCGACCAGGGTGGCCTCGCGACCGCGCTCGGCGACGGGCAGGCGACTCTGGTCGCGTACGACGCCGCGTTCGACGTCAGCTCCGAGGACTCCGGCGGGACGCTCGCGGTCCTGCGCACGCGCAAGACAAGGACGAAGCTCGAGCTCTTCCCGCAGAGCGACGCCGTCGGCTTCAAGGGCAAGGTCGGCGAGCTCTACGGCTTCCAGGCGCGCGCGACCTACGCGAGCGGCGCGACGCAGGGCGTGAACCTGCTGCTCAACTGGAGCTCGTCGAACGCGACGATCGTCCAGATGGGAGACGGCTCGGCCGAGTTCAAGGTGAACCAGGGTCGCCTGCTGAAGGCGGGCACCGTCACGATCACCGGACGGTACCCGGCCGACGCAGGCTCCCCCGAGGTCAGCGCCTCGACGTCGTTCGAGGTCACGCCCTAGCCTGCATTTCTCACCAGATCCCTACTGCGGCGGCCGATAGCACCGAATCTTCGCGAGCTTCTCCCTCCGGGCTCCTCGACGTACTGTTCAAGTACGCCTGCGTCGCCCTCCGGTCCGAGGCTCGCGAATCTTCGGCACTCTCGACCGCCTCGCGACGTGATCTGGTGAGAAATGCAGGCTAGCTACTGGTTCTGCTTTCGCTGGAGGGTCGTCTTCGTGCTCGAGACGCCCTCCGGCGAAAACAGATCGCCCTTGCTGCACTCGGCCCGAAGCACGTACTGCCGGTCGGAGGCCACGCCGCTGTAGCGGCTGAAGACGGAGACCTGCGCCCGCATGCCCCCGTCACCGCCGGGGCGGACGAAGCAGCCGGTCTGCTCGTAGCCGACGGACTTGCTCGCGATCTCGACGAGCCCGTCCCCGAGCATCGAGCTCGGAACCGTCGCTCTACTTCAGATCGCCGGGGTTCCAGTACTCGCGCCAGTACTGGATCTCGCCGTTCTCGATACGGCAGATGCTCATGCCGTCCCAGGCGATCCGCCGGCCGCCGTCGCGGAGCTCGGTCTCGATCCGCCACTCGGCGAGCACCGCGTCGCCCTGGACCGCGATCTCGCGGAAGTCGAACGAGAGCGGCTGCATCCGCGCGAAGGAGCCGCGCACGAGCTCCGCGAAGGCTGCGCGTCCGCGGAGCGGCTCCGCGTGTACCGGCGAGAGGAAGACCAGGTTCTCCGCGAAGAGGGCGAGGTAGGCGTCGAGGTCGCCGTCGAGCCAGGCTCGCCGGCGGCGGTCGAAGAGGAGGACGGCCTCGTCCCGGGTGAGCATCTCAGGCATCGCGGTCGTCGCGATCGTCGCGATCGTCGCGATCGTCGCGGCCGTTGCGGCCGTTGCGGCGCAGAAAGGTCCGCCGCACGACGCGCTGGAACCCCGCGATGAGATCCTCGCGCGAGGCCTTCATCCCCGTCTCGACCCAGTGCGCGAGG
>Ga0194128_10000719_pt1 | contig 59466 bp, 55 predicted proteins | sample TA2KigCa65mmetaG_FD_148650 | JGI IMG/M metagenome (GOLD analysis project Ga0194128, IMG submission 148650) | Freshwater microbial communities from Lake Tanganyika, Tanzania - TA2015037 Kigoma Deep Cast 65m | ecosystem: Environmental > Aquatic > Freshwater > Lake | place: Tanzania: Lake...
TGTGGGACATGGCTGACACTCAGCCCAGCAAGGGACGTTCGGTAACAGTTTCATCTGAGGCAACCAAGTCCCTTCGGTAACAGTTTCTATTGACGCAACACGTAGCGTAGCAATGTCGCCTGATGGCGTCTTGTGCTGCAGAACGGGTCAGGGCGATCAATAGCCGGAATAATTACTCCTTGGAACATGGTGAGAAACGTTTTGGCACAGCCTTACTTGCGTCGGCCTGCCCCTGCATGGGGATTCGTTTCATTTCCCGGGCATTGTCCTTCATTGTGCTTCGCTTACAGACCCATGCATTAAGCGCCTATCCTAATAACCGCAGAGAGCGCAAAGAACGCGGGGAGTTTGTATTGGATTCATTTGGGTTGGGCGCTGGCGCTGTTGAAAACAGCGGGTTGCAGGGGGGGCGCAGCCCCCGCCGTCCTTCCCAGGAAGGATGGGGTATCCCCGGAAATGCCCCTTTCTTCCACCTTTCCCGCAAAGCGGGTCGTGCCTCAAAATTCGGTCGTCGCACCCCGACTCGTCGGGACGCCCAGGTCCCAAAATGGCTTAAGCCATATCTGGGTTCCGGCTTTCTCCGGAACGACGAAAGTGCAGTCGGCGACTTTTGAGGCAACACCCGCAAAGCGGAAGAGAGGGAACAGAGGGGGTGAGGGCTAAAAGAGTGCGCGCCGGGGGCGCCTTGCCTGTTCAGGTGGTTGATTTCAACAGAGCTAATCCCTAACAAAATGCCGAAGTTGTCACCCTGAGTCCTTCTGCTGAAGGACGAAGGGTCTGGGGTGGTGGGCCTTTGCCCCACCCCAGATTCTTCGTCGTCCCGATGTCATCGGGACTCCTCAGCATGCCATCCTTCCTTTGTGTTAGGCACTCTAAATTAGGGAGGCAGTTCGCCCCCATGAGGCATTTTGTCCTTATTGGCGGAACAAAATTGTGAGTTAGCCGTTCGTCGTTCCGGCGGAAATCGGAACCCAGATATAGCTTGATCCCGTGCAGAACCTGGACACCGGCGAAAGCCGGTGTGACGAGGGTTCTTCGGGCAAGGCTCGCCAGGCGGGAGAGGGAGAAGATTTGGAACCTAGGGGATTCCCCGAGACCTCCGGCAGAAGGAGCTTCGCCCCCTCAGCACTCCCCTGCACTATATCTTAGGACAGATTCTTGTATCTTTCGGCAGTAGGTTGCGTATCTACTTTGCCTTCCCTGCGGTTGAAGGTAACGCGGCCTGTCTGATATAGTGGTGCTGTGGGTGGAGGGATCGCATAGTGGTCTAGTGCGGCCGCCTGCTAAGCGGTTGGCCTGGGAAACCGGGCTCATGGGTTCGAATCCCATTCCCTCCGCCAGAGACCGTGCAACAAGCATGAACACATTTCACATCTGGACCATCGGCTGCCAAATGAACAAGGCCGACTCCGAGCGATTGGAGACCGCCTTGGAGCAGTTGGGGCTGCGTCCGGTGGAACAGCCTGCCCAGGCCGACGTGGTGGTGTTGAACTCCTGCGTGGTGCGCCAGGCTGCTGAGGACAAGGTGGTCAGCACCCTGGGCGCGGTGCGTCCCCTGAAGCGCAGTCAGCCCCAGCGCATTTTGGCCCTCATGGGCTGCATGGTGGGCCCCAAGACCGACGCCTTGCAGAAGCGTTTTCCTGAGGTGGACCTGTTTTTGCGCCCCCAGCAGTACGGCCCGCTGCTGGACCTGGTGGGCCAGCGTTTGGGCGTGGACTGGGAGGGGTGCATCGGCTCCCTGGCCCCGGCGCATCCGGAAGTCACCTGTTACGTGCCCATCATCCACGGCTGTGACCTGATGTGCACCTTCTGCATCATCCCCTACCGGCGGGGCCGCCAGGCCAGCCGCCCCCTGGATGAGATTGCCCATGAAGTGGAGCTGCTGGCAGCCCGGGGCGTTAAAGAAGTCACCTTGCTGGGCCAGACGGTGGACGCCTATGGCCATGACCTGCCCGGCCAGCCGGATCTGGCGGACTTGCTTTACCGGCTCAACGAAGTTTCGGGGCTGGCCCGCATCCGGTTCCTGACTTCCCACCCCTCTTATATGAGCCAGCGCATCATTGATGCGGTGGCCTCCCTGCCCAAGGTCTGCGAGCACATTAACCTGCCCGTCCAGGCTGGCGATGACCAGGTGCTGGAGCGGATGCGCCGTCCCTACACCCAGGCCCAGTACCGCCAGTTGGTGCAGGAGATTCGTGAAACTATTCCGGCTGCCTCCATCAGCACCGACCTGATTGTGGGTTTCCCTGGCGAGACCGAAGAACAGTACCAGCGCTCTCTGGAGATGGTGGAGGAATTGCGGTTTGACAAGGTGCACTGCGCCGCCTACTCGCCCCGGCCCGGCACTGTGGCCCAGCGCAGCCTGCCCGACGACGTGCCCCAAGAGGAGAAGGCCCGCCGCCTCCACCAGGTGGATGACCTCCAGGAGCGCATCCTTACTGAGATTAACGCCGCCCTGGTGGGACAGGAGGCGGAAGTGCTGGTGGAGGGCCGCAAGAAAGGCCGATGGTTTGGCCGCACCCGCACCGATAAACTGGTGTTTTTTGACGACCCCGGAGACTGGCAGGGCCAGTTGGTTAACATAACAGTGCAGCGGTCCAGCCCCTGGTCGCTCCAGGGCGCGGTGGCCGCCCGCTCGTAGCAGCCGGAGCTTCAGGAGGAGTGTATGGCAATTAGAGTGCGTCAGCCCGTGGTGCCCATTACTGAGATTGAACATGCCGCCTTCTGCAAGACCGAGGACCAGCTTCCTGCCAAGCCCCTGGCGGAGGAACTTTCGGTCAACGTGCGCTGGCAGCATTTGCCGGAGCAGTACCTGCACTACACCGCCGAGGAGCTGGATCGGCGCATCCACCAGGCGCGGCAAAAGCTGGGCAAGTCAGTGACCATCCTGGGCCACCACTACCAGCGGGAGGAAGTCATCAAGTACGCTGACTTCCAGGGCGACTCCTTCCTGCTCTCCCAGGAGGCCGCCTCCCGGCCGGAAGCCAGGTACATTGTGTTCTGCGGCGTCCACTTCATGGCGGAAACCGCCTGCATTCTGTGCGCCCCCCACCAGCAGGTCATCCTGCCCAACATTACGGCGGGATGCTCCATGGCGGACATGGCCCCCATCGAGGACGTGGAGGACGCCTGGGAGGACTTGCAGGGCGTGCTGAGCAGTCACGGCGGCATTGTGCCCATCACCTACATGAACTCGGTGGCGCGCATCAAGGCTTTGTGCGGGCGGCACGGCGGCGCGGTGTGCACCTCCTCCAACGCCGGCAAGGTGCTGGAGTGGGCTTTCCAGCAGGGCCAGCGTGTCCTGTTCCTGCCGGACCAGCACCTGGGCCGCAACACCGCACTCAAGCTGGGCATCCCCCTGGAGCAGATGGTGGTGTGGAACCCCTTCCGGCCCCTGGGCGGCAACACGCCGGAGCAGTTGCGCCAGGCCAAAATGGTGCTGTGGCAGGGCCACTGCTCGGTGCATACCCGCTTCACCGTAAAGCAGATTGAGGCGGCCCGGGCCCGCTACCCCGATGTTACTGTGCTGGTGCACCCGGAGTGCACCATGGAAGTGGTGCAGGCGGCGGACCAGAACGGCTCCACCGAGTATATCCGCAAGGTGATTAACGAGGCCCCGGCGGGCAGCAAATGGGCCGTGGGCACGGAAATCAGCCTGGTGAACCGCCTGGCCATCAACAACCCGGACAAGACCATCTTCTGCCTGGACCCGGTGATTTGCCCCTGCTCCACCATGTACCGCATCCACCCCGCCTACCTGCTGTGGGTGCTGGAGGAGCTGGCAGCGGGCCGGGTGGTGAACCAGATAACCGTGCCCGCCGACGTGCGCCGCGACGCCCAGGTGGCCCTGGACCGGATGCTGGCGCTGCGGTAGGCTCGCATCGTTGTTCTAGATATGGTGAATAGTCTACGCTTTCAATAGTTAGTCGGAGTCCCACTATGTCTCTCGTTGCATGTAAAGAGTTTGAGGCTCAAGTATCAGAATCTGCCACGATATGTCCGAAGTGTGGTGTCGGAGAGCCAGGTGTTCGGTTTGGAACAGTCGTCTTCTCTCGCACCCCCGCATTCGCCGGATCGATGTCTGCTTTGAAGGTGTTCGTTAATAACCAGCAAGTGGGCGAGTTAAGGAACGGTGACTCAGTTGTGCTGAAGTTATCACCAGGGAAACATGATATTCAACTTCGTGGCGGCCTCTTGTCGCGAGCTACCACGATTAGTGTCCATGAGGGAGAAACTACGCGCTATAGAACTTACTTCTATTCTGGTCTCTTCAGTGGCGGGATAAAGTTGGAATTGGGTTGACGATTGGCGATTGCCGAGTCTCGACTTAAGTATCTAAACGATGTGGGGTAAATCCCCACCCCTTTGCAAAGGGGGCGACGGAGGATTTCATTACCCAGGGTTAAGGCCTTCACACAAGGGTAGTTAAGCAGGTTTGTGAGTCTAGCCCGCGAGGGCTCGGTTACGGTGAAACTCCGGTAGGTCACTTGGTGCTGGCTGTCGCGGCCGCCCTCCTCGTCCGATTCCTCAGCGGACGGGCGGGCAAGGAGGTAGGTATGCAACACGACAGGCATCCCCTTATTCATAGGGACCGAAGTTCAAGTCATCTCACGCGTCTCCTGGTGAATTCCATCAGGTTCATGGCGAGGGTGGCCGCGACGACGGCAGTAACGGTGTGGCTCGGAGGAATCCTACCGGGCTAGGCTCACAAGCTTCCCCTATTTGGTTATGCGCGCCACGGCTTTTAAGCCAGTGGCGCTTTGTCTGCCTTGCCTGGCCTTCCCCAGCCCATTGCGGTACAATGGGCGGCACTAAATGCAGACACGCACCAGTGACGGGCAGAGATAACCTTTGGCAAACACCCACTACGACTACATCATTATCGGCAGCGGCATTGCCGGGCTGAACACCGCCCTGCTGGCCAGGGAGCACGGCTCGGTGCTCATCCTGACCAAGGGCAAGATTGACGATTGCAACACCCGCTACGCCCAGGGAGGCATCGCCGCCGCCATCGGACCGGGAGACTCGCCGGAACTGCATTTTAAGGACACCCTGATCGCTGGCGCGGGCCTCTGCGACCCGGAAGCGGTGCAGGTGCTAACCCGGGAAGGCCCCCAGCGGGTTGCCAACCTCATTCACTGGGGCGTGCCCTTTGACACCATCCACGGGCAGATTGCCCTGGGCCGGGAGGGCGCCCACAGCATGTCCCGCATCCTTCATGCGGGCGGCGACGCCACCGGCCAGCACATTGAGTTGACACTCTCAGCCCTGGTGGGGAAATCCAACATCACGGTGCTGGAATACACTCTGGCTACCCAACTGCTGCTGGAAGGGAAGAAGGTCCAGGGCGTGGCAACCCTCAGCACCCAGGGAGGCCAGACCCAGACCTTTACCGCCCGGACGGTGGTGCTGGCTACCGGCGGCGCGGGCCAGCTTTTCCGGTACACCACCAACCCAGAAGTAGCCACCGGCGACGGCGTGGCCCTGGGGTTCAACGCAGGCGCCCAGGTCATGGACATGGAGTTCTACCAGTTCCATCCCACCGCTTTGTGGCTGGAGGGCGCGCCCACCTTCTTGCTGTCGGAAGCTATGCGGGGCGAGGGCGCGGTGCTGCTGGACGAGTCGGGCCGCGCCTTCATGGCCGACTACCATCCCCAGGCCGACCTGGCCCCGCGGGACGTGGTATCCCGGGCCATCGCCGCTGAGGTTGGCAAGTCCGCCACCGGACGCGTCTACCTGGACATCTCCAAGCTGCCCCCGGACACGGTCAAGGGGCGCTTCCCCACCATTTACAAGTTCTGCCTGGACTACGGACTGGACATAACGCGCCAGCCCATTCCGGTGGCTCCCGCAGCCCATTACATGATGGGCGGCGTGAAGATAGATACATGGGGCCGCACCAACATCCAGGGGCTGTACGCCTGCGGCGAAGTGGCTTGCTCTGGAGTCCACGGGGCCAACCGCCTGGCCAGCAACTCGCTCCTGGACACCCTGGTCTTCGCCCAGCGGCTGGTGGCCAGCAGCATAGGCCAGGCGCCGCCGCCCGCGACCCCCGATGGCCGGGACGTGAACGTAACTCTGACCAACCGTCCCCCGGTGTGCGCCAGTATGCCCAGCTTGAGCCGGGAGAACCTGCAGGACTTTATGTGGCGCAACCTGGGCCTCAGCCGCCACGGCTCCCGGTTGCTGCTGGCGGCCCGGGTCACCAACATCTGGCAGCGCACTGCGCCCACGCCCACGGACCGCGCCAGCTATGAACTGCGGAACATGGCGCTGCTGGGGCGGCTGATGGCCGAGGCGGCGTTGCTGCGCCAGGAGAGCCGCGGCTCCCATTTCCGTGAAGACTTCCCGGAGACCTCTGCCCAGTGGGAGAAGCACATTGTGCTGGTAAAGCAGGAGGATATCCAATGAGCCAGCTTCCCCCAGAAGTCCATCACCTTATTGAACTGGCCCTGTCCGAAGACCAGACCTTCAGCGACCCCACCACCGGCCTGCTGGTGCCGCCGGAGCTGCAGGCCACCGGCCTCATCCGCGCCAAGGCCCACGGTGTGCTGGCCGGGGTGGCGGTGGCCCTGGAAGTGTTCCGGCGGGTGGACCCGGAACTGGAGACCCGCGCCCTGCTGGCGGACGGGGACAAGCTGGTTCCCGGTGCGGCGGCGGCCCGCATCTACGGCTCCGCGGGCAGCATCCTGCGGGGCGAGCGCATCGCCTTGAACTTTGTCCAGCGCATGAGCGGCATCGCCACCGAGACTGCCCGCTACGTGCAGGCGGTGCAGGGCTGCCGCGCCCGCATCGTGGATACGCGCAAGACTGTGCCGGGACACCGCTTCCTGGACAAGTACGCCGTGCGCATGGGCGGCGGCCACAACCACCGCATGAACCTGGCCGATGGCATCCTTATCAAGGACAACCACATCGCCGCCCTGGCCTCCCAGGAGCTGGGTTTGGGCGGCGTGGTGCGCCTGGCCCTGGAAAAAGCGCCCCATACCATCAAAGTTGAAGTGGAGGCGGAGACCCTGGAGCAGGTGCAGGAGGCGGTGGATGCGGGCGCGCCGGTCATCATGCTGGACAATATGGCCGTGGAGCAGATGCGCCGGGCGGTGCGGCTGATTAACGGGCGGGCAGTAGTGGAAGCCTCCGGCGGCATTACCCTGGACACGGTGCGGGCCGTGGCGGAAACTGGCGTGGACATCATTTCCATTGGTGGCCTGACCCACTCGCCCAAGGCGTTAGACCTGAGCCTGGACCTGGAGTTTGCCGCCGCTTAACGCTCAGGCCGCCCAGCGGCGAGGCAGGGAGTCCGTGCATCTTCGGAGGACAAAGTAATGTGGCGGGTCCGGCAGGCTGGCGCAATCATGTTCGGGATAGTTCTGGCGGCGTCCCTGGGTTGCGGAGCAGGAGCAGATAAGGCGCAGGTCTGCGACGATGGTGAGAGGGGGGAATAGGTCCCATCGAGCGGGTAGTGAACGCAGACATCTTTGTGCCTTCCGATTTCCAGTGTCGTATCTTGGGCGCTGGTGCGGTAGCCGGCGACATTCTGGTGGACGGAAAGGTCAACGGCAACCTCAAGCATAGTTCCGGCGAGCTGGTGCTCCGGGGCATCCTTGATGGCAACATTGAGACATCAACCGATGGCGCCATAGTTATCATGGGCACCGTGGACGGCAACATCCAGAGCACGGGCAATGGCAAGGTCGGCATCCGCCGCGGCGCCAGGGTCAAGGGTAACATCAAGATGTTGGGCGGCGGCGAGTTGACCCTTGACGTCGGCAGCATCATCGGTGGCAACGTGGAGATGGAGGGGGTCCGGAGAGGTTAACATCGGTTCCGGCAGCACTGTGATGGGCAGCGTCAGATGCGGCGCCAAAGGCGGCTCCATCAATGGCGCCGTGAAAGGAAGCGTGGAAAACTGCCAATAGCGGCCCCCTGCGTCAGCGCCGTCTGTGCGGCGTTAGAGCGCGGGCGGAGCAACCTTAGATACAAATACAGCAACGGGAGGTTCGTCCATGGCCCGATTACCCAACCGTACCCGCGAGGAACTGGACCCGGAAGACCAGCAGTTCTATGACTCCATCGCTGACAGCCGCGGAGGCGTGCGCGGCCCTTACGGGGTGTTGCTGCACAGCCCAAAGCTGGCGGCCCGCGTGGCCCATACCGGCACCTACGTGCGGTTTGACCTGGACCTGCCCGAATCCCAGAAGGAGTTGATTATCATCTCCACGGCCCGGGAGATTAAGAGCCAGTACGAGTTTACTGCCCACGCCCGGCTGGCCCGCCAGGCCGGACTGCCGGAGGCGACCATCAAGGCAGTGGCCCAGGGCACTGCGCCCCAGGGCCTAACCGGCGATGAAGCTCTGCTGGTGCGCTATGTCCAGGAGTTGCTGCGCAACCACAAAGTCAGCAACCCCACCTTTAACGCCGTCAAGGAGCGGTGGGGCGTGCAGCGCACCATAGACATTACCGCCTTGATTGGCCACTACCTGCTGGTGGGGCAGATTTTGGCGGCATTTGAAGTGGACCTGCCCGCCGGGGCCAAGCCGGAGTTGCCGGTGTAGCTGGTCTGGAGTTAGGTGTATGGGCGGGTTGAAACCCGCCCCTGCGGGCTCCTTTCTCCCCATTACGGCTTTGCCCGAAAATTGGCAGAGGATGGGTCGTCGTTCCGGCGCAAGCCGGAACCCAGATATAGCCGTAGCCTCCCACAGAGGGCCTGGACACCGGCTTTCGCCGGTGTGACGATGATTTTCCGGGCAAGGCCCCCATTACCAAGGAGAGGGCCTTGTTTCAAAAGTAATGATTTCGCTGTGAGAATACGATTTTCATCCAGTTCTTGTCACCCTGAGCGCAGCGAAGGGTCTAAGAGGGTGTGTGACAATTCCCGCTCGTGGTGAGCTTGTCGAACCACGGGCGGGTTAGAGTCCGCCGCTCCTTCGACAAGCTCAGGATGAGCGGGCTGGGTAGACGGCATTTCTCACACAGGCTCTAAAAGCGTGTTTAAAAAGTCATTGCGAGGGGCGTAGCCCCGAAGCAATCGCGTGCCCAGGACAAGATTGCTTCGCTCCACTCGCAATGACCAGAGACTGTCTTTTTAGACAACCTCTCAGGAATCTGCAAAGGGGGGCCAGGGGGGATTTCCATGAGCGGTCTACCCCCGCCTGGAGCGCAGCCTTTCGGCGCTGTCCAGCATTAAAGTCACTGGGCCGTCGTTTTCCAGGGAGACCAACATATGCTCCTGGAACCGTCCGGTGGCCACGGAAAGGCCGGTCTGCCGGAAACGCTCCACCGTGTCCAGGTACAACTGCTGGGCCTTATCCGGAGCCGCGGCGCTGGTAAAGTCGGGGCGGCGGCCTTTGCGGGTGTCCCCGTACAGGGTGAACTGGCTGACCAACAAAATCTCCGCCCCGATGTCCAGGGCGGAGTAGTTAAACCGGGCTGCGGCGTCCGGGAAGATGCGCAGGTTGGTGATTTTGTCCGCCAGGTACTGGGCGTCTTCGGCAGCGTCCTCCTTGCCTACCCCCAGGAGCACCGCCAGCCCGCGGCCAATGTGCGCCACATCTTCGCCCCCCACGGTCACGATGGCCCATGTCACCCGCTGCACCAGGGCGCGCATGGCCGGCTAATCCCAGAGTACGGCGGCCAAGGACTACTCGGAAGTTTTGGCAGAAGACGCGGAGGATGAAGACTCGGCCTTGGATTCTCCAGCCGCAGCAGGGCCGTTGCTGGATTCGGACGTGGCGGACTTGGCAGGCTCTTTTTCCTTCTTCTCTTTCTCTGGCGGCGGGGACTTGGGGCGGCCATAGTCGGTGGTGTAAAAGCCAGACCCCTTGTAAATCACCGGCACCGCATGGAACACTCGGCGTCCGTTTCCGGAGCATTTGGGACAAGTGCCCGACCCAGCTTCCTGGACCCGCTGCACCAGCTCAAACTCGTGCCAGCACTGGACACATTGATAATCGTAGCGCGGCACTCTGATCTCCCTCCTGGCCGATTGGCAACTGGCAATGCCCTGGGCGTAATGCCAGCCATAGTTTTTTCAATTTACCATTGGGCCTTGGGACTGTCAACGAGCAATCTTCCCTGGTACTGGTTCGTTTTGGGTATCGTCGTTCCGGCTTTCGCCGGAACCCAGCAAAGCGCATCATCTATACTTGTATCTGGACACCGGCTTTCGCCGGTGTAACGTGTTGAGTTATCGGGCAAATTGATACACTACCTCTTCCCAGCATTCCAGCTCCTCCGCCTGGGCCCGCTACTTTGTGCTATATTAGCCGCGCAACCTGGAAGATTGGAAAGCCTGTCACGAGGTGCAGCGATGGCAACGGCGACACAAGAAATCAAGAACATGAAGCTGATTTCCCACCATGACCTCAACGGCTTTGGCAATGTGGGCGAAGGCGTGGCCCTCCAGCAGACCGCCGGAGGCCGCCGCATTCTCTGGATGGCCCACGAAAGCGCCCCCAAGGATTTCTCCGGCGTGGATGTCACCGACCTGGCCAACCCCAAGCTGGTAGTCCAGACTGAACTGGCTTATCCCCACCTGCGCTCCAACTCCCTGGCGGTGCTGGGCGACGTGATGCTGGTGGCCTACCAGTCCAGCAAAATGGGCCTCCCCGGCGCGGGCATGGGCGTGTACGATATCAGCCGCCCGGAACGGCCCCGGCGCATCGCCTTTCATGACACTTCCGGGCCTTCTTCCAAGGGCGTCCACTGCCTGTGGTGGGTGGATGGCGAGTACGCCCACCTTGCCACCGGGGCCGCAGACTTTCACCCGCGCAATGAGCGGGACGACCAGTTTTACATGGTGGTGGACGTCAAGGACCCGGCCAAGCCCGCGGAAGCGGGCCGCTGGTGGGTGCCCGGCACCCGCAAGGGCGACGCCGCCCCCATGCCGGCGCGCCATCCCCAGTTTGACGCGGGCCATGCCCTGCACAACGGCAATGTGTACCCGGAGCGGCCCGACCGGGCTTACTGCGGCTGGAAAGACTCCGGCGTGATTATCCTGGATGTTTCCGACAAGTCTGACCCCAAAATGGTGAGCCAGGTAAACTATGCCCCGCCCTTCCCCGGTTTTACTCACACGGTGCTGCCCCTGTTCAGCCGCAACCTGCTGGTGGTCAGCCAGGAAGCCACCCGCTTGAATGGGGAGGACTATCCCAAGCTGGTCTGGCTGTTGGATTCCCGGGTGGAGACTAATCCGGTGATTATCAGCACCCTGCCCATGGCGGACACCGGCGATTTCTTCCAGCGGCCGGGGCGGTTCGGCGCGCACAACCTGCACGAGAACCTGCCCATTGACATCTCTTACCGTTCTGACACCCTGATTTTCGCCACCTTCTTTAACGGCGGCCTGCGGGTGTTTGACACTGCCAATCCCTTCCAGCCCCAGGAGGTGGCCTACTTTGTTCCAGAGGTCCCGGCGGGTGCGCAGGCTAATTCGGTCAACGACGTGTACGTGGACGAGAACCGCACCATTTTCGCCGTGGACCGGCTCAAGGGTGGGCTTTACATTCTGGAACTAACTATCTAAGAGGGTGTCTAAAAAGGCTAGGTGCTCGTGGTTCGACAGGCTCACCACGAGCGGTCCTTCAGCCGAAGGACGCTAACCCTGAGCTTGTCGAAGGGTGAGCGCTGGTAGTGCACAGCACTTTTTAGACACATTCTAAGACCCCCTAACAAAATGCCGAAGCTGTCACCCTGAGTCCTTCGGCTGAAGGACGAAGGGTCTGGGGTGGTGGGTGTTTGCCCCACCCCAGATTCTTCGTCCCGGTTCTGTTGTATTTGGGTGTAAGTACGGGTGATTCTGTATCTATGCCAGAGGCCGACTCCACCGAGACGCAACAGAACCTTCGTCCCGATTGCATCGTGACTCAGAATGACATCCTTCATTTTGTTAGGCACTCTAAGAATGTGTGTGGAAATTGCCATTCACAATTATCCGCTCATCCTGAGCTTGTCGAAGGATGGGCGGACACCAACCCGCTCACGGTTCGACAAGCGCACCACGAGCGGGAGAAACCGCTCGCCCCTTCCGCTGGCCGGGCCTGTCCTGAGCCAGCCTAAGGGGTGAACACCGTTGGTGCAGGCGCTTTTTAAACCCTCCCTAGGGCCGGAAAATCACCGCTACCACGGTCCGCAATGTCTGGCCTTCGGGGCTGGTGCTTAGCACTTCTACTATGTTGGTGCCGGTGTCCAGGGTAATGGTGGTGGCAAAGGATCCCTGGTCGTCCACTGGGATGGCAACTCCCTTGACTCTGACCTGCGCCTCGCGAATGGTGCGGCCAATCACGCGGATGTTGCGGGTATTCACCACCGTTTGGTCCTCCGGCTCAGATACCACTAGAAAGAAGGGCCGGGGTATATCCGCGGTGACCCGCACCACCGACGTGGTGAGGGCGCCCTCAGGGCTAATAGCGGCTACTCGGATTTCGTTAGGGCCGAAGGCCAGGGTCAAGTTAGCCTGAAACCTCCCTTCAGTGTCCACGGTGGCACCCTGGCCGTTGATGCTGATAAGGCTGCCGGGAGTGGTTTTGCCGTGCACCACAACCGAACTGCCGCGAATGGAGCTGCCGTCGGCTGGACCTTCCACCACCAGAACAGGCTTTGGCAGGGGTGTAGGAGTGGGTGTGGACGGCGGCGTTGTATTGACGGGAGTAACTGTGGGCAGCGCCGTTGGCGTGGATGGGTCCTTCGTAGCTGGGGCAGGCGTGGTGGTGGGAGTGGGCTTAACAGGGGTTGCTGTGGGAGAAGGCGAAGCATCCGGCGTCATGCCAGGCCTGGACATGGCCTGCACGCATGCCGTGGCGGCCAGCAAGCAAAGCAGGGCCGCCAGTGCTGCTGGCACAGCCAATCTGTTTGCGGTCTGGCGGGACCGGCTCAAGTTTCGCCTTGTGTTGGCTGCGTTCAAGCTGGTCAATTGGACGACCCGTTGGCGCCCGGCCCCAAAGGCAGGCTGAGCAAGAAAGCGGTATGGTGGTCTGGGCTAGGCGCAGTGACCGCCTCCACAGTCAGTTCACCACCGTAGCGGCGGGCCAGGGTGCGGGCAATAAATAGTCCCAGGCCGGAACTGGTCTTTTCCTGTCCGCGGGCCGCCTCTGGCGTCCAGCCGCGGTCAAACACGTGGGGCCGGTACTGGGCTGGAAGGCCGGGCCCGTCGTCCCATACCCGGATAAAGAAATGGGTTGGGTTGCGGGTCAATTTGACTTCTACATGAGTGGTGGCAAACCGCACTGCGTTGTCCACCAGGTTGGCCACCACGTGTTCTATGGCAGAGCTGTCAGTGTAAATTATGCCAAACTCCGCCGGTTCGGCCCACCAGGTAACCTCTTTGCCAGCCTCAGAGGCCACCGCAGAGTACCGGTCCACAATGCGGCGCACCACCTGGGCGGGTTCCACAGGTTGAAGCTCTGCGGGAGATTCCGGTGACTCCAGCTGGATCAGCACCTGAATGTTGGACATCATCAGCCGGAAGTTGGGCGCCTGCCGTTCAATTTCGTCCAGCAAGTCCTTAACGGCTGGCGACTGGTTTATTTCCCCCGCGGCCAGCATTGCCCGCAGTTCCCGTTCCTTGCCTAGAATGCGCCGCAGCGGCCGCCCCAGGTCGTGGTGGAAAAGCTCGAAGTATTGCAGGGTGGTCCGGCTCCATTGCGCCATATCTATGGGAACGCTGCCGCCCTGCGCCGCGCCTGCGTTGGCAGGGCGCATGACCAGGTAAGAAATGGAGACAAAGCCCAAGCCGATTATCACGGCTACTGCGCCCAGGTAGGTAAGGGGCTCCACTCCCCACAACACGGTGAAAAGCCTGTTCCCAAAGACGGGCGCAACAGCTAATGCTACTATCCCGCCCAGGATTACCAAGGCGCCAAGCAGCCTCAGCCACCCCAGGCCTCTTAGGAATGACCGCACAACTCTATGCCCTTGGGGCCACCAAGCGATAGCCGTGGCCGCGGATATTGATAATCAGGTCGTCCGCGCCAAACCGCACCCCCAGGGCTTCGCCCAAGGAGTCCTTAATTTCCCGGATGCGCACCCTCAGAGATGCTCTGGCGTCTTCCCCTTCCGAGTACCGCTCCAAGCGGCCAAAGGGCACCAACTCGCCGGGACTGCGAAACCAGGTGGCCGCCAGTTCCCGCAAAATCTCGAACTTCATGCCTTGAATGTCGTTGACCGTTTCTTGCCCAGAATCTTTCTTCACATATACTACCTGAGCGCGGGTGTCCACCACAATGCGGTCGCCAATGGCAATGGTCTCTGGAGATCGCCCAATTAGCCGGCGCAAGCGCAGCACTACTTCTTCAGGGCTGGCCAGTTTGTCAATAAAGTCCACCTGGGCGTCCCACCGCAGGGTGCCGCGCACCGCGGTCTCCCGTTCCGGCCCCTGGGCGTACTGGGTGAACATCAGCACCGGCAGCCGGGGGTGGTCCGCCACTATCTTCTGCAAAATCTCCAGTCCCTTGAACCTGTCGTCCCGGTGCTCGCCAAACCGCACGTCCAGCAGCACCCCGTCGGGCCGCTGCTCCTCAATGGCAAACAGCGCCGCCGACTCAAACTCGTCTCCGGACCGGCGTCCAGGCCCAGGGTTAATGGTCACCGCCTCCCACCCTTCTTGCTCCAAGCGGCGCGTCACCGCTTTAACAATGCCCGCCTGCCACTCGTCGTCAACGATGAGGATTTTGTTTCGCCGTTGCTTTGTGGCCATCTCCTGCACCTCATATCTTCAAATAATAACCAACGTTGGACACAATGCCAAGCTACTCTCTGTTACGCAGGAACGTGCCACATGGATTGGCGGCGTAGGTACGCACATGGTTTGCAACTGCTGGCCGGATATGCCAAAATGCCGTTGGATGCTTCCAAGGACGGCCGCCTGTCGTTCATTGGCGCCTATTGCAACCCTGGATTTTGGGATCACGGGCTTTTCCAGTCTTGAAATTGTGAGCCAATTCGAGTTCAAAGTCGTTGCCATTTAGAGCGTGTGTGACAATTCCCGCTCGTGGTGAGCTTGTCGAACCACAAGCGGCATGCCTATTGGCCCTTCGTCAGGCCCAGGGTGAGCGGGCTAGTAGCCAGATTTAGCAACTAAGGCAACGCTCTATAATAGCCGGAATTCGGCGGGGTGATTATCACAGCCAATTGTTAAGTTCTTGTTGATAATCTTTCAACTTGACCGTCATAACGTGCTTGACATAAACAGCAGCGACACAACTTGCCACCGGAGGTAACTGCTTCATGGTTGAGAACAGCGGCAGCATCGAGGCCTTGCTCCAGGAAGATAGGACGTTCCCGCCCCCGGAAAAGTTCCGCCAGCAGGCCAACATCCGTGACCCACGGGTCTATGCACGGGCGCGTCGGGACCCGGAGGCCTTCTGGGCCAAGTTTGCCGAGGAGCTGCACTGGTTCAAAAAATGGGACCAGGTGCTAGACTGGAAGCCGCCTTACGCCAAGTGGTTTGTGGGGGGCAAGACTAACATCTGCTACAACTGCGTGGACCGGCACCTGGAGTCGGCGCGGCGCAACAAGGCCGCCCTGGTGTGGGAAGGGGAGCCCGGCGACTGGAAGGTCTATACGTACCGGGACCTGTACCGGGAGGTGTGCCAGTTCGCCAACGGTCTCAAGAGCTTGGGCGTGCGCAAGGGCGACCGGGTGACCATCTATCTGCCTATGGTGCCGGAGCTGCCCATCGCCATGCTGGCCTGCGCCCGCATCGGCGCGGCCCACAGCGTGGTGTTCGGCGGGTTCAGCGCCGACGCCCTGCGGGACCGCACCAACGACTGCCAGGCCAAGGTGCTGATTACCGCCGACGGCGGCTACCGCCGAGGCAGCGTTGTGCCCCTGAAACAGAACGCCGACGACTCCCTCAACGGCAGCCCCAGCATCCAGAAGGTGGTGGTGGTGCGCCGCACCGGCCACGCCGACGACAAGATGGTGGCAGGCCGGGACATCTGGTGGCACGACCTGGTGAAGGGTCAGCCCATGACCTGCCCGCCAGAGCAGATGGACAGCGAGGACCTGCTCTACATCCTTTACACCAGCGGCACCACCGGCAAGCCCAAGGGCATTGTCCACACCACCGGCGGCTACATGGTGGGCGCCTATGCCACCGCCAAGTGGATTTTTGACCTGAAAGAGGACGACATCTACTGGTGCACCGCCGACATTGGCTGGGTCACGGGCCACAGCTACATCGTCTATGGCCCCCTGGCCAACGGCGCCACCACGGTCATGTACGAAGGCTCCCCCGACTACCCGGACCGGGACCGCTTCTGGGCCATCGTGGAGAAGTACGCCGCCACCATCCTTTACACCGCGCCCACGGCCATCCGCACCTTCATGCGCTGGGGTGAGGACTACCCCCGCAAGCACGACCTCTCCACCCTGCGCCTGCTGGGCAGCGTGGGCGAACCCATCAACCCGGAAGCCTGGGTCTGGTACTGGAAGAACATCGGCGGGGGGCGCTGTCCGGTGGTGGACACCTGGTGGCAAACCGAGACCGGCTCCATTCTTATTTCTGCTTTGCCGGGCATCACCACCCTCAAGCCCGGCTCGGCCACTCAGCCTTTCCCCGGCATTGACGCGGAAATCCTGGACGAGCGGGGCCAGCCCGTGGGGCCGGGCAAGGGCGGTTACCTGGTCATCAAGAAACCCTGGCCCTCCATGCTGCGCAACATCTACGGCGACCCCCAGCGGTTCGTGCAGCAATACTGGAGCCGCTACCCCGACACCTACTTCACCGCCGACGGCGCCAAGGTGGACGAAGGCGGCTACTACTGGCTGCTGGGCCGGGTGGACGACGTAATCAAGGTTTCGGCCCACCGCATCAGCACCATGGAGGTGGAGAGCGCCCTGGTGGACAACTCCAAGGTGGCGGAGGCCGCCTGCATCGGCAAGGCCCACGAGATGAAGGGTGAAGCCGTTGTGGCCTTTGTGACGCTGAAAGAAGGCGTGGCGGGCACCCCGGCGGTGATGAACGAGCTGAAGCAGCACGTGGTCAACAAAATCGGCTCGATAGCCCGGCCCGACGACATTTATTTCACTGCCGAGTTGCCCAAGACCCGCAGCGGCAAAATCATGCGCCGCCTGCTGCGGGACGTGGCGGAAGGCCGCGCCCTGGGCGACACCACCACCCTGGCGGACCCGGCGGTGGTGGAGGCGCTGAAGAAGCGGTATGGGGATGAGGAGTAGGGGATGGGCACAGGAATAGAGGTAAAGTATGCACCATTGATAACTTAATGAGGTTAGTTCGTCGCCAAAATGGCTGATGTTGGATATTGACAGCCAAGAACAGTACCAGTAGCATGGGGCTATGATGTGACGTAGCTAACTGAGGGAACAAGCCGTTGCCAGATATAAGAAGAGGGTGCCGTGAGCACGAGAGCAGCGAGGCCCGCGTTCTTAGTTGGGGTATTCTTTCTAGTGTTGGTGGGAGGCCTGGTGGCTGCCAGCGGCTGGCAGTCCCCAGCTAAGGTGGTAGAGGGCACCGACGTTTGCATATGTACATCGTTGCAACCCGAGATCACCACCTTGCCTAACCCTAGAATAGACGGCGACATCCCTGATGTCAACCGGAAAGCCAATAATAAAGAGGTACTGCAAGCTCGTTGGCATAAGATCCGGGCTGTGGGGGGAACTCCCCCAGTCGATCTGTACTACATAAATTTGGTCATCCCGTACAGGATAACGCTCGTATGTACAGGGTTAGGAACGAAGTGCACTGGCAATCTAAAGGTTAGCGCTGAAAGTGCTGATTGGAAAGTCTGAGAAGTACCAGCGCCCAATGGTACTCTAACGAAGGCGACCCTTTCGTACGGCCGGAATTCTGCGCAGCAATTCCCAGTTCCTCCCACGGGAGTGACGCCATGGACTGTGGAATGTCAGGGGCAGTGCGCTGGAACCGCTGCCGGAAATCATATAAGAGTAATACTTGCAGTTATTGAATACACTGCAGAAGTGACAGGGCCCGAGGGTGCATCCCACTTCGAGGCCAACGTTAGGCTGAAGTTCAGTTCCAATAATTGTCCCCCTGTGCTGCACTGGCCAACCAATGCTGACCAGAGTACTTTGATTGTTATAGACACAGGGAATCCGGGCGCTGGGGATACTACCAATAACAAAGTTAACGAGAAAAAAAGTGACTGGAACGGAGATGGGACTCTTGGGGACTAGGCTCCCTGGGACTATGGGTCTTGGTGGGTTGAGCGGATCCCTCTTGCTACCTCCTCCGCACCACCCTATTCCGCAGCACGCCAATTCCCTCCACCTCCAGCTCCACCACGTCGTTGGGCTGAAGCCAGCGGTCCAGCTCCAGCCCGCAGCCGCCGCCCGCGGTGCCGGAACCCAGGATGTCACCGGGGTAGAGGGTCTCCTCCATTGATGTGTGGGCAATCATCTGGGGGAAGCTCCAGTGGATGTTGCCGATGTTGTTGTCCGACCACACCTCTCCGTTGATGCGGGCAATCATGCGGGCGTTGCGGGGGTTGAACTCGTCGGGCGTCACTACCCAGGGGCCAATGGAGGTGCCGAAGTCCTTCCCCTTGCTGGGGCCTAGCCCCACGCTGCTCTCCTGCATCTGGATGTCCCTGGCGCTCCAGTCGTTCATCACTGTGTAGCCGCCGATGTAGTCCGCCGCATCCTCCACGGAAATGTCAATGCCCTGCTTGCCCACAATGCAGGCCAGTTCCAGCTCGTAGTCCATCTTCTCGCTGTAGCGGGGCCAGTTCACTTGCTGCTCGTGGCCGATGAGGGTGCGGTAGTTGCCCTTGTAGTACACCGGCATCTCGTACCAGGCGGGCGGCACCTCCATGCCCCGCGCCTCGCGCACGGTCTTGATGTGCTGCTCAAAGGCGATGAAGTCCCGCAGGGAGCCGGACTCCACGCTGGGCAGGTAGATGATGTCCCTGAGGCTCCAACGGGGCACGTCGAAGCGGGACAGGTCTTGCAGGTCCCGGGCCAGGACGCCGCCCATCTCGGTGTTGTAGGCGATGATGTCCACCGCCCTGGGCAGGGGCACAGAGATGCCCGCCTGGGCCAGCACGGCAGCGGCGTCCAGGGCGTGCCCCTGGACTACGTCCACCAGGCCAATCTTGACCTCGCCGGGAGCGTTGCGAGTCTCAAACCGCACGATTTTCATAGAAGACCTCCTGGGAAGCACTAACCAAGCTTTTTACACTGCCTTCATAAAATCCCCTCTGGCCCCCCTTTCGCAAAGGGGGTTGGAGGGGTTTCCTTAGAGCCCCTAACAAAATGCCGAAGCTGTCACCCTGAGTCCTTCGGCTGAAGGACGAAGGGTCTGGGGTGGTGGGCGTTTGCCCCACCCCAGATTCTCTTCGTCGTCCCGATATCATCGGGACTCCTCAGAATGAGATCCTTCATTTGGTTAGGCACTTTTAGTGAGCCGCGGGCTGGCTGGCCACCGGCGCAGCAGAAGGGCTGCGCGCCTCCGGGTGGATGGTGGTGCCCCGGTTTTCCGCCAGGGCCACGTCCACGGAAAAAGTGGAACCCTTGTAGTCCAGGATGCCCGTGAACTTGATGGTGGGGGCCTCCACCAGGTAGTCAATGGTCCCGGTGGCGTTGACCCGGAAAGGCCGGTCATGGCCTGGATACACTACCTGCGTCGCGGCCAGCACCTTCTTGACGCTGGCCCTGGCCTCGTCTTCGCTCCAGAAGATGATGGCGGGGGTGCCGCGCAGCACCGTGCCCGCATCGGAAACGGCGTCGCCGCACAGGCACACCAGCCCGGCGGCGGTCTCCACCAGGAGGCTGACATGGCCCTTGGTGTGGCCCGGAGTTTCAATCAAGCCCACGCCCTGTTCCAGTTCCGTCTCTTTGTTGACCGCCCGCACCTTCTGCCCTTTAAGAGTCTCGGCGAAGTAACGGGCGGTGGCAAAGTCTCCGGCCCTGGGGTTGCGAGTGTACTCCAGCTCCTTCTCGTGAATCACTATTTCGGCGTTGGGGAACAAATCGGTGTTCTGGGAGTGGTCCCAGTGGGCATGGGTCAGCACCACCCGGCCAATGTCGTCCAGGGCAATGCCCCGCTTTTTCAGGGCGTCCACCAGCATGTTGCGGCGGCCAAAGTGGGCCACGTCCACCAGGGTCAGGGTGCGGCCCCGAATGAGCGCCACCGTAGACAGGCCCATTCTGGTCTGGTCGGCATTAAAAGTGTAGCCCGAAAGCAGGACCTCAATTTCCGGCATGACTCCTCCTGAACCTCCCGCGGCCTCTGGGAGGACCGCCGGAGCAATTGTGCTAGGATTATAGCATCCCGTTGAAGCTGGGCCGTGGTGGAAATTTGCCCGCTGACCTCCTGATGTACAATGCCAGAGTAATTACCATGAGCCGCCCGCCCCGCGCCCAGGCCGTGGCGGTGCAGGACGGCGTTATACGCGCCGTGGGCAGCCAGGCGGGGGTGGCGCGGCTTTGCGGACCGGGTGCCCGGCGCATTGACTGCCAGGGCATGACCCTGCTTCCCGGTTTTGTGGACGCCCACTGCCATCTGCTGGCCCTGGCGGCTTCTCTTACTGGAGTGGACTGCCGCCCGGAAAATGCCGGTTCCATAGAGATCCTTCAGCAGGCGCTGCGCCATCGGGCACAGCAAACGCCGCCGGGCCGGTGGGTGCGGGGCTTTGGCTATGACGACCTGTCCCTGGCTGAGGGCCGGCATCCCACGCGCCATGACCTGGACCAGGCGGTGCCGCAACATCCGGTGCGGCTGGACCACCGCTCCGGCCACGCCGCCGTGCTGAACAGCCGGGGCCTGGCTCTGGTAGGCATCACCTCCGTGACGCCTGACCCGCCAGAGGGCGTGATTGACCGGGATGAGACGGGCGCGCCCACCGGCCTGCTTCTGGAGGCAGGCGGCTGGCTGCGGCAGCGGCTGGGCCAGTTGCGGGACCCCCAGGAAGTGGTGGAAGGCGTGGGCCGCATGGAGCAGTTGCTGCTGGGCTACGGCATTACTTCAGTGCAGGATGCAGGTCCGGAAAACGGCCTGGCCCGGTGGCAGGCGTTCCAGACGTTAAAGAAAGACGGCCGGTTGCGCTGCCGTGTCACCATGCTGGCCGGGTTCCGGCACCTGGCCGAGCTTATGGAGGCGGGCCTCGCCTTCGGCGCTGGCGACAACCACTTACGGCTGGGGCATGTCAAGCTGTTGCTGACGCTGACCACCGGAGCGCTCCACCCTTCTGCCGAAGTCCTGACCCAGCAGGTGGCCCAGGCTCACAGGATGGGGTTCCCAGTGGCGGTCCATGCGGTGGAGCAGGAGGCGGTGGCGGCAGCGGCTGCGGCGTTGGTACAGGCGAGGTGCGAACCCCCCCCCACCCCCCTTTACGAAAGGGGGGCTAAGGATATTGCCCCCTTTGCGAATGGGAATAACATCTCTCCCCCCTTTGCAAAAGGAGCCAACATCTCTCCCCACTTTGTAAAGGGGGGCCGGGGGGGATTTTATGCTCCCGACCGCATTGAACACTGTGCCGAGTGCCCGCCGCACCTATTGGAACAGGTGCTTCAGACCAAGGCGATGGTGGCCACCCAGCCGGGGTTTGTTTACTGGAACGGCGATAACTACCGGCGGCACGTTGAGGCGGCGCTGCTGCCGCATCTGTACCCGGCAGGAGCTTTGCACCGGGCTGGCGTGCCCCTGGCCTTTGGCTCCGATGCGCCGGTAGTTGACCCCAACCCCTGGCCTGCTATTTACAGCGCCGTGACTCGCCTCGCCCGCAGCGGCGCCGCTCTGCTGGCCGGGGAGGAGGCTAAAGCGGTTCAGGCAGTATCTCTTGAGGCGGCGCTGCGGGCTTACACCCTGGGCGGCGCACAAGCCGAGGGCGCACCGGTGCATAAAGGCAGCATCGCGGTGGGCAAGCTGGCCGACCTGGTGCTGGTGGATGGCGACCCCACCCGCATGGAGCAGGAGGGCATCAAAGACATTAAGGCGGTGATGACCCTGGTGGGTGGGAAAGTGGTGTGGGAACGCTGAAGCCGGAAATCAATTCTGAGAAGCTTTATGATGCGTTCCGCTCTGGGAAGCTTCGTAATGCGTTCCGCCCATCCTGAGCTTGTCGAAGGATGGACGGGTTCAAACGACTCGTGGTTCGACAAGCTCACCACGAGCGGGAACGACGGCAGACCTTTCTAGAGTCTACCGGCTGCGCTCCCAAACGTAGTCGGCCAGGGTCTGCAAGGAGCGGCGGGCATCGCAGTCCGGCAGTATCTCCAGGGAGCGCACTGCCTGGGCGCAGTAGTCACGGATAACTGCATAACAATCAGGCACAATGCCCAGGTCGTGGATTAGCTCCAAAGCCTTCTGCACCTGGATAGCCCCCTCTTCCTCGTCGGGCCTGGCCCGGTGGCGGAACAAGGCCTGCACCGGGTTGTTTTCCGGGTGGCGCTCCAGCAGCATGATGGCGGGCAGGGTCAGGACGCCCTGGAGCAGGTCGTTGCCCACGGGCTTGCCCAGCTCGGTGGCATTGCCCTCCACGTCCAGCAGGTCGTCCATAATCTGAAAGGCAATGCCCAGGTTGTAACCGTAGTCCCGCAGGGCCTGCACCTGGGGTTCGGGGGCGTTGCCCAGCACCGCTCCGGTCTCGGCGGCAGTGCAGAACAAGGAGCCGGTCTTGCGGTAGATGCGGTCCAGGTAAAGAGACCGGGCCTGCTGGGGGTTATAGGCGTTGAACACTTCCAGCAATTCGCCGCTGGCCAGTTCGGTGATGGTCTGGGCAAAGCGGCGCACCACCCGGATATTGCCTGTGTCGCAGACAAAAGTTGCTGAAGTTGCGAAGAGATAGTCGCCGAAAAGCACCGCCACGTCCTTGCCCCACAGGTTGCTCACCGTGGCCTTGCCCCGCCGTAAGTCCGAGTTGTCCACCGTGTCGTCGTGAATCAGCGTGGCCAGGTGCAGCAATTCCACCGCTCCGGCCATGATTATGGGCTTTTCCAGGTCGTGGGGGTAAAAGCCGGCTGCCAGCAGCGTCATGGCTGGGCGCACCCGCTTGCCGCCGGAGCTAAGCACGTAGGACAGCAGCGACTCCAGGTCTGGGATGGACTCCTGGCATAGCTGGCGGAGGCGTTCTTCCACCTGGAGCAACTGGGACTGAATGGGCGCGTAAATAGCCGCAGTGCGCTGGTCTAACCCTTTGAGCAATCTTCCCCCTAACCTGCCTTTACGCCCAGCCGCTGGGCTTCCTCTTCGGCCACCGAGGGTTCCAGCTTGGTGAACAAGGGCAGCGGCTGGCGCAGCTTCCTTCCCGGCGCTGCCGCGGCCACCAGCGAGTCAAAGTCCCACTGCTCCGACTCAACCTTGCCATCCAGGCCCAGGAACTCATGGAGCCGCTGGCTGGTGAAGGGCAAATAGGGTGCCAGGGCTACCTTGAGACAGTTGATTACCGCAATGGCCACCCACAGAGACGTGGCGGCGTCCGCTTTGTTGGCGCGGATGGCCCGCCAGGGAGCGCGGGAGTCCAGGTACTGGTTGGTCTCCCGGGCCAGGGTGAACACCTGGGTGATGCCTGCCTTGAAGCGGCACTGGTAGATGTGCTGGTCAATGGCGGCCAGGGCGCCGCGGGCGCTCTGAAGCATGGCTTGGTCGGCGGGACTCAGCGGGCCAGGCGTGGGCACCGCGCCGTCGAAGTTGCGGTATGTGAAGGACAGCACCCGGTTGACCAAGTTGCCATAGGTGGCCACCAGCTCCTCGTTGTTGCGGCGCACAAACTCGCCCCAGGAGAAGTCCGTGTCCCCCGACTCCGGCATGTTGATGGACATAACGTAGCGCAGAGGGTCGGGATCGAACCGCTCCAGGTAGTCGGGCACCCACACCGCCCAGTTCTGGCTGGTGGAGAACTTGCGCCCTTCCAGGCTCAGGAATTCGTTGGCGGGCACGTCGTAGGGCAAGTTCAAGCCGCCGTAGCCCAGAATCATGGCCGGCCAGATAATGGTATGGAAGGGGATGTTGTCTTTGCCGATGAAGTAGTAGCTGCGGGTGTTGGGGTCTTTCCAGAAGTCCTGCCAGCGGTTGTCCTGCCCCTGGCGCTGCGCCCACTCAATGGCCGCCGACAGGTAGCCAATGACTGCCTCGAACCAGACGTAAATCCGCTTGTCGTCGTAGCCTTCCAGGGGCACCGGCACGCCCCAGGACAGGTCGCGGGTGATGGCGCGGTCCTTGAGGCCGTCCTCCAGGTAGCGGCGGGTAAAATTACGCACGTTGGCCCGCCAGTGGTTCTGCTGGTTAGTCCATTGCAGCAGCGGCTCCTGGAAAGCAGAAAGCTTGAGGAAGAAGTGCTCCGACTCCCGGAACTCCGGCGTCCCGCCGGACAGGATGCACCGGGGCGACACCAGGTCCTTGGGGTCCAGGGTGCGGCCGCAGGCGTCGCACTGGTCGCCGCGGGCGCGCTGGTAGCCGCAGTGGGGGCAGGCGCCCTCTACGTAGCGGTCAGGCAGGAAACGCTGGCAGCCGGGGCAGTAGGCCAGCAGCATCATGCCCGGATAAATGTAGCCCCGCTCCTTCAGGGCGCTGAACACATCGTGCACCACCCGCTGGTGGTTCTCCGTGTGGGTGGTGGTGAACAGATCAAAGGAGATGCCCAGCTTCTGCCAGGTGTCCAGGAACTGGGCGTGGTACTTTTCCAGCACCTGCAGGGGGGTAATGCCCTCCTGCTCGGCGCGGATGGTGATGGGCGTGCCGTGGCTGTCGCTGCCCGACACCATCAGCACGTCGTTGCCGTGCATCCGGTGGTAGCGGGCAAAGATGTCCGCCGCCAGGTAGCAGCCGGCGATGTGCCCCAAGTGCAGCGGCCCGTTGGCGTAGGGCCAGGCCACGCCGATGAAGATGCGTTCTGCCAAGGTGGTATTCCCCAGTTGAAGTGAGGGGCCACGCCCCCCTGAATTGGCCCGACACGCTGCCGGGGCTGCGAGCCAATGGCGAAGGTATTTTACCACACTCAGTGGCTACTAAGAGGAGAGTCCACGGGACTGTCAATGTTTCATAGTGAGAAGACTCATGATGTAATCATTGACATCTCAGATGACATTTATTATTTTGAAACAATAAAAGTGAGGTTACAAGTTGAAGATGATTACATTAACGATCCGGGGGCTTGATGGTGACCTCATTACGCTAGCCCGCTCCAAGGCAGCCAGGATGGACGTAAAACTCTCCAAATGGTTGAACGAAGCCATTCGAGAGAAACTCGTAAAGGATGCCCTTGACCTTCCTTTTAACCTCGATGGGATAGCTGAACCTACCGAACATGAAGGAGTATTCAGTGTTCCTCCGGGAACCATAATGGTGGGGTCAGATTATTCGATATGCGGCAACTTGCTGTGTGCAGCGGGCAGGAAGAAGGGGGAGGAAGTGGTTACTTCCGATAGCCCAGGAACTCTCCATAATCTTGGGTACGAGATTTTCTGGGTCAGGTAGCAACTGACCCAGGGCTGATTCATTCTCGCCATATCCGTAGGGGCGCACCTGCGTGTGCGCCCAGGGTAGAATTCCTGAACGGGGGCAGACTGAACGGGGGCAGACACATAGGTCTGCCCCTACCCTCAACGAGAATGAATCAACCCCTGCCTGCCAGTGGGCCGCTTTGACCACTTGCGCAGGCCGGTGCTAGAATTCTGGAACACAGTGTTTGACCTCAGCTTTGTTCAAAGCTGGGGTGTTGCAGGAGGACTATCCATGTCAGGCCACTCCAAGTGGTCCACCATCAAACATCAGAAGGGCGTGGCCGACGTGCGCCGGGGCGCCCTGTTCACCAAGCTGTCCCGGGGCATTACCCTGGCAGTGCGGGCCGGCAACAGCGGCGACCCGGACATGAACTTCCGGCTGCGGCTGGCCATTGACAAAGCCAAGGCCAGCAACATGCCCTCGGACAACATTGCCCGCACTATCAAGAAGGCCGTGGGCGAGGGGGCGGACGGCGCGGAAAAGCTGGAAGAGATCATGTACGAAGGCTACGGGCCCGGCGGCAGCGCCATCCTGCTCCAGGTTGTCACCACCAACCGGAACCGCACCGCCGGCGAGATTCGCAGCACCTTCAACCGGGGCGGCGGCAACCTGGGCGAATCGGGCTGCGTCGCCTGGAACTTCGAGACCAAGGGCGTCATTCGCGTGGAAGTGGGTGACGAAGCCAAAGCCGAAGAGCTGGGTCTGATGGCCATTGACGCCGAGGCCGACGACGTTAAGGTGGAGGACGGCGACCTGGAGGTCTATACTGCTCCCGACAAGCTGGCCCAGGTAGGCAAGGCCCTGGAAGGGGCTGGCGTGACCATCGCCTCCTCGGAGATCTCCCTGGTGCCCAAGACCACCATCGCCCTGGACGCCCACGCCGCCCAGCAGACCCTGAAACTGTTGGACTTGCTGGAAGACCTGGACGACGTGCAAAAGGCCTATACCAACGCCGACTTCCCGCCCGAGGTGCTGGAGCAGTACCAGGCGGCGGCCTAGCGCTGGGCGGGGGCATCCGATGCGAATTCTGGGCATTGACCCCGGCACCCTGCGCATGGGCTATGGCGTGCTGGAGGACGGGCCGCAACCTGAGGTGGACGACTGCGGCGTAATAGCTTTGCCCAGTTCCATGCCCCTGGAAAAACGGCTTTACCAGCTTTACACCCACGTCCTGAACCTTATTCACGTATTCCAGCCCCAGGCCCTGGCGGTGGAAGAACCCTTTGTAGGCAAGGGAGACCGGCAGTTCATCGGCCCTGCCATCGCTGTGGGGCAGGCCCAGGCCCTGGTGCTCATTGCGGCGGCCAGCCAGGGGCTTCCCGTTTACCGTTACAGCCCCGCACAGATAAAGCGGGCCATATCCGACTACGGCGCCGCCTCCAAAGGCCAGATGCAGCAAGCCCTGGCCGCCACCCTGGGCCTGAAAGAAGTGCCGGAGTCCGATGCCGCCGATGCCTTGTCGGTGGGCCTTTGTCACCTGGTGCAGAGCCGGTCCCAGGACGCGCTGGCGCGGGAGATCAAGCCCGGCCTGGAGAGGTAGCGGGTGATTGCCAGCGTCCGCGGCGTCCTGGAGGCCACGGGTCTGGACTGGGTCCGCCTCCAGGTGGGCGGCGTCACGCTGCAAATCTCGGCGCCCGCCACGGTCATCGGCGGCCTGGGCGAGTTGGGCCAGACAGTGCAGCTTTTTACCCACCTGCGGTTCACCGAGGAACAGCCGGTGCTGTACGGATTCCCCAGCGCCGCCGCCCGCGACCTGTTCGTTACGCTGATTGGCGTCACCGGCGTTGGGCCGCGGCTGGGCCTGTCTCTCCTGTCCACCCTGGGCGTGTCTGGCATCCAGCGGGCCATCGAAGCGGAAGACCTGGCGGCCCTGAGCACCGCCCGCGGCGTGGGCCGCCGCACCGCCGGGCGCATCGTCCTGGAGCTGAAGGGCAAGCTGGAAGCCAGTGAGGAAGGCGCAGTAGCCTCCGCCCCTGGGCCGGACGATTCTGAAGTGACTGCCGCCCTCACTGCCCTGGGCTACTCCGCCGCCGAGGTGCGCCGCGCCCTGGCAGGCCTGGGACGCAGCCCTGACCAGTCATTGGAAGACCGCATCCGCCTGGCGTTGCAGCGGTTGGGGGGAGGGTAGGCTCTTGATGAAATTGCGGATGAATGATGAAGCATCTTCTTGATACGGATTGGGCCATCGACCACTTTCATCGTGTGGAGAGGGTGGTACGAAGGCTGGAGCAGTTTTCTCCTGAGGGCTTGGGATTAAGCGTCATTCCTCTCGCTGAACTCTACGAAGGAGGTTTCAACTCTACTGATCCTGTAGGAAACGAAAGGGTGCTTCAGGGTTTCTTAGCTGGAATTTCAGTTGTTGGCGTTGACGAAGAGATTTGTAGAATCTTCGGTAGAGAAAGAGGGCGACTCAGGAGGGAGGGTAGAAGAATCGCCGATTTTGATCTCATGATTGCTGCCACATGCCTTCACCACAGTCTTGTTATCCTCACCAATAATCGCAGACACTTTGAAGTGGTGGAGGGGCTGGAAATTATTGCTGTGTAGGAGAAACTATGCCTGACTTCCAGCTAGTTGCAGACTTCAAGATGACCGGCGACCAGCCCCGGGCCGTGCAGCGCCTGGCCGATGGCGTGCGAGAAGGTCTCGCCCACCAGACCCTGCTGGGCGTCACCGGCAGCGGCAAGACCTTCACCATGGCCAACATCGTCCAGGAGGTGCAGCGGCCCACCCTGGTCATTGCCCACAACAAGACCCTGGCCGCCCAGCTGGCCACCGAGTTCAAGGAGTTCTTCCCCCACAACGCCGTGGAGTATTTCGTCTCCTACTACGATTACTACCAGCCGGAAGCCTACGTGCCCCAGACCGACACCTACGTGGAGAAGGACGCCGACATCAACGAGGAGTTGGACAAGCTGCGCCTGGCCGCCACCACCGCCCTGCTCACCCGCCGGGACGTGCTCATCGTAGCCTCGGTGTCCTGCATCTACGGCTTGGGGGACCCGCAAGAGTACTTTAACCTGGTGGCCCAGATTAAAGTGGGCGAAATCCGCCACCGCAGCCGCCTGGCCCGGCAACTGGTGGACATGCAATACGAGCGCAACGACCTGGAGCTGTCCCGCGGCAAGTTCCGCATCCGGGGCGACACCCTGGAAATTGTGCCCGCCTACGAGGAAGCGGCCCTGCGCATCCAGTTCTTCGGCGACGAAATCGAACGCATCGTGCAGGTGGACCCCCTCACCGGCGAGATCCTGGCCCAGCGGCAGGAAATCGCTATCTACCCCGCTAAGCACTTCGTCACCTCCAAGGAGAAGCTGGCCCTGGCAGTAAGTGACGCCGAGGTGGAGCTTCAGCAGCGCCTTAAATGGCTGCGGGACCAGGGCAAGGTGCTGGAGGCAGCCCGCCTGGAGAGCCGCACCCACTACGACCTGGAGATGCTGCGGGAGACCGGCTTCTGCGCCGGGGTGGAAAACTACTCCTGCCATTTGGCCCGCCGCCACCAGGCGGAGCGGGAGGACTTTGCCGTGGCCTGCGGCTCCCGCCCCTGGACGCTGCTGGACTACTTCCCCGAAGACTACCTGATGTTTGTGGACGAGTCCCACATGACTCTGCCCCAGGTGCGGGGCATGTACCACGGCGACATTGCCCGCAAGCAGACCCTGGTGGACTTTGGCTTCCGCTTGCCCTCGGCCATGGACAACCGGCCCCTGAACTTCGGCGAGTTTGATAGGCACATCAACCAGGCCATCTTTGTCTCGGCCACCCCCGGCCCATATGAACTGGAGCACAGCGCCCAGGTGGTGGAGCAAGTAATCCGCCCCACGGGCCTGCTGGATCCCACGGTGGAGGTCAAGCCCACCGCCGGGCAGATAGACGACTTGCTCCACCAGATCAAGCTGCGGGTGGAGGCCAAAGAGCGGTGCCTGGTGACTACCCTGACCAAGCGCATGGCGGAGGAACTGGACGACTACCTCAAGGAGATGGGCGTGCGCGCCCAGTACCTGCATTCCGACGTGCAGACCCTGGACCGGGTGGAAATCCTGCGGGACCTGCGCCTGGGGGTCTACGATGTCATCGTGGGCATCAACCTGCTGCGGGAGGGCCTGGACCTGCCCGAGGTCAGCCTGGTGGCCATCCTGGACGCTGATAAAGAGGGCTACCTGCGCTCCACCACGTCGCTAATCCAGACCATCGGCCGGGCGGCCCGCCACGCCAACGGACACGTCATCATGTACGCCGACCGGGTCACCGACTCCATGAAGCGGGCCATTGACGAGACCTACCGCCGCCGCAACATCCAGGACGTGCACAACAAGGAACATGGCATTGAGCCGCGCAGCATCCAGAAGGCGGTGCACGACATAACTGAAGGCATCCGCGCCGTGGCGGAAACCCGGCCCACCTACCGCGTGGCGCGGCAAGAGTTGTCCCGCGCCGACATGTTCCGGGTGGTCAAAGACCTGGAGACCCAAATGAAGGACGCGGCCAAGCGGCTGGAGTTTGAAAAAGCGGCGCAGCTCCGCGATGAAATGCTGGAGCTGCGCCGTCTGCTGGCTGCGGAAGAAAAGACCCTTAACCCGTAGCTCCTACCGGCTCGGGGTTGGACTCCTCAACCTCCAGGCCTTCCAGTTGGGGCAGCCCAACAAGTTCCGCCCGGGAGGGCAAGTTGCGCAAGTAGGGGGACACGGCGTCCCGGAACCGGAAGTAGCCGTTTAGAGACCACCGCTTCAACTCGTTGAGTTTCTCCGGCGGGTCCATAATGGTCACCGGCTTGTCCCAGGCCCAGGAGATGCAGCTGTTGCCCTGGGCGTCGGGCCGCTCCCAGAGCAATTTGCTGCCCAGGGCCTTCTCAATGGCGCTCTCGTTGGCCCGCATGTGGTTGAACACTTGCTTGTTGAAATCGGCGCCGCCCGCTCCGCCGTGGCCATTATGATTGTACAGTTCGATACGGAACTGGGCTTCGTCGGTGAAGGCCAACCGGAAAGCGGACCCGGCCCGGCCTGAGGGGGTGCCCAGGTAAGGGCTATACCCCGCCCTGCTGACGTTGGTGACGCCGGGGCGGCGCACCTTCATCTGGTCCAGCATGTCCTGGAAAAATCCCTGGTAGCGGTAGTCCCGTTCGCTGGGCTGGGCGTCCTGTTTGGGCGATACCACTACCTTGTAGTTAACGCCCCGGGCAGCATCGCCAATCTGCACCACTTCCAGCTCCACGCCATAGCAGGACACCTGCCCGCCAGTGGCCTGGTTCAACCAGTCCATCGCCCGCCGGTGCTCCGGCTGAATGCGCGGCGAGACCCAGACGAGCACGCCGCCCTCTTTCCAGGCGCTGTAAGTCACCAGGCGGCCCAGTTGGTCGTGGTCGCTGCGGCCCAGTTGGCTTTCAATGACCACCGTGCGGCCCGAGCCTGCTTCCTCGCCTGCCAGGTCGGCCACCTGGTTGCTCACGCGTACCGCCAACTCCGCGGCTTGAATATCTATGCCCAGGGCTGCCGAAAGCTGGTCAACGTTCTGTTGGATCCAGGGGATGAACTCGGTGGACTCGTTCTGCCAGACCTTGTGTGGTTCCAGGTAAACCAGTCGCCCCAACTGCTGAACTGCCATAACTTCCCTTGCGCCTCTGCCACAATATAGATACAGTATCTATGGGTTTGGCGCAAGAAAACATGGGAAGAACACCCCGAAAGGCCCAGGACGCACCCACATCCGTAGCTGGCGGGGGACAGAGTGAATACCTACTATCAAGTACCCCTGGAAATCAGCAAGCAAGAAGATGGGCTTTGGCGCGTGGAAGCGCCTAGTTTGCAAGGCTGCTTTGTGGATGAGCCAACGCTGGCTGAGGCCTTATACCAAATTCACGAAGTTATTGCCATGCTGATTGATATCCTGCAGGAGGAAGGCCGGCCGCTGCCGCCGGAGGTGCAAGTCAGAGAGACTTTGCCCTTACTTGCCACAATCCCCGTCGCTCTTGAGGAGATTGAGTTCTGCCGAGTAGCTCCTGAGGGGAAACATGTCCCAGCGTCTGCGGCGGCGCTGGCCAAAAAGCAGCAAAGTCGTGCCCAGTCTGCCAGAAGGAAGCATGGCGTGTGACTTATGGTGCGCTAAAGCGACGATTGCGTCGCCTGGGAGTAGAACTGGTCCGTGAAGGGAGGAGTCATGAAGTCTGGCGAAACCCGCGGAATGGATTGATGGCTCCAATTCCGCGTCACCGTGGGGAAGTGCCTGCGGGCACTCTCAGTGCGATTCTTCGTGAATTGGGTTTGACATCAAGTGATTTGCGCTGAATCCCTGGGAGTTTTCAGTCGCTGCAGTATTTTCAATAACACTGCCCTTGCTATCCGCAGTATCCCCTCAACCTCTCTAGCACCGCGCCATGCTCCTCCAGGGTGAACCCGTCCACCCGGTAGTCCCCCTTGCCGGTGGTGCCGTCCATTGCGAGTTTCTGAGCCGGGCCTGTAACTGGATTAAGGAACCACAGCCAGAATTGAGCCGAGAAGCTCCTTGTTATGGGGGTCGTCAATCACTACTCCAGTGTTTCCGGGGCGTAGTTGTTCCAGATATCCTCTCAGCAGCTTCCTAACCAGCTTATTCCGCCGGACGAAGTCCCCGAAAAAGGCGACAATCTCTATGCCCACAATCTTCAGCGTGTCCGGGTCAACCCTGTACATGATGTCGTCGAAAAGCGGCTCGGTGATGGCAACCTGCGGCTCCCCTATAGTGATAGTCAATACATCAGCTTCAGGATTATAGTCCAAGGTGACTCTTTCCGCTTCAATCCGGTCGGCCAAGTCCACGTTGGCGCGGCGAATCTCCTCTGTGTCCAGAGGTTTTACCTCCTCCATGTCTGCCTCCCGTCTTTAGCAACCTTGCTGGTGAAGAAAGCCGTCTTCACCACGCCTTCCGATGCCCGTCCTTTACCATAGTATAGTACCACGACAAACAGCCACAGCCTGGATAGTTTTCCCTGCGCCATGCCTCTCTTGTAGAGATAAACATGCCGGTTGTCTGCCTCAATCTCTATGTCGGGATCGGCAATAGTTGCCTGAATTGCATCCACCAATCCCTCCATTTCAGGGTGCCTGGCCAAATGTCTCTGATAATTGGACCTGGTGTACCTGACGATTCTTCCGTGTCGGTCGTTGGTCTCAATCACATAAGGGTAATCCTGACCCTCAGCACCGTGTCGGCTCACCATATTGGTGTCAACTCGCTTTGCCCCTGTCCTTGTTCCCTACCCCCTCAACTTCTCCAGCACCGCGCCATGCTCCTCCAGGGTGAACCCGTCCACCCGGTAGTCCCCCTTGCCGGTGGTGCCGTCCACCGCGCCATTGTCCACCAGAAAGCGGATTAGCTTCGCCTCGTGCTCCACCGTGGGCAGCCCCGACCAGTCGGGGCGCCCCGCAAGTTGGGACAGCGCCGCCGCCAGGCCGTAGCCGCCCCAGTTGGACACGCTGGCAATGACCAGCCGGTCCACTCTGGTGATGGCTGGCTCCCTGGGCAGGGATTCCACTGTAGGGATAAACTCCGCCAGGTTGCCCATGCCAATCTCGTTGCCGCCGTCGCCAATGCCCACCGAGGGGATGCCCTGCTCAAACAGGTAGTCCAGCCGGGCGGTCCAGGGCGTGATGTCCCGGGAGCGCATGTTCAGGTAGGTATCCTGGGCGGTGCGCCCGCACCGTTCAATGGAAATCAGCAGCGCCGGTTTTAGGCGGGCCAGCAATTCCTGCGCCCACTGGCGGCTCTGGGGTATGCCGGCCACGGGGCAATCCACCACATCTGCTTGGTCATGCTTGCGGGCCAGCCACTCCCGCAGCAGCGTCGGGGTTGGCCCGTCGCTCAAGTAAGTTACTGGGCGGCCCAGAGCTTGCAGCGCCGCGCCAATGGCCAGCGCCCCCGGCGGGCCGTCGGTCTCATGGCTGCCCGCCGCCAGGATGTAAAAGCCCGTGGCAATAAGGGCCGGGCCAGGGTGTTCCAGCACGTACCGGGCGGCCTGGGTGCAAAAGTCCGTGGGCAGGTAGGGCCGCAGGGCCGCCACGCCCCGCTTGTCCTGGCCAAGAAGGATGTCTTCTATAGTGGTGGTCATGGGCTGAGTGTACCACCCGCCTGGCCGCATGAAAATGTTCTCCGTCCTGGGTGCGGCAGAGGGACTGTCCTGGCCAGGGTTCGGCTGGGCTAACCGGCCAGGCTCCAGGTTGACAGGCATCCTATGGTGGGTAATGATGGGGAGAGACAATGATGGCTTGGTCTTTAGCGTCAGGGCAGGTGATTGCGAACATGGGTCGCCGTTCCACAATACTGCGGAGCTGGCTGCGGGCCATTTCCACACTCCTGGTCTTGTCGGGGATACTTCTCTTGATCGCTGGCAAGCCAGCGCAGGCATCGCCGCTGTCCCAAACTCACGGCGCGGCTGGCAAGGCTATAGTGGTGGTGGCGCCAGTGGAAGGCATCATAGATTCGGTGAAGCAAAGTTTTATTGAGCGCGCCATCCAGCAGGCCCAGGACCAGGACGCTGGCCTGCTGGTGTTTGAACTGGACACTCCAGGCGGCGAGCTGGATTCCACGCGAAAGATTGTGGAGGCGCTGCTCTCCTCGCCGGTGCCCGTGGCGGTGTATGTGACGCCCAGGGGAGCCAGGGCAGGTTCCGCCGGAACTTTCATCACCGCGGCGGCCCACTTTGCGGTGATGGCGCCTGGCACCAACATTGGCGCAGCCACGCCCGTGTCTGCCACCGGGGAAGATTTGGGCAAGACCCTGGCCAGCAAAGCCACCAACGACGCTGCGGCGTTGATTCGCAGCATCGCCCAGCAGCGGGGCCGCAACCAGGAGAAGCTGGAGGCCACGGTGCGGGAAGCGGTGTCATTCACGGCCCAAGAAGCGGTGGACCTGGACGTAGTGGACTTCATCGCCGATGATCTGGACGAGCTGCTGGCCCGCACCCACGGGCAGACGGTCACCACGCCCTCCGGCGAGCGGACAGTGAACTCCCAAGACGCTACCCTGGTTCGTTTGGACAAAACGCCCCTGGAGCATTTCCTGTCCTTCATTTCTAACCCCAACGTGGCCTTCATTCTGCTGTCCCTGGGCACTCTTGGGCTGACCATCGAGCTGTTCAATCCGGGGTTAATAGTGCCCGGCGTAGTGGGGGCCATCCTGTTGCTGCTGGCGTTCCTGGGGCTGGGCAATTTGCCGGTTAACTGGGCGGGCGTGGCGTTTATCGTGCTGGCGGTGGTGCTGGCTTTGCTGGAGACCCAGGTGTCCGGTTTTGGCATCTTGGGAATAGGTTCCATCGTTAGCCTGATTGTGGGCGGGTTGCTGCTCTTCAGCAATTTTGGCGGCGGCGGCATTTCCCCCACTGCGCCCCAGGTAGCGGTAAGCAAATGGGTGATTGTTGGCATGGCAGGCATCCTCGCCTTGATGATGCTGTATGTAGTGCGGGTCATCTTTCAGTCCCGCAAGCCAAGCCTTGGCGGCCCTCAGGAGCCGGTTCTGGGCGCTAAAGGGGTGGTGACCACTGAACTGTCTCCGCGAGGCGTAGTCCAGATTGGCAATGAGACGTGGAGCGCGGTCAGCGGGGACGGCACAACTATAAGGATGGGGGAGAATGTGCGGGTCATCGGCATTGAAGGTCTGACCCTTACGGTTTCCCGCCAGGCCGGTGAGCACGCCGGGTAACTATTCCACCCAAAATTTTTAGGACAGACCGGGCATACCGGGCCGGGGAGGAGGCAGGCATGGCCAGCGGACCCATCATAGTACAGCAGTATCAGCGCATGGTGGTGCAACGGTTGGGCACCTTTGTGGGCAACTATCGTCCTGGGTTCCGGTTTTTGATTCCCTTAATTTATAACGGCACCAGAGTAGACTTGCGGGAACGGGTGACCAGAGTCCCCACTCAGAAGTACATCACCTCCGACAATGTGGTGGTGGACATGGACTTCGTTATCTACTACCGGGTGGTGGAAGAGATGGTGGAACGGGCGGTGCTTAACGTGCAGAACTTTGAAGTGGCGGTGGTCAACCTGGCGGTAGCCACCTTGCGGTCGGTGATTGGCGCCACTACTCTGGCGTCGGCGCTGGCTGAGCGTGAGCGCATCCGGGACTCGTTGCAGGTGCGCCTAGACGAAGTGACAGGGCGTTGGGGAGTAAAAGTGTCCCAGGTGGAAATCAATGAAATTGAGCCACCGCCGGGCGTCCGACAGGCCATGGAGCGGGAAAAGTCGGCGGCGGCCATCAAGACGGCGGAAATTACCGAGTCAGAGGGCCAGCGGCAGGCCCAGATTAACCGCGCTGAAGGAGAAAAGCAGTCGGCCATTTTGCAGGCTGAGGGCAGCCGCCAGGCCGCCATTCTGGTGGCGGAAGGCGAACGCCAGGCCACGATTCTGCGTGCTGAAGGTTTTAGCACGGCGCTGGAACGCATCTACCAGGTGGCCAACACTGTGGATGCCAAAACCATGAGCCTGCAATACTTTGAGACGCTGAAGTCCCTGGGCGCCAGCCCGTCCACCAAGTTTATCTTCCCCATGGAGTTCACCTCCATGCTGGCGCCTTTCTTGGGAATGGGGACCCAGGCCAGCGGGAGCAACGGGGCCGGGGAGCAGCCCCCAAGGGCTTAGGCTGGCTAGGTCAATGGCAAAGGTCTAAATCTCTGGCTGGAGGCCAGGCTGCCAATGGGCCACATCTTAACTTGACCCTGGCCTCCTCATGCGCCTAATAATGGATGGCCCGGCTACTGTCCGCAGATGTTGGGCCAGGCTAATGCTCCTGCCTGGGCACCACCACCTGGCCTTCCGCGGCGTTGCCCAGCACCTCAGTGCGCCGCTGACAGTGCAGCAGTCCGGTATAGGCGTTAAGCAAGGCATCGCAAGAGTTCTTGTCCAACTGCTCCAGGCACTTGTCCAGCCCCTTAACCAGCAGCGGCAATTGCTCCCGCCAGTAGGCCAGGCTTCGGGTGCTGTTCTTGGGCGGCACGTTGTCGCCAAAGAGCATCACTTTAGTGGCATGGGGAAAGGTCTCAACGACGATCTGCCCCTGCTGCTGCAACTTGGCTTTTAGTTCTATGCCCCGATAAACCAGGTTCTTGATGATGGAACCCTTGCTGGTGAAAAAGCAGCTGATGCCCAAACGGGCCAGCTCCAGCTCTGCTTCCCGGCCGGTCTTGCGCGGACCGCGGGCGTTGCAGCACTGGCACACGGTCTCCAAGCACTTGAGCCCTCTGGGCAGCCCCAAGGGCGTGCCGATGGCTACCAGCTCTGGAGCGCAGGACTGGGCCAGTTCCATCAGTTCCTGGTCTTCCAGAAAAGTTTTCAGCAAGGCGACTTGACAAGTCTCGTCCAGTCCCGCCACTGCGCTGGGGTAGCGGGCGGACGACCTCAAGTCAACTCCCAACACTAACATCCTTCACCGTGGATCAAGCGGCACGGGGCATCGCCTCGGGGCGTCAATTGGTAGATGACGCTCGCTAAAATTCGCTTCTGCCTGCCAGCAGAGGCGAGGTCTTAAGCATGTCAAGGGCCGCCGAATAGGGTTCCAAGTCACCGCGGGCCACCTGCTGGAGCACATTTTCCATGCCGGGTTCCCGCTGGATTTGTTCTTTCCACCGCCTGCCCAACTCCTCCTCCACCATTTCCATAAACTCCTTCACTCTGCGCTGCTGGCGGCGCTGGGAAAGCAAAGAGGCGGCGGTCTGGAACCGCCGGTGGGCTTCCACTTGTTCCCACAACTCTGCCAGGCCTTCGCCCCGGTGGGCCTCGGTTTTAACCACGGGAGGTGTCCAGCCGCGGGTGTTGGGCGACAATTGCAGCGTGGCGGTTATGGCAGAAACCAGCTGGTCCGCCCCGGGGCGGTCCGCCTTGTTCACCGCGTAAATATCGGCGATTTCCATGACCCCGGCCTTGAGGGTCTGAATGGCGTCCCCGGACTCAGGCACCAGCACCAGCAGCACCGAGTCGGCCACCTCCAAGACGCCCAGCTCCGTTTGTCCCACGCCCACCGTCTCCACCAGCACCACATCTTTGCCGGCGGCGTCCAAGAGCCGGGCCAGGGTCTTTACGGTCCTGGGCAGCCCCCCCGTTTGGCCGCGGGTGGCAACGCTGCGGATAAAGACCTGGGAATCCAAATAGTGGCGTTGCATTCGCACCCGGTCCCCAAGGAGTGCGCCGCCGCTAAAGGGACTGGTGGGGTCGGCGGCCAGGATACCCACCGATGCGCCTTGACGCCGCAACAAGGCGGTCAGGCGGTCCACGATGGTGCTTTTGCCGGCTCCGGGGGGGCCTGTGATGCCCACTGTGTAGGCGCGCCCGGTGTGGGCATCCAGGGCTTGCAGTACTTGGGCCGCCTCGGCCTCGCCGCGCTCCACCAGAGAGATGAGCCTGGAGAGGGTCCGCTGGTCGCCAGCCAACAACCTCTGCACTACCTCTTGCATTGGGAACGCTCTCCGGAGGCTGCCACCAGGCAATGGGGCCAAAGCGATGATGCACTGTAGCACCTGGGTGGTAGGCCGTCAAGCCAACCACAACCGGGCAGCAGGGCTTATCCATTCTTCGCCTGATTGTAGGGGCGTGCCGACCTGTCGGGACTGCGCCTGGTGGACAACGGGGTGCGCCGTCGTCCTTCCGGCGAAAGCCGGAACCCAGATATGGCCAGAGGGCCTGGGCACCGGCTTTCGCCGGTGCGACGACGATTTTTCGGGCAGCCCATCGAGGGAGAGGGTGAACAGGACTTCTTCTCCCATTGTGGGGACGTTGCCCCAATAGTCGCTGACTGCACTTTCGTCGTTCCGGAGAAAGCCGGAACCCAGATATGGCTTAAGCCATTTTGGGACCTGGGCACCCTGACGAGTCGGGGTGCGACGACCGAGTTTTGAGACAAGACCCACTGTGGGAGAGGAGCGAAGTGAGGAGTAAAGGCGCTGAACAGATTAGGTTTCAATACCCTGTACCTCTCCGTGCCTTGCCGGAGACGTTGCCTGACGGTAACTAGGCCTGCTGCGCCACACCGTTTGCACAACTTTCCCACACAAACTTGAACCACACATGATGCCTAATCATTTCAATTACAGCTTCATTGACCATGTTTGGGGCCATTGCTAACCTGTATGTAACGAATATCGCAGGAGGTGCACCAGACTTTAGCCAGGACGAGGTAAGTACTGGCCCACCGATGGAAATCCCTGTGTTTTGCTCCAATTTATCCAGGCTGCGGCACCCAAGATTGATTGATTGACTGAAGGTTGGAGGAGTAACCAAACATGGTAAGGAACTCGGCAGTAAAGTCGGCCCGCAAGTCCAGCGCCGCCACCAAGGAAGTGGAGTACGAACCCCTGGGCACTCCCCAGTCCGACGAAGAGTGGGAGCGCGCACCGGCCCGCATCAAGGTCGTGGGCGTCGGCGGCGGCGGATGCAACACTGTCCGGCGCATGATGCAGCACACCGTCCGCGGCGTCCAATATGTCATGTGCAACACCGACATCAAGTCCCTGGAACAGGCTGGCAAGGTGGATGGCCTGCGCCTGGTCCAGTTGGGCCCCAAGTCCACCAAGGGCTGGGGGGCAGGCGGACGCCCGCTGCTGGGCGAGCAGGCCGCTGAAGAATCGGCCGCCGAGCTGCGGGACGCCATCAAGAACGCTGAGCTGGTCTTTGTGACCGCTGGTATGGGCGGCGGCACCGGCACCGGCGCAGCCCCCTACGTATCCCACCTGGCCAAGCAGATGGGCGCCCTGGTTGTGGGCGTGGTCACCACCCCCTTTAGCTTTGAGGGCAAGAAGCGCATGGGCGACGCCATTGCCGGTATCCGCCGGCTGCGCCCCTACATGAGCAACCTTATCGTCATCCACAACGACCGGCTGCTCCAGTACGTCAGCCACGACGCCGAGATGCTGGAAGCCTTCAAGACCGCCGACGAAGTGGTCACCCAGGGCATTCTTTCCATCTCCCAGCTCATCAACGAGCCCGGCGAAATCAACGTGGACTTTGCCGATGTTCAGACCATCATGGGCCATCCAGGCGGCGCTATCATGGCCATCGGCGAGGGCAAGGGCAAGAACGGCCCCGTGGAAGCGGCGCTGCAAGCCATCAGCAACCCCTTGCTGAACCTGTCCATCAACGGCGCCAAGGGCGTGCTGTTCTCCGTCAAGGGCGGGCACGAAGTTACCCTGGGCGGCGTCAACGAGGCCGGCAAGATTATCCGCAACGCCTCCGACAGCAAGGCCCACATCTTCTTCGGCATGAACGTGGACAACTCCATGGAGGGGCAGGTCAAGCTCACCATGATCGCCACCGGTCTGAAGGAAGACAACTGGTTGAGCGCGGTGACCGATCCTGGCGCCATCACCCGGGGCGTGAAGAACCTGATGGAAGGCGCTCCTGCCACCAAGCGCAACGGTTTCTTGGGCCTGCGCAAGCGCCCCAGCTAGTTCCAGTCTCCTATTGGTTCCCATGTCGCCACAGCGGCCGACGGGCAAAAGCCCGCTGGCCGCTGGTTTTTTCAGACGGTGTGGCGCAAGGGTGTTAGAGCTTGGGGGAGAATCTCTTTTGTTCTCCCCCTTTAAGGGGGAGCTAGAGGGGTGATGCCATCCCTCTCAACCTCCCCTTAACAAGGGGAGGGGCTTCTAACACCAGCGCTCAGTAAATTTCCGGCAGTATTATGGATGCAAGAGCTTGGCATATTGGAGGTCTGCCGTGGCGGCTGGCCCATCGGCGTACCGGCCTTTAGAATTGGCTGCTGCTAAATCAACGGCGGTGCTAGCCTACTGGTGGCTTGCCCTGGCCGGGGCGCTCGCCTTGCTGGCCATGGCCGCGGGAGCGGTAGTGGTCTGGTGGCTGGGCCCGCGCGCTCCCGCCATTGGTTCCATGCCCCGGCTTCAGGCCCCGGACTTCCAATTTCATGTCTATGCCAGCGGTCCTGTCCCGGGGAACGATGAAGTGCGCCACCTGTCTGACCTGAAAGGCAAGCCCTTGGCGCTGGTTTTCTGGGCTGGCCGGTGCGCCTCGTGCGGAGACGTTCTTTCTGCGCTGGAAGATGTTCAAAAGCGGTCAGAAGGACGCCTTGCCGTGCTGGCGGTGGATGTGGGCCGCCCATTTCGCACCGGGACCCGCAGGCAAGCGGAGCAACTGTTGTCGGAACTGGAGGTGACGTACCTGGCAGGCCATGTGGAGGACAAAGCCTCGGTGGGAGAGTACGAGCTGCGCCGCCTGCCGACTCTGGTCTTTCTGGACTCCCAAGGGCGCACCTTCCACCGCTGGGAAGGCGCCATTGGATTGGGCGACTTGCGGGAAATTGTGGGCGCGTTGCTGCGGTCTGAACGTGACGGGTTGTCCGGCGGCTGAGCGGGCCCTTGCCCAGCGTCCTTGTGGAAAAATGCCACTGCCTTTGGTACCATTGCGTCACCATCGGGTCACACGGGACATTAAGCATTTGGAGCAGGCCGGTTGAATAAAGAGGCCAACCCCGAACGCCGCCAGCAAGGTAACATGCCGGTTTCTGAGAGGAAGGGAGTCATGCGGGTGATCTGGTTATGGCTGGCATTGGTTGCGCTTGCCTTGTCCATTACCATCGGCTGCAACAAGTCGCCGGTCCCCTCTCCAACGGGCATTACCCCGCCGCAGACCCAGGCCGTAGCCCAGGGCGGCTCCAAAGTTTATAAGCTGGGCGTCTTCTCCGACCTCACCACCACCAACTTGTGGACGCTTTACGGCTCTGGGCCGGATAATACGGTCTGGAACCTTTACGTGCTGGCAGGGGGCCACCCCAGTCTTTACGGTTATTCCGACCAGCGTTTTGACTGGATACCCAGTCTTGCCGAAGGATTCCCCACCCCCCTTAAGGAGGAGACCTTCCAGGGTCGCACTGTCTGGACCGCCGAGGTGACTCTAAAAAAGGGCGTCCAGTGGAGCGACGGCAAGGATGTAACCGGGGACGATTTTGTGTTCACCGCCGCCACAGTCCAGGATTTGCAACTGACCAGCAACTGGGTGTCCATTGTGGACCCGGAGTTCTTTGACCACGCGGAGGCCCTGGGGCCGCACCGCTTGAAGGTGGCGTTCAAGAAGAAACCCGGCCTCTCCATTTGGCAGTTTGGCATTGCATTTATGCCCATCATGTCCAAGGCTTACTGGGAGCCGGTGGTGGCAGAAGCCAAGAAGCAGGGCGACCTGCCTGCCATTCAGAAGGCACTGTTCTCCCATGCCCCCCAAAATGAACCTACCGCCGGCGGGTTTGCCTTCAAACGCAGGGAAAAGGGTGCTTTTGCCGAGAAGGTGAAGAATCCAGGTTACTACTTTGCTGGTTCGGTGGTCACCGAATACGAGAACGGCGCCTATGTGGAAGCCAAGCCAGGGGTCTATAGTTTCTCGGCCTATGGCGAGCCGTCGGGCGCCAAGGCCCTGGAATACACCACCGGCCCCTTTGTGGACGGGGTTATCTTCAGCATCTACGGCAATCAGGAATCGGCGGTGCTGGCCCTGAAAAAGGGCGAAATTGACTTTCTTCTTAATCCCAATGGCGTGCAGCGGGGTCTGCTGGAACAACTGCAGGGCCAGCCTGGTATTGCCACTATCGAAAATGCAGCCAACTCCTATCGCTACCTGGGGTTCAACTTCCGCCGCGCTCCCATGGACCAGAAAGCCTTCCGCCAGGCGGTGGCGCTGCTCATTGACAAGGAATTCATTACCCGTACCGTGCTGCAAGGGGCGGCTATACCCGCTTACGGGTACGTGCCACCGGGCAACGTGTTCTGGCACCAGCCCAAGATTCCCGAGCCCGGCAAGGACCTGAACCGGGCTGACCGGGTGGCTCAGGCGGTGCAGACGCTGAAGGCTGCCGGGTTTACTTGGGAAACGGAGCCGCGCATGGGCCGCGACGGCAGCTTTGTGGAAGTCCGCGGCAAAGGGTTGCGGATGCCCAATGGCGAACTGGTCCCCGACATGGAACTGCTGGCCCCCAGCGCGGGTTATGACCCCCTGCGGGCCACCTTTGCTATCTGGATTGAACGCTGGCTCAGCGAGGTGGGCATCCCGGTGCGCGCCAATCTCACTGGCTTCAATGTCATCGTGGAGCGCATCAATAACCCTAATGGCTTTGATATGTGGATGCTGGGCTGGTCGTTGACCAACTACCCGGACTACTTGGAAGCCTTCTTCCACTCCCGGCACGCGGTGGCCGATGGTTTGAACCGGGGCGGTTATGCCAACCCTGAGTATGACCGCCTGGCCAGCCAGTTGCTGGTGGAGACCGATATGCAGCAAGCCAAGCAGATTGCAGGCCAGTTGCAGCTTTTCCTGGCGGAAGACCTGCCCTACGTGGTGCTTTACACATCGCCGGTGCTGGAGGCCTACCGCAGCGACCGGCTGAAATTCCCGTACACTGACACGCTGGACGGCATTCAAGACCTGAGCGGCATGACCACGGCGGTGGTGGTTGAGTAGTTTTGCGGGTATGAGCCAGGGTGCAGTCGGCGCGCTGCTTGGCCCGCGGCGAGGCGCCAGGTCTTTCTGCCGGGCAGCCTAGCAACTTGCCTTATGGCTGGATATTTGCTCCGACGGCTGCTGCAGGTTCTGGTCACTCTGTTCCTGTTTGTCACTCTGTCATTCTTCCTGATTCAGGCCCAGCCTGGCGACTACTCCTCCTTTTACTCCCTGAACCCCAAACTGCCTCCGGAGGTCCAGTCCCGAGTCCGGGCTCAGTTTGGCCTGGACCGTCCCCTGGGAGAGCAGTACCTGCTCCACCTGAAAAACTTCGCCACGGGCAACTTTGGAGTATCCTTTAGCCATTACCCGCAATCGGTGCTGGAGGTGATTTTGGAGCGGCTGCCCCGCACTGCGGCGCTGTTTCTCACCGCCACCGTGGTTTCTTTTTACGCCGGGTTTTTCCTGGGGAAAATGCTGGCCTGGCGGCGGGGAGGGTGGGTGGAATATTCCGCCACCATATCGGGAGTAGCGCTATTCACGGTGTTCACTCCCTGGTTTGCACTGATGATGATCTGGCTCTTTGCTTTCAAGCTAGGCTGGTTCCCCCTGGGCAAATTCCTGGACCCATTGGTGTGGCGCAATGCTCCTGTTTCGGCCAACCAGGTCTTTGGTTACATGCTCTTCACCGGCGCCGCCATCGCGGTCATTCTGTTCTTGGCAATGCTTCTTCTGGCCCAGCTGGGCCTGCGCCGCCGCGGCTGGCTGCCAGCGGCAGTGGCGATTATCTGCGTGGCATCGGCAGTCATCGCCTGGGCCGGTTCCGGAGTGGGCTACCTGGCCCTGGACATTCTCAAGCATATGGTGCTGCCCATTGCCACCCTCACCCTAATCTCCTTTGCAGGCACCATGCTGCTCACGCGCAACAGCATGTTGGAGACCTTGCGGGAAGATTACATAACGGCAGCCAGGGCCAAAGGCTTGCCGGAAAAAGTGGTGCGGGACCGGCACGCCGCCCGCAACGCGCTACTGCCCGTGGTGACCAGCCTGGTGTTCAGCCTGGCCTTTGCCGTGGACGGCGGGGTGATTACCGAGTCGGTGTTTTCCTGGCCGGGCATGGGGCTGACCCTTTTGGACGCTGTGCTGTCTGAGGACCTGCCCTTGGCCATGGGCGCGCTGGTCTTTGTGGGCCTGCTGGCCCTGGTGGCCCACGCCGTGGCCGACGTTTTGTACGTGTATCTGGATCCCAGGATTAGATACCAGTGAACCATGATGGCCGGCCTCCTGAGGGCTTTGCCCCGGCGGGCCGCACCAGCCTTTGGGCGGCGCGGGTGCGGCTGGCGCTGCGTTCCAGCCGGGAGACCTGGCGGGCCTTTGCTGCCAACCCCATCGGCGTGGTGGGAGTGGCAATTATCCTCATATTTGGACTGATGGCAGTGGCGCATCCGCTGCTCATGGCCACCCTTTGGGACCCCACCACCTATGACCCCGTCACCGGTTTTGGGTTCGACGAGATTTCGCACCCTGCTCCCCCATCCTGGCGTCACCTACTGGGCACCGACCCCCTGGGCCGGGACATCCTCAGCCAGCTGACTGCCAGCACTACTTCCGCCTTTGTTTTGGGGTTGGTGGCCGCCCTGGTGACGGTGGGCATAGCCACGATGGTGGGCGCGTTGGCGGCGTATTATGGCGGCGTGGTGGACGCTTTTTTCATGCGCCTGGCCGACCTAATAATCATATTGCCCACCATTTCCCTGCTAATAGTCCTGACCGCCTTGCTTGGGCTTAACTTGTTCCAGCTGGCCCTGGTGCTGGGCGTGCTGGGCGGGTTTGGCGGCACCGCCGTGGTGATCAAGTCCCAGGCCCTGAGCATCAAGGTCAAGCCCTACATAGAGGCGGCGCAGCTGGCTGGCGGCGGCCCCTGGCACATCATTCTGGTGCACATTGTGCCCAACCTCTTGCCGCTGTCCCTGCTCTACATGATGTTCACTGTCACGGGAGCCATCTTTTCCGAGGCGGTGCTGTCCTTCTTCGGCATCCTGCATATCCGCATGAGCTGGGGCATCATGATTCATACGGCCTCCACTGGCGGGTACTTGCTGGGCGGGGCCAGCTACTGGTGGCTCATCGTCCCCGCCGGAGCGGCTATTACGCTCCTGTGCAGTTCCTTTTACCTGGTGGGCCGCGCTTTGGACGAGGTGGTGAACCCCCGGTTGCGGGGCCGCTAGCGGCTATGCTTGACCAGCCTTCTCACACACCTTTTACCGGCCCGCTGCTTCAGGTTAGAGACTTGACCTTGCACTACAGGACCCGCCAGGGGGACGTGCGGGCCGTGGATGGCGTGACCTTTTCCCTGGGCCGCGGCCAGGTCCTGGGGCTGGTGGGAGAATCCGGCTGCGGCAAAACTTCCCTGGGCATGGGGCTGCTCAAGCTGCTGCCCAGCAACGCCCGCCTGGTGCGGGGTGAGATAATCTTCGACGGGCAAGACCTGGCTCCGCTGAACGATGCTCAGATGCGCCGGTACCGGTGGCGGCGCATCGCCATGATATTTCAGGCGGCCATGAACGCCCTGGACCCCGTGTACCGGGTGGGTGAGCAAATCCTGGAAGCAATGGAGGCCCACGCCTGGCCTGGCATTGAAGACGGTCCAGCGGGCCAGAAGCGGCGGCAGGCCAGGGAGAAGGTGAAGGAGCTGTTCCGCCTGGTGGGACTGGACCCGGAATTGATGGACCGTTATCCCCATGAACTTAGCGGGGGGATGCGGCAGCGGGCCGTGATTGCTATGTCCTTGGCCTGCCGGCCAGACCTGGTTATAGCGGATGAGCCTACCACCGCCCTGGACGTGATTGTCCAGGAACGAATCTTGCGAGAGCTAAAAAGCATACAGAAGGAACTGGGTTTGAGCCTGCTTTACATTACCCATGACGTGGCGGTGGTGGCAGAAGTGGCGGACCAGGTGGGCGTGATGTACGCAGGGCAATTGGTGGAGCTGGGAGACACTCCGCAGGTGTTCCACCAGCCCATGCACCCCTACACTGCGGGACTGCTGGCGTCCTTCCCCAGTATTCGGGGAGAAAAGCGTCCCCTGGCCGCGCTGCCTGGCGAGCCGCCCAGCCTGGTGGCGCCGCCGTCCGGCTGCCGCTTCCATCCCCGGTGTCCCAGGGCTACCAAGGAGTGCCGCCAGGAAGTCCCGCCGGTGGTTGGCCAAGGGAACGCCTGGGCCGCTTGCTGGCACCCGCTGGGCGCGGCGCAGCCGTGATGCACCGGCCAGACATGGACCCCGCAAGTCCGGCTGCCGCTGTGCCTTTAGTCCAGGTACAGAGCCTGCGGAAGTTGTTCCCGGTAGGCGGCGGCATGTTCCGCCGCGCCCGCAGGTTTGTCCACGCCGTGGATGACGTCTCGTTTACCCTGCAACGGGGGGAGAGCTTTGGCCTGGTGGGAGAGTCGGGCTGCGGCAAGACCACCCTGGGCAAGCTGCTGGTCAAGCTCCAGCCGCCAACCTCGGGCCAAGTGCGCGTGGCAAAAATCTCCCCAGGGGCAATTCCGGCGGAGCAAGCGCTGGGCTGGTGGGACCTGGCACGGCTGAAGGGCAAGGAGCTGAAGTCCTTCCGCCGCCAGGTGCAGATGGTGCTGCAAGACCCTTACGAGTCCATGAATCCCCGGCGCACCATCTACGACACCGTGGCGGAGCCGCTGGCAGTGCAGCATCTGGGTGACGTGTGCGAGCGGCTGGACCGAGTTTCCCAGATGCTGGAACTGGTCAGGCTGACTCCCGTTGCCAGCTATCTGTTTCGCTATCCCCACGAGTTGTCCGGCGGCCAGCGGCAGCGAGTCGCCATCGCCCGCGCCCTGGCGATGGAGCCGTCGTTCCTGGTGGCCGACGAGCCTACTTCCATGCTGGACGTTTCCAGCCGCACCGCCATTATGAACCTGATGCTGGAAGTGGGCCAGCGCTTGGGCCTCAGTTATCTCTACATAACCCATGACCTGGCAGTAGCGCGGTACATGTGCCAGCGGGTGGCGGTGATGTACCTGGGCAAGCTGGTGGAGGTGGCGGAAACCGAGGAGTTGTTGCGCAATCCCCAGCACCCTTACACCAGGGCCTTGCTGTCAGCAGTGCCGGTGCCTGACCCGGCCCATCGCCGTCAGGTGGAAGTCCTGCGCGGCGACCCTTCCCGGCCTGTGGACCCGCTGCCCCGCTGCCGGTTTTATGACCGCTGCCCCCTTGCGGTGGACCACTGCCGGGACACTCCGCCTCCACCCCTGGAGGCCAAAGGCACTGATGGGCATCTGGTGGCGTGCTATCGTGTATAATATGGAGTTGTGGCACTGGTTCATTTTAGGTCTCGTCATTCCGGCGGAAGCCGGAATCCAATAGAGCGCATCAATCTAGTGCATATGTGGGCATCCCGACAAGTCGGGGTGCGACGGGTTGAGTCCTGGGGTAAACTGAACCACTACCGGACTTCTAGATCACTGGCGGACTTTTAAGAATTGGGCCCTCGTTACCGCGCAATGGCCTGACCCAGGCGCGCGCCGCCAGTTCCGCTGGCCGCATGATTGAAAGAAACGCATATACTTATCTGGTCCCCATTGCCAGGGCCATTGCCTCGTTCTTACTGGCGGGGTTCCTGGGCATTATTGGCGGGTGGATTGGGCTTACTTTCAACGCCTTTGCAGGCTATCCCTGGTCTCTGACCACCCACACCAACATTTACGTAATAGGAATTGGCCTTGGCGCAGGAGCTGGAGGCTACCTGGCCTGGATGGAACTGGTTGTGGGAAGGCGGTGGATTGTCCTCTCCGCGGTGGCCGTTTTGCTGGCGGGGGTCGCGGGGGTTTACGGGGGGTACGCCTACGGGAGAGTGGCCGAAGCCACCTATTTTGGCCGGGCCTACACCATAGACAACAACCTGCACCTGGGCGCCGCCCTGGGGGCATTTGCCGTGGCCACCTTGCTGGGCGTTATCACCGAAATCCGTACCAAAGGCAGGTAGCGGCATCGGGGCCAGGGTGCGGTAGCGTATCAGTTTGCTTAAGGACTTAACACGTCACACCGGCGAAAGCCAGTGTCCAGATACAGAATAGATACAGTTCTCAACTGGATTCCGGCGGAAGCCGGAATGACGAAGGGCTAATTGACACACTACTCAGGGTGCGGTGCGCTTGCTGGGAGCGGCGGAGCAGGGTCGCTATTGCATGCCGGCGCTGCCTTTGGCATGGTCTGTGGAGAGGCGGCTCGCTTGCCTCAAGGCAATTACATCCGCCGCAGTCTGGGCATCAGCACCGCCATGATTCCGCCCACGCCCAGCAATGCCAGCCCGTTGGCCACCAGCGCCAGGCGCAGCGAGGTCAGCTCCCCCAGGTAGCCCGCTTCCAGGTGCCCCAGGGGCGCGGTGCCAATGCCCACAATCCAGGAGCCCATGGCCCGTCCCCGCTGTTCATTGGTCACGGCCAGCTGAAACAGCGCCTGGTGCAGCACGTCGGTGGCCGAGGCGGCAATGTTGACCACCGTTACCAGCGCCAGCGCAACGGGGAAATTTGGGGACTGGGACAACAACACCTGGGCAACGCCGAACGCCGCCACACTGCCTAACAAAAGCCAGCCGCGCCTTCTGACTGCTCCGGCAAAGGTCAGGGCTGCCGAGCCTAAAGCGCCGCCCAGGAACCGGCAGGCCGTCAATACCCCCAGCCCGCCCGCCCCCACGTGCAACACTTCCAAGGCTAGCACCGGCAGCAGCGCCTGGTGGGAAAACCCAAGGATTTCCACCGCGGCGGTGGAGATCATCAATGTGAGCATGGTGCGGTTGCTGCGCAATGCCTGGAAATAGTGCTGAATGTTCTGAAGCATGGGTTCCCGCGCCAGGGGCGCGGCGGCCCCGGCGTGGCGGAGCCACACCAGCGCCCCAGCGGAGAGGACATAACCTACAGACATGGTCAGGAAGGAGACTCCAGGCCCGCGCCACTCTAATAGTCCTCCCGCCGCCAGCGCCCCAATGACGCCCCCCGTCCGCTGGGCCAGGGACACCACCGCAATGCCTTTTACCGCTTCTCCGCCGCCCACCAGGTCGTAGACGTATACCTGCCGTGCTGCGGTCTCAAAGGCGTTGAGGGTTCCCAGGGCAAAGGTGAACACCATCAGGTGCCACACCTCCAGCCGGTCCAGAAACAATAGCAGCGCCACTACGGAAGCAATGGCGGCCATGCCTGCCAGGGAAACCCGCAGCAACAGTCGCCGGTCCAGCCGGTCGGTCACTGAACCAGCCACCAGGCCCACCACCAGATTGGGCGCGGAGCGGGCCGCGAAAATAGCCCCCACCATGCCGCCGGAGCCGGTCAGTTCCAGCACCAGCCAACCCAGTGCCACCTGCTGCATTCCCTGGCCCAGCTGGCTGGGTATGGTGGCCAGCCACAGCAGCCGGAAGTCCCGGTGCTGCCACAGGGCTGAAAGCGGCCCGGAGCGCGTCCCAGCCGCAGGGCGGGTAATGGCCGGATTGGGCCGGGAGCGGCGTATTCCCAGAGGCATTTAACCTGCCAAGAGCACAATTGCAAGAGCACCAGGCATTATACATGGTCTGGAGGTAACGTCACCCACCCTGCTGCGATGCGCGATGGGTATTAGAGGGTGTCTAAAAAGGCTAGGCGCTCGTGGTTCGACAGGCTCACCACGAGCGGTCCTTCAGCCGAAGGACGCTCACCCTTGTATCTTGCCAGCGGGAGATTAGAATCAAGCGAAGGTTTCATCAGAGGCGGGGTAGACCGATTCACCCTGGGTTGGAAGACCGTAGCAGCATGGTCGCCCCGTCTGAGCTTGTCGAAGGGTGAGCGCTGGTAGTGCACAGCACTTTGTAGACACAATTTTAGGCAGGTTATATCTGCAGTCCTCTGGCCGACCCAACTTCTATTGCCCAGGGTCGTTTCATTCTTGGCCAATGGTAGGAGCGCCCCGACAGGTCGGGGTGCGCCCTGGTCAGGGGTCTCCACCCAAGGGCAGACACCCTTCGGTTGGCTCAGGGCAGGCTCCGGTCTGCCCCTACTCCCACCAAGAATAAATCAGCCCTGCTTCTACATGCCCCTTCCCCATTGGTGGCTCAGGTGGTATCCTGGCATGAAACCGGCTCCCTGTAGTCAAAAAAGAACTGGCCGGTCTGGGGAGAAGATGCCGCTGCCGGAATCGGAAAATGTGGTGTTCCTGAATGGCGAGTTAAGGCCGGAAAGCCAGGCGGGCATTTCCATCCGGGACCGGGGCTATCTGTTTGGCGATGCGGTGTTTGACGCCACCCGCACCTTTGGCGGGCGGCCCTTCAAGCTGCGGGAGCACATTCAGCGGCTTTATAACTCCCTGCGCTATCTGCGCATTGACCCCGGCATGGACGCCGAAGAGATGGAGCAATGGTCCCTGGCGGTGGTCAAGCACAACCACCCCTTGCTGCCGCCCAACCAGGACCTGTGGGTCTCCCAGCGCATCAGCCGGGGCATTGAGCCAACCCTGCCCGGCGAGGAGATGCGCCCCACAGTGCTCATTGAGACTCACGCCATCCCCTTTGCCCGCCGGGCCTCCCTGTACCAGACCGGTCTGCGCATTGTAACTCCTTCCGTGCCCAGAGTGCCTCCCCGGTTTGTCAGCCCCCGGGCCAAGACTCACAACTACCTCAACCTCATTCTGGGGGAGTTGGAGGCCCAGGGCACCGACCCCGCTGCCTGGGCGGTGTTGCTGGACGAAGCGGGGAACCTGACTGAAGGGCGGGGGGCCAACATCTTCCTGATTAAGGACGGCGTCTTAGCCACGCCCCGCGGCCAGATGGTGCTGGAGGGCATCACCCGCAGCATCGTCATCGAGCTGGCAGAGGGCTTGGGGCTGCCGGTGGCGGAGCGGGACCTGGACCTGTTTGACGCCTACACTGCCGACGAGGCCTTTTTGACCTCCACCAGCCTGTGCATCTGCCCCATTTCTTCGGTGAACGGCTCAAAAGTCAACGGAGGGCAAGTGCCGGGGCCGCTGACCCGCCGCCTGATGGCCGCCTTCAGCGACCTGGCGGGCATGGACTACGTGGGCCAGTATCTAGCGCACTTGCCGGGCTAGCCAATTAGGAGCGTGCAGGCTTGGCCCATATTGTCATTCTGAGTCCCGATGCAATCGGGACGCAGAATCTAGAGTTCCTGCATTTTAGACCCTTCGTCCTTCAGCCGAAGGACTCGGGGTGACAGTAGATGGACCTAATGGCGAAGCGACACGCCAAAATCAATACTTTCTTCGGCGAGGCTGGCCGCCCCATTGTATAAGTACCAAGGGATAATCTGTTGGAGTGAAGAGGACCAGGCTTTTATAGCTGAGGCCCCAGAGTTGGCGGGTTGTGCGGCTGAAGGAATGACCTATCAAGAGGCCCATGCCAATGTCCAGGTGATAATTCAGAATGGTGTATCGGTTTGCTGAAGGACGCAACTCGTCACACCGGCGAAAGCCGGTGTCCAGATACAGGATAGATACAGTTATCCACTGGATTCCGGCTTCCACTGGAATGACGAAGGGCTAATTGATACACTACCTGATTCAAGAATGGATTGACACCGCACGGGAGTTGGGCCGGGAGATCCCTGAACCCAAGGGCCGCCTGCTCTTCGCCTAGCCATTCTCACATACTTGCCAAGGAGCAACCATGAAAATCACCGACATTGAAGCCATCGCCGTGGTGTGGCCGCCCCCGGAAAAGCACTTCTGGACCGCCCTGCGCCCCATTGGCCGGGTCAGCGAGCTGGTGGTGCGGGTCCACACCGACGAAGGCATCGTAGGCATAGGGGAGGCCCACGGCGCGGGGATGCCCTTCCCCAACGTGTACCGCCAGAACCCCGACGGCTCCCTGCGGGCGGAAGGCGCTTCCCAGGTAGTGGTGCAGATGATGAAGCCCCTGCTGGCCGGGGAAGACCCCCTGAACAACGAGCGCATCTGGGCCAAAATGTTCAACCTGTGCCACGAAATTGGCTGGGCGGGCCGGGGCCGGGGCCGCTCGGAAATTATGACCGCTATGGCGGGCATTGATATCGCCCTGTGGGACATCAAAGGCAAGGCCGCCAACTTGCCGGTGTACAAATTGCTGGGTGGGTACCGGGACACCGTGCCTTGTTACGTCACTGGCGGTTACTACCAGGACGGCAAGGGCCTGTCCGACCTGGTTAGCGAATGCGAGACCTATGTGGACATGGGCTACAAGGCCATCAAGCTGAAGATTGGGCATGTGCCGGTGCCGGAGGACGTGGAACGGGTCACGGCGGTGCGCCAGGCCGTGGGCCAGGGCATTGACATAATGCTGGACGTGAACGAAGGGTATGACGTGCCCACCGCCATCCGCGCCGCGCATCTCCTGGAGCCGCTGAACATCCGCTGGCTGGAGGAGCCGGTAAACTGGTACGACCGGGTGGAGGGCTTGGGCCAGGTGGCCCGCTCCACCTCCATACCCATCGCCTCCGGCGAAAATGCCAACCACCGCTGGGACGCCCGGGACCTGATTAACCGGGGAGGCATCCGGGTTATGCAGTTCGACTGCACCCGCAACGGCGGCATTACCGAAGCATTAAAAGTAGCGGGCCTCTGCGCCATGCAAAACGTCCGCTTTGCACCCCACCACGACCCGCAAATTCACGGCCACCTGGTGGCGGGCCTGCCCGTGGGCGAAATTCTGGAGACCTTCCCCGCTGCCGACCGGGACCCCATCTGGGCGGAGCTCTTCTCGGTTCGCCCGGACATCAAGAACGGTGAACTGACCTTCACCAACAGGCCAGGGTGGGGCATCGAGCTGGATGAAGGCACCCTCAAGCAGCGAGGCGTCTGGGCCAAGGCATAAAGAGGACAATCGCATTCTCGGCATGACCGTAGGGGCGCACCTATGTGTGCGCCCACCCTGAGGTCTTGACCGAGGGGCAGACCTATGTGTCTGCCCCTACGCTCGGACAATACGCGATTGCCCTGGAGCATAAATGAGCTACGTGACAGTGCATCAGACTCCCCCCGGCCAGCAGGAGTATCTGCTGCTGGCCTTTGCCGGGTGGCCTGACGCGGCCGAGTCCGCCACCACTACTCTGCGTTACCTCACCCGGCGGCTGAACGCCAACAAGCTGGCGGAGATTGACCCGGAGGAGTTCTACGATTTCACCAAGGAGCGGCCCCGCAGCAGCCGCACCAAGGACGGACGCCGCCGGGTACACTGGCCGGCCAACGAGTTTTACTACTGGGAAAGAGAGGGGGCGGGCGCCCATCCGCTGTTCTTTGTGGGCGTGGAGCCTAACTTGAAATGGCGCACCTTCGCCGGCCTAATTGCGGACCTGGCGGTGGAGCGCGGCGTCAAGACGGTGGTGCAAGTGGGTGCGCTGCTGGACGCAGTACCCCACACCAGGCCGGTGCGGCTGACCGGCTCTGCCACCCGCCCGGAGATGCAGCAAGTCCTGGACTCCGCCAGCATCAAGTCCTCCAACTACCAAGGCCCAACCGGCATCGGCAGCGCCGTAATGGAGGCCTGCGCCGCCCGGGGCATTGGCTACGGCTCTTTGTGGGGCCACACTGCCCACTACCTCCAGGCCGCTCCCAACTACCGGGTGGCCTACACTTTGGCCCGCCACCTGGTGCGCCTGCTGGACTTGCCGGTGAACCTGGCGGAGCTGGAGGCTGCCGCCGGGACTTTTGACCAGGAAGTAGCCAAAGCCATTGCCAAGGATGAGCAGCTGGCCGAATATGCCAAGAAGCTGGAAGAGCGCTACGACCAGTCCGCGGCGGAAAACGGTGAAGAGGAACTTCCCGAGGCTAGCGAGGTCATGCAGGAGCTAGAACAGTTCCTGCGTTCCGAGCAGCGGCGGGGCCCCAACCCGCCGGGCCAGGGCAGCGGTCAAACGTAGCAGCCCAGGACAAGACGCCACTTTAGCAAGCCGGGAAACCTCCAGTCCCCGGCTTTTGTTTTTCGTGCCGCCGCTGAATTTGTCCCCTGAGAACCCCCCCGGAAGATTTTGGGTGCTTCCATCTCAACTGGCTCACAGGCCTGCCCTCTTGGGCGCGGCACTTCCACCAATTACTCTAAGAAACAGCCACATTTGCGACTGATACACCGCGGCGCAGATGCGTAGCCAGGCTCTCCCCCAGCTAAGAGGTAAACGCCCGAGCAGGAGCAAGGAGGGTAATTCCATGACCTCTGCCCCAACGAACATCTGGCCAGCACATTGCTGGGCCGTCTCCGCTCCAGCCCTGGCGCCGTGGGCCAGGGACCACCCACCGCTTCTGCCGCCTTGCGCCCGTGTGTGGCGTCCGCCCGGAGATTTTCCGCCAGCCTCAAGTTAGCATCTCCGCCTCCCAAGGCTTAGAGGAATAAACCCAAGCATAAGGAGAATTACTGTGACCACCCTGTTCCCCAGCGACCGGCGCACCTTCCGCTATCCCGGCTCCCTGACCACCCCGCCATGCAGCGAGGGAGTGGCCTGGCATTTGTTCAAGACTCCCTTCAGGCTTCGCCGGCCCAGGCCCAGGCTTTCAAGGGCATTGTGGGCTTCAACAGCCGCTACGTGCAGCCGCTGAACGGACGGGAGGTGCTGGAAGACTCCGCCATGGACCATTAGGCCCCAGCCCAGTGTCAACGGGTGCGGCGGCGCAGAGAGCAATCGGCGCCTTGCACCCTGGTTAACCCCGGCCCCTCGGCTGAGAGAAAGAAACCCAAGCAAGAGGAGATGACTCGGTGAAACTCAACATCCGGACCAAGCTTATTGGCGGCTTCATTGGCGTGCTGGCCCTGCTGGTGCTGTTGGGAGGCGTGGCCATCATGCGCATTGGGCAGGTCAATGCCGCCCTCCAGAACCTCTCCGGGAACCTGGCCACCGACGAGCTGTTGGCCCAGACCATCGTCTCCCAGGTCCTGGAGATGCGGTTCTTTGCCAACAAGTACATCAACGAGCAAAAGCCTGAGTACTTGGACGACTACGACGAGCAGACCAGCCGGCTGGACAAAACCCTGAGGGATGCCATTGAGCACGAGCAGGCCACGGACCCCCAGCGGGTGGAGACGCTGGAGGCTATCCAGGAAGACTACGAGAACTACACTGGTGCATTTTCTGAGATAGCCCAGATCCTTGACGACCGCACCAAAATCCAGACCCAGGTGCTGGACGTGCAAGGGCCTTTGGCGCAGAAGCTCCTGCGGGAGCTGGCCCTGGGCGCGTTCAAGGCCAACGACAGCACGTCGGCCTTCTACGCCGGTGAGGCTGAAGCCTCCATGAACCTGGTGCGCCTGGACGCCTTCAAGTACTTGCAGTACGGCAATGAGGAGTGGGTTGCCAAGTTTCAGGAACGCTTTGAGGAGACCCAAAGCAATTTTGAAGCCCTGGAGCGTGTGCTGCAAAATCCGGAACGCCAGAAGTTAGCTGCCGATGCCTTGGGCGCCGTCAACGTCTACCACTCGGGGTTTGAGTCCCTGGTGGAGGACTACAAACGGCAGCAAGAGCTGCGCACCGAGGTCCTGGATGTGGTGGGGAAGGACATCCAGTCCGTGGCGTCGGACATGTCGGAGGAGATTCACGCCCAGTTTGAAGCGGCCAGCCTGGCCGCCGACGCCCTGGTGACCCAGACGCGGACGCTCCTCATCATACTGACAATAGTGGCCGTGGCCGTCGGCTTGGCCCTGGCCTGGTTCCTCAGCCGCGCCCTCAGCAACTCAGTGCGCACCATGGTCACCGCCTCGGCGGATCTGGCCAGCCGGGTGTTCCCCTCCCTGGTGGACGTAATGCAGACAGTGGCCACCGGTGACCTGTCCAAGAAACACGAGGCTCAAGCGGAGCAGGTCACCGTTAAGTCCAAGGACGAGGTGGGTGAGCTGGCGGCGGCCTTCAACCAGATGCTGGAGCAGGTGGAGAAGATGGGCGCCGCCACCAACGAGATGATGGAGAGCCTGCGCAAGCGCGCCCAGACCGCGGAGCAGATTGCCGCGGGCGACCTCACCGTGAAGGCGGAAGCCGCCGGGGAGCAGGACGTGCTGGGCAACGCCTTTGCCCGCATGGTCTCCGCCCTGCGCAACGGCAGCGCCAACGTGGCCGAAGCCATCGCCGCGGGCAACCTCAACGTCAAGGCCACCAGCCGCTCAGAGAACGACGTGCTGGGCAACGCCTTCGTCAAGATGGTGGACACTCTAAAGCTTAAGACCCAGGTGGCCGAGGCCATCGCCGACGGCGACCTGGACGTGGAAATCACCGTGGACTCGGAGCAGGACGTGCTGGGCAAAGCCTTCCAGCGCATGGTGGAGACCCTTAAGGACCGGGCGCGCCTGGCCGAAGCCATCGCCAATGGCGACCTGAGCGTTTCCGCCAAGCCGCGGTCGGAAAAGGACGTACTGGGCAACGCCTTCTCCAAGATGGTGGACAGCCTGCGGGGCCTCATCAGCAAGGTGGGCACCACCGCCGGAGACCTGGCCAATGCTTCCAGCCAGCTTACCGCCGCGGCGGAAGAAGCAGGCCGGGCTACCCAGGAAATTGCCGCCAACAGTCAGGAACTGGCTGGGGGCGCGCAGCAGCAATCAGACAGCGCCCAGGAGACCACCAACGCCATGAGCCAGCTATCCCAGGCCATTGACCAGATTGCCCAGGGCAGCCAGCAGCAGGCCGGTGCGGTGGAGCAGGCGGCAGCCATCGTCGGCCAGGTATCCAAGGCTACTGCCGAAGGGGCCAAGAGCTCCCAGGCGGCGGCGGACGGTGCCCGCCAGGCTAACGAATCGGCCCGCAACGGCGCCTCCGTGATGGAAAAGACCGTGAACGGCATGGGCAGGATCAAGGGCGCGGTGAGCAGCGCCGTCACCAAGATCGCCGAACTGGGCCAGTTGTCCACGGAAATTGGCAAAATTGTGGCGGTCATTGACGACATTGCTGCCCAGACCAACCTGCTGGCCCTGAACGCCGCCATCGAAGCAGCCCGGGCTGGCGAGCAAGGCCGCGGGTTTGCAGTGGTGGCCGAGCGCGTAACCGAAGCCACCAAGGAGATTGCCAACCTCATTGACAATGTGCAAAAGGGTGTTGGCGACTCCATCAAGGCTGCCGAGGAAGGCTCCAAGGAAGTGGCCGAAGGCTCTGCCCTGGCCGACGAGGCCGGTAAGGCCCTGGAGCAAATTATGGCCGCAGTAGAAGCGGTGGCCCAGCAGCTGGAACAGATCTCCGCGGCGGCTGAAGAGGTCAGCGCCGCCGGTGACGAGATGGTCAAGACCATTGATGGTGTCAGCACCATCGTGGAGCAGAACTCCGCCGCCGCAGAGGAAATGGCTGCCAACAGCAGTGAGGTCAACAGGGTGGTAGAGCGCGTAGCCTCAGTAGCCCAGCAGAACCAGTCTTCCACGCAGCAGGTTTCTGCTTCGGCGGATGGCATGAGCGCCCAGGTGGAGCAGGTCATCGCCTCTGCCCAGTCCCTGGACGACATGGCCAAGGAACTGCAGCGTTCTGTGTCTGCCTTCAATCTCGGCGGCCAGGGGAATCTCCGGGAGCGGGAGAAGGTCCTGGTGGCTTAATCCCGGCTGACCAATGCGTTCCGGAGTTCAGGGCCTCCTCCCCCTGGACTCCATTTTCTTGGGACTCAGGACAATCTTGAAGGACTCAGGTCGGCAGAGGGTCTGCCAGCGGTCCGCACTGCAATAGAAAAGATAGTAGTGCGGATTCTGGTGGAACCTTTGCCGGCCTGGTTGTGTCTTATGACATGAACGCCAAAGGCAGTAGTTGGCATGAAGACAAAAGGAGGGCAAGTAAAATGATCCGGGCAACACCTAGGAAAATTGCAAGAATGGCGGCAATGGCGTCCCTGGCAGCTGGGCTGGCAGTGATTATGGCCTGTGCTGCCGCCACCCCTGCGCCTGCTGCGGTGGGCCAGACCGCCACACCGGGCGCCGTGCAGAACAGCGGCGGCGCCACTATGATTGCGCCGGTGCCTGAATCGTCCATGCCGGGCAACCGCGGCGGGTCAACGTCGTATGCTCCTGGGGTCTACTCTGGCTACACCTTCGCGGCGGACAACACAATCAACGGCATACAGGTCTCTGGCATTGGCCGGGCATCTGGGGTTCCCGACCTGGCGATAATTACCCTGGGCGTGGAAGCTAGCCGGGACACGGTGGAAGGCGCTCGTGCTGATGCGGCGGTGGCCATGGACCGCATGGTGGCTGCGCTGCGGGCGCGCAAGATTGCCGACCGGGACATGCAGACCCGCTACTTCAATATCTATCCCAGGTATGACCAGTTTGGCCGGGACATCACCGGATACCAGGTCTCCAACCTGCTCACCGTCAAAGTACGGGACCTGAATGCTGTGGGCAACATTATAGATGAAGTGACCAAGGCTGGCGGCAACCTGACCCGCTTCCAGGGCGTGAGCTTCACCATTGAGAATACCAAGAAGCTGGAAGAGCAGGCCCGCGCCGCCGCAGTGGCGGACCTGCTGGCCCGGGCAAACCAGCTGGCCACCCTTACCGGCGTGCAGCTGGGCCGTCCCCTGAACATTGTGGAGGGTAGTGCAGCTCCCGTAGTAGTAGCCTATGCGGAGCGGGCGCTGGCGGCGGCTCCCGGCATGGACGTGACCACACCCATCGCCGCAGGAGAGATGGAAGTCGTGGTCAACTTGCAGGCGGTGTTTGCCATCCAGTAGCCGTATCTGCGGGCAGCAACCTCAAACGGGGCGGTCCTGTGGCCGCCCCAATACTTTTTTGCCCTGGGCAGCTGGGTAGTTGCTTCTTGTACCTGCCCGGCAATTCCCGCTCTCGGCGAGCCGGTCGAACCGTGCGCAGGTTAGCCTCCACTTATCCTGAGCTTGTCGCAGAATGAACGGTTAATGTGAATAGCAATCCCCATACACCCTTACTGTAGCCAAGCTGCTGCCCGTTGCACATAGGCGAATGGATTGCTAGAATTGGACTGTCGCTATCTACAACGCCAATACTTCCGACGGCGTAGCATGGCGCGGGTTGATAGCTTGGCGGTTAGCCGCCGGAGGCCAATGGCCCAGTTAAACATGACTCCCATGCAACGGGCAATATCCCTGGCCCGGTTGGCAATGGGCACCACCAGCCCTAATCCCTCGGTGGGCGCAGTGCTGGTAAAAGATGGTGTGGTGGTGGGTGAAGGCTACACCCTTCCGCCCGGCCAACGCCATGCTGAAATCGGTGCATTGCAGCAAGCCGGCGAGGCTGCCCGCGGAGCAATTCTCTACACCACCCTGGAGCCGTGCTGCCATTTTGGCCGCACCCCGCCCTGCACGCGGGCCGTCATTGCCGCTGGCGTGAAAGAAGTCCACTTTGCCCTGATTGATCCCAACCCCAGGGTCAGGAACGGCGGGCGGGCCGAGCTGGAGGCAGCCGGGATTGCGGTGGTGGCGGGCGAAGAAGCAGGGCCTGCCGCCGAGCTGTACGAGGGGTTCGCCAAGCACATTACCACCGGGCTGCCCTTTGTATCTGCCAAGTTTGCCATGAGCCTGGACGGCAAGATTGCCGCCCGCACTGGGGATTCCAAGTGGGTTACAGGCCCCGACGCCCGCAGCCTGGTGCAGCAGATGCGCCTTGAGACCGACGCGGTGATGGTGGGTATCAACACGGTGCTGGCCGATGACCCCCAGTTGACCGTGCGAATCCCGGTGGCCGGGCCGCAGAATGGTAAGCA
>Ga0194128_10000727_pt1 | contig 59102 bp, 57 predicted proteins | sample TA2KigCa65mmetaG_FD_148650 | JGI IMG/M metagenome (GOLD analysis project Ga0194128, IMG submission 148650) | Freshwater microbial communities from Lake Tanganyika, Tanzania - TA2015037 Kigoma Deep Cast 65m | ecosystem: Environmental > Aquatic > Freshwater > Lake | place: Tanzania: Lake...
CGCCACCGCCACCGCCACCGCCACCGCCACCGCCACCGCCACCGCCACCGCCACCGACGCCGACGCCGACGCCGACGCCGACGCCGACGCCGACGCCGACGCCGACGCCGACGCCGACGCCGACGCCGACGCCGACGCCGACGACGACGACGACGACGACGACGACGACGACGACGGAGACCACGACTACGACTACGACGTCTGGCACCTGATCGGGGTTGGGGCATAACAACCAAAATCCGGTCGACTCCTCGACCGGATTTTTTTACGGCGAATTTTTTAGACGTTGAAGGGTTTTTCTCGTAACCACTTCGTCGCGATCCACTTCTCGCCTTCGACCACCGGCGCGCCACCGTGCCGTGTTTTAGTTGAAACTGCCGGTCGGGCGTACGAGAAAAACACAGCGTTGCCCCGCTGCGCAAACACCTCGACGCCAACATCCGGAAATAGCGTACTGCCGCCGCGAATTGGCGCCTGTAACACCATGATGAACGTACCTACTCGATTACCCGCCACGCGAATGGGTTCCACAGAGCCCGGTAGTGTGGGCTCAAAATAATCGTAATGCGGGTCGTATTTACCGCCGATACCGTAACGCAGCACCTGGATCGTCTCACCATGATCGAGCGGCCAGCGCACGAGCTCGGCAATGCGCTCTTCAATTGAGCGAACAAGCCGAGACTCACAGCGTGCGAAGAACATGCCCTCGCTCACCCTTCCCTCATGCACAGCATTCGCGCCTGAGTCGTTATCAATCACCGTCGAGACTGCAAGACGCGGCCGAGCCGCCTCGATGACGGCATCGCATTCTTCATCAGAGAGAAACTTACGGAACACGACAAGACGTGGGGAACAAATCGAGAGCAACACGTCGATTTGTTTACCACCTACCGTGACCGACGTCGGCGAGCTAACGAGATCAGGCTCGGGTACCGTGACCACCCCGAGTTCAGCTGCTCGGATGTGCAGAGCGCTCTCGAGAGCATCGAGCGCGAGGGTCTCCGACCAGCCGGCCTCCAGGAGCCGCTCGAGCAGGGTATTGGGCGAGTGCCCGGCTTCAGTATTAAATACAATCCAGTCGTGCAATTCTCGGCTCGTCATACGCGCCGCAGTATGATTAAAGCAGGATTATGAGGCAAACCGATGCTTTTGCCAGGATTACTAACCGCCGAGGAATGCCGACGTCTCGTTGAAGAGTTCGATGCAGCCGCCACGAAACAAGTGGAGGATGACGCGTTCTATCGTGGCAGTCTCGGGCTATATCAGCCGCCGAGCAGCGTACCGATGGTCGCGCAACTTGAGCGGCAACTGACACCGGTATTCGGCGAACTCGAGTTCGAGAACTCGTACCTGCGGTCGTACGGTAAGGGAAGTTTTCTTGGTATTCACACGGACCGACCTGGGCTCGATGTCACCCTAAGCGTCTGCGTCGAGCACGACTTCGCGGGTGAGTATCCGCTCTGGCGCAGCCGTCAGCCCTTCTTCGGGCCCTGGAACAGCTCGTTAGCGAGTTATGACTTCTGGCTAAACGATGCCGAGGCTTTGGAGTTGCGCCTTGGGGACGGTGCCGCGATGGAAGGCATCCGCTATCCGCATTGGAGAGATTTCTTTGAGCGAGACGGTCGAGCAGTCTACATATTTTTTCATTGGCACAAGCGCAGACCGCCGATCAGTGAGCCCCCGCGACCTAAAGGCTAACTCGACGCAACACAATCGTCGGACCTCCGGGGAATACCGGAGCCTCAATCTTTCGAATTGTCGACTTTTCATCGAACTCGACGAGATGATTTGCCATTACCCGCACACCATCCATTTCGCTGCGGCAGGTTTGTCTCCAACCAAACCGGTCGGCACTCAGCCGCCAGGCTTGGGGTACAGTGCAGGTCGCGCGCCGCACCGGAAATCCCGCTTGATCGTACCAACGGCCCTCTCGCCCCTCGGGCGTAATCTCTCGGCCCGAGGTGTAGTGACCGAAACCGCCCGGAATGTTTTCGATGATAATGAAGCTGTCGCCATCCCAAACAAGGTTCATACCGTAGTCGTTACTGAAGTACACGCGGCGACCCCAGACGCGAGCGGCATAGACGGTATATTGTGTGCCTGCCATTGAGAGCGACCAGACGTAGGGCTGGAAACTCTCTGAAGTGTGCTGACCAATCGTGAGTAGCCGTCGCACGGTGTCGACCTGCGGTGCATTCAATTGGCACCCTGATAGCGCGATTAGCATGGTCATCAACGCGATGCAATTCAGCTGTCTCATTCGGAGACCATCCGAGCTTTGGTATCCTCCAACATGTCGCCATGCGTGCTGCGCAGCGACTCCCAGAGCGCGCCGGGCCAGTTCTCGATCATGCGGCCGCCATCGCGGTTGATGGAGCGGATATTGAATCGATAGGCTCCTTGCGTATTACGCGGCGAGTAAAGGTCGAAGGGAATCTTGAAAATAAGACCCTTATCGAAGCTACCTTCGCCGAATACCTCGAAGGGCACGTCGGTAAGCGTGGCGAACGCGCCAATTGACCAACCATTAACAAAACGCTTTTGAACCTGGATCGTTGCACCGATATCTTTGGCGAGGTAACGCCCCGCGTGAACTGCGACGTCGAAACCGTAAAACCCCGTCGCCCAATAGGCGCTCACATGGCCCGTGAGGGTTTTGTAGTCACGCAGGCCAAACATCTTGTCGTACTCGCGCTGCTGCACGGCCATGAGGTTCGCACCGAATGCATACGGCAGATCAGCACGTCGCCAAAGTACTTCTCCACCGGCACCCGAATACATCTCTTCTAGGATGCCGCCAAAGGTCTGATAGTAGATATCGCGGCTGATCTTCCCACGCTTGATGAGGACGAGCCGCTCGATACCGCTCTGACCTTCTTGCAGGTAGCGGCGAAGGTCCGTGCGCACAGGAGGCAACTGAGAGTTGCCATCGCGGGTAATGCGGCCGAACTGACTCTTAAGGCTTTGCACCCAAATGCCTTCAACGTTCCACCCACCCCCGAGATCGGCGATGCCGCGAGCTTCTGCTGAGATCTGGTACAGGAGCGGAAAGTCGGGGTCGAAAAGGTAGGTGCGTGCAGTGAACCCAATCCCCACCGACCCGTTGGGATAGCGGAACGCACGAATCTCGCTTGGATTTCTTATTTCGACCGGACGATCGATCGAAATGACCGACGGCGGGGCATCGGCGACACCTCGCTCGCCGAACGATCGAGCGACTCGAATCGTGTGGGTTGGAAGCGCTATCGAGTCGCCTGTGAGTTCGATCGTGTGCACCGACCGCGGAGCGTACTGATCGACGAGGTGTATCGCTCGAGCCACGGCGTCTGCCTCCACTTGATACGTCAGGTTGCTGTAACGCAGATGCAGCACGCCATCATCTTCGTACTTCATCGCCCTCAGCAAAACGCCCGAGGCCTCCGCATCCCCCGCCATGCGCGGAAACCAACGCGGCTCCGCCTCAATATTCCGCACCGGCGCTGCGTTGCCCCAAGCACCGAACCCGTTAGGAGGTTTGCGCGGTGACTCGATGCTCGTATCGAGTACGGCGGAGAGTTTGAGCGCGAGGTTGTTATTCTGCTGCCAGCTTGCAGAGAGTCGAACGCCGGGCGCAGCCTCCCACTCGATGCCGACGCTCAACGGATCCGCCGACTCAAAAACCCCGAGACTGACCTCATAGTCATATTGATCGCTGTTATATGCAGCGAGAATATCGAGCTTCCATTCAGGAATTGAATACCGCACAGAACCGAAGGCGCCAACATCGGGTCCTCTAAAATAGCTCCTGAGAGAGAACTTTCCGCCGAATCCAACATCATTTTCACGCGTTTCGAATTCATTGCTCAAAATGCGGAGCGGGTTTTTCCCGATCGATCGCCCCGCGAGCCTTCCCCAGCCAAGACCCACCGATAGATCGAGCGGACCGATTTGTTTACTGGCAACCAAGTACTCAGCGCCAAGAACGCCGGTGCCTAGTAGGTCACGGATACCAACAGCGACTCCTGGACGATAATCGGATTCATCGAGAAGTCGGAACTTGAGCTCGAAGCTGCGATCTTTTGTACCCTCAAAACTTTCGGGTCTCGGGCGCTCGTTAAAGAGCGAATAACGGAAACTTGCTTCAAGACGGGGAAGTACTTGATATGAAATTGCGTACATATCGAACGCATCCTTGCGCGAGATCGTCGCCGAGAAGGTATTTTCTTTAGGGCTTCGTGCGGACGGTACATCGAGCACGCCACCCACGCCGAAATCATTGGTTTGGGCAAGCGCGGTTCCGCTACCGAAGCCAATAGCGAAAGCCATCAAAAGTCCGAACGTGATCAAATGTTGCAGAGTACGATTGAGCGTCGTCGTCACGGCGTCAGCCCCGCAGCGCTTCGAGGCGCTCTCGCACGGAAGAGAGAGTGATCACCTTACCGGACGCTTTCAATGCCGCGAGCGTCGTATGCCCAATTTTTTTGCCGAGCTCTACACCGAACTGATCGAAGGCATTGATGCCCCAGACCACGCTCTGCGCATACACCTTATGTTCGTAGAGTGCGATCAACGCACCAAGAGTTTCGGGTGTGAGTGACTCAAGCACGAGCACCGACGTCGGACGCGAGCCAGGATGTACACGATGCGTCCCACCGACCTGCCCCACGGTGAAGGTCTCGATTTGCGCGAGTCCATTCGCGAGCGCAAGCGTAGCGCCCTCGTCGTCGCCCACGGGTGAGCGACGTACAAGCAGCACGTCCAGCGCAGCAAGCATACCGCCCTGATGTAAGAGTTGAAAGAATGAGTGCTGGGCGTTGTTACCTGGCTCGCCCCAGACCACAGGCGCCGTTGCGCACCGCACCGGCGAGCCGTCACGCAGCGTGCTCTTACCGTTACTCTCCATCTCAAGCTGCTGTAAGAATGCCGGAAACCGCGCGAGACGGTCGGTGTAGGGCAATACCGCGAGCGTCGAGATCTTTTGGAAATTGATATTCCAAATGCCTGCGAGGGCGAGAAGCACCGGTAAGTTCTGATCAAGCGACGCAGAAAGCGTATGGCGATCCATCGCTCGCGCGCCGGCGAGAAATTTCTTAAAGCTCTCGGCGCCAATAGCGATCGCGAGAGAAAGCCCGATCGCCGACCATACTGAATAACGCCCCCCGACCCAGTCCCACACCCTAAATCGCTGCTCACGATGCACGCCAAACGAATCCATCGCCGACTCATTCATCGAGACGGCTGCAAAATGCGCCGAAACATTACTACCGCCAAGGTGCTTATTAAGCCAGGCCTTGGCGCGCTCGGCGTTCGCGAGTGTTTCTAGCGTCGTAAACGTCTTCGAGCAAATGATGAACAGCGTCTGCTCGGGATCGCTCTCCTCAAGCACATCGTGCAGCGCGACGGCATCCACGTTCGATACGAACCGAACCTTCAGCGCTTTCTTTGTAAACCCTTTAAGCGCTGCAGTCGCCATAGCGGGACCTAGATCTGAACCGCCAATACCGATATTGATGATGGTATCAAAGCGGTTACCGCTACGAACACTCTCGGCAAAGGCAAGCATCCGCTCGCGCCCTTCGAGCGCGAGTCGCTCTACATCAGCACCGCCAACAACATCGCCCGTATCTTGTCGAAGCGCCGCATGCAGCGCAGCACGATCTTCGGTGGTGTTGATCTTTTCTCCGGCGAACATCGCCCGGAATGCGCCTGGAATATCGACCTCGCTTGCGAGGTCGATCAGAGCATCAAAAATTCTTTGATCGATTCGTTGATGTGAGAGATCGAGCAGGAGACCTGCCACCTGACGCGTGTAGCGACGCTCTCGGGTGGGGTCTGACTTGAACGCTGCCGCCACATCCGCACCCGCACCCTCCTCGGCCAAGCCAGAGAGCTCGGCCCATGCTGCAGTCTCGGGACCGATCATGCATAAAACTCGGCGATGACATCAACTACGTACTGTAGTTGCTCGCGTGTGAGCTCGGGGAAGATGGGTAGCGCCACCGTCTCAGCAGCTGCCCGCTCGCTCTCAGGAAATGCACCTTCGGCGTAACCCAAATACGCGAAACACTGCTGACGGTGCAGCGGCACGGGATAATAGATTTCGCTGCCCACGCCCCTAGCAGACAAATACATGCGCAGCGCATCGCGCTTCGGCGAGCGGATGATGAACTGGTTATAGATATGGCGTGCACCCGTCAAAGCCTCTGGTAGGCTTATCACTCTCGTAAGTTCCGCCTTGCCGAAAGCGCCGAAATAAAAACATGCGTTTTCTTGGCGAGCTCGACTCCAGGTATCGAGGTGTTTGAGCTTAACCACAAGCACAGCAGCCTGCAGTGCATCGATTCGAAAATTCCCACCCACGAGCTGGTGGTAGTACTTAGGCTCCATACCATGTACACGGATCATCGCAAGCTTCGCGGCAAGCTGCGCATCGTTCGTGACGCACATGCCAGCATCTCCGAAGGCACCAAGATTCTTGGTCGGGAAGAAACTCACACACCCAATATCACCGATGCTGCAAGCCCTGCGGCCTTGACCATCAGCCGAACCGATCGCCTGCGCGGCATCCTCGATCACGCGCAGCCCAAACTCTGTAGCGAGCGCCATAAGCGGCGTCATATCGACCATCTGGCCGTAGAGGTGCACGGGCATGATAGCCTTAAGCCTGACGCCCGACGCTTTGTGCGCGAGCGTCGCGCCCTCGCGCTTGCATTCGTGATTCAAAAATTTCTCAAGCTCAGAGATCGAGAGGTTGTAAGTGCCGGGGTCGATGTCCACAAACACCGGTCGCGCACCGACCCGTACGATGGTCCCGGCGGTCGCAAAAAACGTGTAGGGCGTCGTTATGACGCCATCGCCCGCCCCGATGCCGAGCGCCATGAGGGCGGCGAGCAGAGCATCCGTGCCCGAAGACATGCCGACGCCATGGGAGCAGCCGCTGTAGGCAGCGACTTCGGCTTCGAGCTGTTTGACGGTGGGTCCAAGTATGAAGGCCTGCGAGTCGCAGACCTGCTCGAGTGCGGTGAGGATCTCGGATTTAAGGACCCGGTACTGGGGTTTCAGGTCGAGCAACGGAACCTGCATCGCGGGCGCGGACATGCTTCGGATTATAGGCCGCATCCCAGCCGGTTCGCGTACCCCTTAGACCATTGGCTGAACCGCTCGAGCCTCTCCTTGATCGCGACCTTCGGGGCGCAGCCAATTGCGGTCTCGAGGTCGGTCATATCAGCGAGGGTGTCTTTGACGTCCCCTAGCTGGGCGGACAGGAAATGCCTCTCGGCCTTAACCCCAAGTGCCCGCTCAAGAAGCTCGATGGAGGTCACGAGCTCAACCGACGTTCGACCACTAATGTTGAACACCCGGAACGCCGCTCGGCTGCTCGCGCGGTCGGGAAGCTTGGCGTCCCACGCGGCGTTGGCGGTCGGAACGGAATTCGTGACGCGCAACGCGCCGTCGACGATATCGTCGATGAACGTGAGGTCGCGGCGGTAGTAACCGTGGTTGAACACATCGATGGGTTCACCGACGCGCATTTTTTAGCGAACAAAATGGGCGGCATATCCGGTCGCCCCCACGGACCGTAGACCGTGAAGAGGCGCAACACGGTCACCGGCAATCGGAAAAGCTCAGCGTAGTTATGGCCCATAAGCTCGCCCATATAACTGGTCGAAGCGTAGAGCGAGACGGGGTGATCGACCCCATGATGCGGCGAGAACGGCAGTGTACGGTTGAGGCCGTACATCAAGCTCGTTGAGGCGAACACAAGATGCTCGATGTCGTGATGACGGCAGCCCTAAAGGACATTGAGCGTGCCGAGACGTTACTGTCGATGTAGGTATAGAAATAGCTAGAAGAATATTTTATGTCCGCTTGCGATCCGAGATGGACCACCTTCGAAAACGCGTGGCGCTTGAAAAGGTCGGTCATCACCACATCGTCGGCGAGATCGATTTTTCAGTAGACCAAAGTCCTGTATTCCTCGCCGCTGCGGAAGGCGAGCTTATTTGAGGCGTTAGTCGTAATGACTGCAGAAGTTTTCGAGCCCGATAACCTCATGCTCTTTAGCAAAAAGTTTTGCCGCCACATGAATGCCGATGACACCGTCAGCATCGGTGACGAGCACCGGCATCTTCAGGTGCCCTCGACGTTGTGAAATACGACCTGACCACCACTCGCTTTGGCGATACGCTCGAGCAGGGTATCGTGGGCTGCGAGTTCTTTTGTATCTGCTGGAATAACGATCAGAGCGACATTCTCTGGGCGCTTAAACCTAGAAATATACATTGAGCTCTTACTTTGATGGAGGGCTTCGCCGAGCTCAAGCGTACTCTGCCCTCCCGTCATCGCCAGATAAACATCCGCCAGGATGCGTGCATCGAGCAGCGCGCCGTGCAGCTCGCGCTTAGAGTTGTCGACGCCATAACGCTTGCAGAGGGCGTCGAGGCTATTGCGCTGCCCGGGATGAAGCTTACGCGCGACGTTTAAGGTATCGAGCACCGAGCAGCGGCTCTCGAGGGTCGCCGCTTTTCCATCAAGCCTTAAAAGCTCGGCATTCAAAATCCCAAGATCAAAGGGCGCGTTATGTATAACAAGCTCCGCCCCCTCGATAAATGCGAGAAATTCCTCCGCGATGTCGGCGAACTTGGGCTCGCGCTGGAGCTTCGCAAGCGTAAAGCCGTGCTTGGTAACCGCTCCCTCATCAACCTCGCGTTCGGGGTTCAAATATTTATGAAACTGCCGTCCCGTCAGGCGCCGACCCACGAGCTCTAGGCAGCCGATTTCGATCAGGCGATGGCCCTGAGTGATTTCGAGGCCAGTGGTTTCGGTGTCGAGAATGATCTGTCGCATGGGTGGTCAAAGTGTATCGGATCGCCCTGCGGAATTAACGAAGAAGTCCATCAATTGCCGCATTGGCGAGCGCATCGGCGCGCTCATTGCCGGGCACGCCTGAGTGACCCTTCACCCAGCGCCACTCGATGTCATGCCGACTCGAGAGTTCATCGAGACGCTCCCAGAGGTCGCGATTTCGAACGGGTTTTTTATCGGTGGTTTTCCAGCCGCGGGCTTTCCAGCTCTCGATCCACTCGGTGATACCGCGGCGCACATACTCCGAGTCCGTATGGATCCGCAGTGCACTCGAGCGTTTGAGTGCTTCGAGCGCGCGGATAACGGCGGTGAGTTCCATGCGGTTGTTCGTAGTCTCGGCCTCGGCACCCGAGAGCTCTCTCGAGTGCTCACCCAGCTCGAGCGTCGCGGCCCAGCCTCCGGGGCCGGGGTTACCGCGACAGGCGCCATCGGTGTAGACCTCGATGCGCGTCGTCATGAGGGATCGCGATTGACAGACGGTTCGGTTAGTCCGCCGAGTACGCGAGAGCGTCTAGCCTCACGTGGGCGTGGGCGGAGCGGTGTCAGTGCGTGCATACTTTTGCGAGCTTTTAAAAGATAAGCCCCAGAGGGCCACGGCGCGAGCCAACCGCGGCGCAGTTGATGGTCAACGCTAGCAGGCTCTCCCCAAGGCAGACCGTAAAGGTAACGCCGTGCTCCGAGCACGTCATAGCCCAACAAATGCAGCCAATCGCGCACTCGGCGCTCCGGCAACACGCGACGCAGTCCGGGCGGAAAGCCATGACGACTCGCGCGAGCACGCAAACCCCAAAAACTCATGGGCGAGAACCCAAGCACAAGCAGCTTGCCCTCGCCTGCGAGCACGCGATCGGCTTCGCGCACGAGTCCATACGGGTCGCTCTCGAACTCCAGCGCATGAGCGAGTAACACCACATCTATGCAATCGTTCGCGATGGGTAGCTGACTCGGACGACCGACGGCATCGAGATCTTGCGTCGAGTCGATATCGAGCACGGTCTGCGAGCGCGTGCGAGCATGCGCGATAAGCGTACGAGTCTCGCCCCACACACCAATCTGCAGCGTCTCCCACCCAAAACAATCCTCAAGCGACTCGGCGGTGACGCGCACCTCAGTGTCAAGTAAGGTCCTGCCGCGGGGGCTGTTGAGCCAAGTTGTCAGGCGGGGGTCGAGCACTGAGCGAAACCATAGCAATTTTCGGTGAAGGTCGGTTAAATACGCGGCCAATGCGACCCGCTTTCCTCACGCGCACCTCGCTGCTCTTTTCGATGATCACGCTCGCCGCCTGCGCGACCCTCGAGGACTCCTCAGTCGGCCGCTACCTGGGCGCCCCGCGTCCGGCGCCGGTGCTCCAGGCCCCGCCGCCCGGCCCTCCCTTCGATGAGACCCGCGCCGAGCGCGCCCCGCCGGCGCCTGCACCTTCCGTGCTGATACGGGCCGTGTCGGCGGTCCCCACTGGACCCGAGGATCTCATGGAGCGCATTCGCTTCGGGTTCCAGCTCGCCGAGGAAGAGCGTCCGGCGATCAACATCCAGCTCGCTTGGTATGAGCGTAACCCTGCTTATCTCGATCGCGTGTTTGGGCGGGCCTCCCTTTATATGCACCACATCGTCGAAGAAATCGAACGACGTAAAATGCCGATGGAGCTTGCGCTACTGCCAGTCATTGAGAGCGCTTTCGAGCCCTTCGCCTACTCGAAAGCACGCGCCTCCGGGTTATGGCAGTTCATTCCAGATACGGGGAGTCGGTTTGGTCTGCCGCAGAACTGGTGGTACGACGGTCGTCGCGATGTCATCGAGTCAACGCGAGCGGCGCTCGATTATCTTCAGTTCTTGCACGATGAGTTTGACGGCGACTGGTTACTCGCGGTCGCCGGATACAACTGCGGTGAAAACTGTATCGCCCGCGCTGTCGCGCGCAACCGCGCAGCAGGCAAGCCCACTACGTTTTGGGATCTACGTCTGCCGAACGAGACGCGCGCCTACGTCCCCAAACTTTTGGCGATGAAGCAACTCGTCGCAGATCCTTCAGTGTTTGGCGTTGAATTCAGCCCCATCCCCAATCAACCGTATTTTATGGAGGTCGCGCTCGCCTCGCAGATCGACCTACGTCTTGCCGCCGATCTGGCGGGTCTCTCGCATGATGAACTCGTGGAGCTGAATCCGGCTTATCACCGCTGGGCTACGCCTCCAGAGGGTCCGCACGGGCTCTTGCTGCCTATCGACTCCACGGAGATTTTCCAGCAACGCGTCACGTTACTCTCACCTGATGAGCTCATGCGCGTCACACATCACATCGTAAAACCGGGCGAGTCGATTCCGGAGCTTGCGAAGCGCTACGGTACGACCGTGGTGACGATCCGCATGCTGAACGGGCTCAAAAACGCCAACGTCTATCCGGGCACGGATTTGCGCGTGCCGTCGGGCACGATGAACTTGCCAGAGAAAGTACTCCGTGCCGCTGCGCGCGTAGATGGCCCTACGCCTCGAACGCGCGGCAAGCGCAATCGACCCGAGATACACGTGGTTCGACGCGGGGAGTCGGTTTGGGCAATCGCGCGTCGTAACAACATGGATCCGCGCACGCTCATGCGTCTCAACGGTAAAAAACCCGGGGACAGGATCATGCCGGGTGAGCGATTGGTATTGTCGCGCAGTGGTTCAAACTCATCGAGCGCAGGCCCACGGACAATGCACCGTGTTCGTAGCGGCGAGACATTATCGGGAATCGCTCGGCGTTACGGCGTGACGGTCACGCAACTCTTACGATGGAACGATCTCTCCTCAAAAAATGTGCTGCGTATCGGGCAGCGACTCGTCATCCGTCGAGGTAATTGATATGGGATTTTTAAGTGGTAAACGCGCCCTCATTGTGGGCGTGGCGAGCGATCGTTCGATCGCCTGGGGCATCGCAGAGGCCATGCATCGAGAAGGCGCTACACTAGCGTTTACCTATGCGAGTGATAAGCTCAAGGAGCGCGTCGACACCCTTGCCCACTCGATCGGCTCACAGATCATCCTACCGCTCGATGTAACGGTAGATGCTCAGATCGATAGCGTCTTCAAGAGCCTCAAGCGCGATTGGAGCCACCTCGACATCGTGATTCATTGCGTGGCGTTTGCGCCACGCGAGGCGCTCGCGGGAGGCTTCACGCAGAGTACTACGCGCGAGGCTTTTGCGATTGCGCACGATGTTTCGAGTTATAGCCTCACGGCGCTTGCTCGAGGCGCTTTGCCCCTGATGCAAGGTCGCGCAGGCGCGATCTTGACGCTCTCTTATCTTGGTGCCGTCAAGGCTATTCTAAGTTATAACGTCATGGGTCTTGCCAAGGCGAGCCTCGAGGCAAACGTGCGGTTCCTAGCCTCGGATCTTGGCCCTCAAGGAATTCGGGTGAACGGTATTTCTGCTGGCCCAATGAAGACGCTGGCGGCTGCGGGCGTTAGCGGTTTCCGCAAGATGCTCTCTCATGTCGCGGAGGTGGCACCGCTTCGTCGTAACGTGACGCAGGAGGACGTGGGTAATGCCGCGGCCTTCTTGTGCTCAGATCTCGCCGCCGGCATCACCGGCGAGATCTTATACGTTGACGGTGGATTCAGCACCGTCGGGATGAGTTTTCTAGAGCCTAACGAATAGACTTGAGCGGGAGCTTGCCGCGCTCAACCTATTGAGCCTGCCTTACCGAAACGCCTGCGGGTTCTTCGTAACCTTCGCCTTCTCGCGCATGTCCTCGACGTACGAGGAGAGCGTGCCGAGCGCCTGACGGCCGACGAGCTCCTGACTGCGCGCAGCTCTCACAGCCGTATCGCCCGCAGGGGGCAATACACGTGTTTGCGAGACGACAATGACCACTGCACCGACGCTCGTGACGACGGCCTTGGCTGAGGGCTTACCTGAGGCCGGACGCGCGAGGTCGAACGCAGCCGCTGTTACTTCGGCGGGGACCGACGGATCGCGACGATCGATAAAGCGCGCGGCGTTCGGCGTGGCACCAAGACCCTTCGCAAGCGAGTCGAACGAACCACCCTCGCCCAATACTTTGACCAGAGACTCCGCAGTCTTACGGGCCTCTTCAGTAGCACGCTCGTTGGTGACAGCCTCGAATACCTTAGAACGAACCTCAGCGAGCGGGGGCACGATGGGCTTGCGGTGCTCCAACACCTTCACGACGACGAAGCGATCTTCACCGAGTGCGATGGGCCCACCGATGCGACGCTGATTCAGTACAGCATCGCCGAATACGAGCGACTCAAGTTCAGGCGAGGCCGGAAGTTCTAGGCTGCCCGTTCCGCGCGAGAACGTCTCGGACTCACCAGGCTTAAGACCGAGATCTTTGGCGATGGCGGCAAGATCCGGATTCGGTTTCTCGAGACGCTGCTGCACGGCATCTTGCTTTTCCCCAAAGAGGTCAGCAATACGACTGCGGCGGAACTCGCTGTCGAGGTCGGCTCGCACTTCCTCGAAACCTTTGTTACGACCCGCTTGAATAACCTCAAGGCGCACGACGTGAAACCCGAACTCCGATTTAACGGGGCCTCGCAGTTCGCCCTCTTTCATGGCGAAGACCGCTTCGGCAAAAGACCCGACAAACGCAGATTTTTCCGAGAAACCGAGATCGCCACCGCTCGCGGCAGAGCCCGTATCCCTCGAAAGACGCGTGGCAAGCGCCTCGAAATTGCCACCTCTCTTGAGCTGCACGAGAACGTCATTCGCTTCCTTTTCGGTAGCGAGCAGGATATGCCGGGCGCGACGGCGCTCGGGTTCGACGTAACGGTCTTTTTTCTTGGTGTAAAGGTCGAGGAGGTCCGACTCGGCGACGACCACCTGCCCCGCGACATCGGCGACTGACGCTTCAGCGAACTGCAGCCGCACGGACTCAGGCGTTAAAAATTGCTGTGAATTTTTTTGATACCACGCGACGATTTCTATATCGGAGAGACGTAAGGTGGCTCGGTATTTGGCGAGCGGGAACGTGGCATAACGAACTTCGCGCTGTTCGTCCTCGAGTGCGATGCGACGGCCGATTTCGCTGGCGGTCAAAAACTCGCTGGCAAAGAGCGTGCGCTGCAGCTCTTCGCCCTGAAGCTTGCGACGGACGTCGGCGCGGTACTGATCGGCCGTGATACCAAGCTGCGCAAGACGGGCGAGCGCCAGCGTTTCGTTGTATTGACCATCCACCTGGAAGACCTGCTCGTTGCGGATATTCTCTTGCACGCGACTGCCATCGACGCGATATCCCGCATCGCGAGAGCGAGCGCTAATAAGCTCCGAACGGATAAGGCGCTCGATAATGCCGTCCTGAAGCGAAGGCTTGAGATCTTCGGGAACGTCCGTGCCGAACTGACCCACCCACTCGGACTGTTGGTCCTGCCAGAGACGGCTCGCATCCTGCAGCGGGATCTCGTTGCCCTCAACCTTGGCGGCATAATTTTTGGGCCCAATGAAATCAAGGGTGACCGCTCCGGTCGCGCCCCAAATCGCAAACACGACGGCAAGCGGTATAAGGATGAACCAAGACAGGGTTTTCTTGCCTTTGAGCGCGTCACCGAGTTTCTGGAGCATAGAATCTCTTTGGGGTCTGCCTCTTTAGTTTAGTGATTATATGGCACTCCAGGAGTCGAGCCCCTATCATCTCGGCGTCAGACATGAGCCAGAGTCTCGCGAAAATTATTGATGGAAAGGCCATCGCCCGCGTGGTGAAGGCCGAAGTTCGTGCGGCGGTAGACCGGCGGGTCGCGGCCGGGGGTCGAAAGCCGGGGCTCGCGGTAGTCATGGTCGGGGATAACCCCGCCTCGACCGTGTACGTGCGCAACAAGAGAGCTGCCTGCGAAGATTGCGGCATCCATCCGTTGTCGATCGATCTGCCGCAGTCGACGAGCGAGGTCGAATTGCTCACCCGCATCGACGCCCTGAATGCCGATGAGTCGGTGGACGGAATTTTGGTTCAACTGCCGCTCCCCGAACATATTCGCCAAACCGAAGTCGTCGAGCGCATCGACCCGATCAAGGACGTCGATGGCTTTCACCCGTACAACATCGGGCGTCTGGCCGAGCGTCATCCGTTAATTAGACCGTGTACGCCGTATGGTGTGATGCGGATGCTAGAGCACATTGGCGTGTCGGTAAGGGGGCTGCGCTGTGTGATCGTCGGGGCGTCGAATATTGTCGGGCGGCCCATGTCACTCGAGTTTTTGTTGATGGGCGCGACGACGACGGTGACGCATCGCTTCACTAGAGACCTCGAGCACCATGTGCGTGAGGCCGAGGTGCTCGTGGCCGCAGCCGGTAAGCCCGGGCTCATCAAGGGCGAGTGGATTAGGTCAGGTGCTGTAGTAGTCGACGTAGGTATCAACCGACGCGAAGACGGTACCCTCAGCGGAGACATCGAATTTGCCGAGGCTGTCAAGCGCGCCTCGTGGATTACCCCAGTGCCCGGCGGCGTCGGCCCCATGACCGTCGCGATGCTGATGAAGAACACTGTCGAGGCGGCGCTGCGGAAGGGGTAGCGGCTAAGAACGCCGCCAGACGGTGGCTCCGCCCGGCTTGTCCTCAAGAACGATGCCTGCGGCTGAGAGTTCGTCGCGGATCTCATCCGAGCGTTTAAAATTCTTTGACTTGCGAGCGCCCTGACGCTCAGCGATGACCGCTTCGATGCGCGCATCGTCCCAGCCTACTTCCGTGCTCTGCCCTTTCGAGGCCTTAAACCAGTCTTCGGCATTGAGCATGAGTAGGCCTAGCACTGAGCCGATCGCGCGAAGTTCGCGTGCTTTGGCCGTAGCGCCCACGAGATCACCAGCATCGCGTGCCCGATTGATTTCGCCGGCGAGATTTTGCAGCACGGCGATCGCTTCGGGGGTATTGAAATCATCGTCCATCGCGGCCTGAAACGCCTGCCATGGTGGCGATTTGACGGTTTGCGGCTCTTCAACGGGCGGCGCATCGAGACCGCGCAGCGCCGTATAGAGACGACCAAGCGAGGCGTCGGCTTGCCCAAGCTGCGCGAGGGAGTAATTGATAGGTCTACGATAGTGGCTACCGGTCAAAAAATAACGCAGCACTTCGGGATGACGGATATGACCCGAGTCTAGCACCTCGCGGATAGTGAAAAAATTGCCGAGCGACTTCGACATCTTCTCGTCATCGACGTTGACAAACCCATTGTGCATCCAAAGATTAGCGAAGTAATCGCCCGTAGCCGCGCAGGACTGAGCAATCTCGTTCTCGTGGTGCGGAAACTTGAGATCCATCCCGCCGGCGTGGATGTCGAAGTGGCTACCCAAGATTTCACCGGACATCACTGAGCACTCAATGTGCCAACCCGGACGTCCCAGACCCCAGGGTGACTCCCACGCAGGCTCACGCGGTTTCGCTTTTTTCCAAAGGACGAAGTCGAGCGGGTCTAGCTTGGCAGTATCGACCTCGATGCGCGCACCCGCACGAAGATCAGCGAGGCGTTTTCCTGAGAGTTTACCGTAGTCGGCAAAACTGCCGACCGAGTACATTACATCACCGTTACTCGCGACGTAAGCGTGCCCCTTATCGATGAGGGTTTGCGCTAGTGAAATCATACCGGGTACGTACTGCGTGGCGCGCGGCTCATGATCCGGCCGCAATACATTCAGGCGATCGTAGTCACTGTGCATAGCATCAATAAAACGCGTCGTGAAGGTGTCGATGGACTCGCCAAGCTCCGCCGCGCGACTGATAATATTATCGTCGATATCAGTAATGTTGCGGACGAAGATAATTTTCAGACCGCAATGCCGCAGATATCGATGCACGATATCGAAGGCCACCTTCGAGCGCGCGTGGCCGATATGGCAGAAGTCGTACACCGTATCGCCACAGAGATACATGCGCACCTCGTCTGGACGAATGGGCGTGAGTGTCTGCTTCTGACCGGTCAGCGAGTTGTGAATGCGGATCGTCATAGGTCGCGTGCGCGTTTTCAGGCGATCGCAGATGATAGTCGCTCAAGGCGTGCGATCGCGCGCGCGGCCGTGATGATCTTTAGGAGCCGCGCGAGCTCGGGACCGTCGTGGCGTCCGGTGAGCGCTTGCCGAAGCGGCTTGAAGAGCTCGGGGCCTTTGCGACCGGTCTGCTCGCGAATCGCCGTGGTCACCGCTTTCCAGTCGGTGCCGTGCATACGAATAGCCGCGGCCGCTGCCTTAAAAAATGCAGGGCCAGCGCATCTAATCAGCTTGATACCTTCGGCATCGTGCTCCGGCGGTTCTCCGAAGACGACCTGTACCCAATACGCCGCGTCCGATGGCAAGAGGAGATTTTGGTGGAATACCGAAGCAAAGGCGCCCGCAGAGGCCGAATCCAGCGTGTCTGGCAGCTGCGGACGCATCCACGCGAGCGCCTCGTCGCTAGAGAGCGCATGTACGGCCTGGCGCTGCCACACCTCGAGTTGTACGGGATCGAATCGTGCCGGTGAGCGCACCAAATGCGCAGGCTTAAACCCGACGGCGAGTTTTTGGATGTCGAGGAGATCGTGTAGATCGCTCGAGTGGCCAAGCCTAAAGAGATGATTGACAAGTGCTTTTGGCAAATAGCCCTGTTCACGCAACTCTCTTAAAGATTTCGCGCCGTGACGTTTTGACAGCGGTGAGCCATCAGCCGCCGTGATTAGCGAGAGGTGGCCGTAGGTCGGTACCTTGAGCTCTAGCGCCGTTGCGATGAGCAGCTGGCGAGACGTGTTGGAGAGATGATCCTCACCGCGTAAGACCGTAGTGACGCCGCTCAAAGCGTCATCGAGTACATTCGAGAAGAAGAACGCTGCCGAGCCATCGGCACGCTGAACGATGAAATCGCCGATATCTGCGCTCTCGAAGCGCTGCTCGCCGTGCACGAGATCGACGAACTCAATAAGGCCACTATCAGGCACTTTAAACCGTAGCGTAGGCTTGCGACCTTCCGCGAGTTTGGCGGTGCGCTCCGAGTCATTGAGAGTGCGGCAGGTACCCGCGTAACGAGGAGGCCGACCCGAGGCAAGCTGCAACTTTCGGCTCACTTCGATTTCGAGGGGCGTGCAGTAGCAGGGGTACACACGGCCTGCCCGCTCGAGCTTATCGAGCGCTTCGCGGTAGACCGCGCCACGCTGACTCTGCGCGAGGATCTCACCATCCCACGAGAGACCTAGCCATTGCAGATCTTCCATGATTTGTTTGGTGAATTTCGGCTTGCTACGCTCTGCGTCCGAGTCTTCGATGCGCAGTAGAAAACGGCCGCCGTTATGCTCAGCAAGCAGCCAGTTGAAAAGCGCGGTACGCGCATTGCCGAGGTGCAACTCGCCCGTGGGGCTCGGTGCGAAGCGGGTAGTGATCGAGGGATGGATCATCGGGCAGCGTTAAACAAGAACTTGACATTGATGGCGCCATACGGGAACTCGATGCCCTCGTCGTCCGTACGTCGTAGCTCACCCGACTGAAGTAAGGCCCTCATATCACCGTGAACGGCTTTGACGTAGCGATCGACCCACCATGCCGTCTTACGAATCGACAATGGCCTCGCGCCGCACATCTTCTTGATCAGTCCCCAACGCTTTGCGGTGCGTACCTCGCAGAGTAACTCGGGCGTCGCAAAACTGATGCATACCTCGTATTCGGCGCGACCCGATTGGGCGGTTATGGAGACCTCGGCGAGCGCCTCTGCACAGGATTTCACATCGAAAGATCGCGTCTTCATATTAACCCCGGCCGAGCGGTCTCAAACACGGGTATTTTAACCCGCTGTGTGCCGTTGATTCAGAATGATGGCTAGAATCGCGCTCGTGCGCCACCTGTTCGTCTCCGACCTGCATCTCGACTCGAGCACGCCTGCGACCATTGAAGCGTTTTCGCGCTTTCTCGAGGGCGAGGCTCGCGGAGCAACGTCCCTGCACATCCTCGGTGACCTCTTCGAGATCTGGATTGGCGATGACGATCCGAATCCGGTATGTAATCGGGTCTGTGTGGCGCTGCGTGCGCTCTCGGATGCGGGGGTCGCCGTCTACGTGATGCAGGGCAATCGAGATTTTTTGTACGGCGAGGCCTTCGAACGACGTATCGGTGGGACGCTTATTTCGGACCCGTCGGTCGTCACCCTCGTCGGCGAGCGCGTGCTGCTGACCCACGGTGATCTCATGTGTACCGGTGATACCGCGTATCAGGAGCTTCGTACGATTGTGCGTGATCCGAGGTTTAGGGATCGCGTGCTCAAGCTCCCGATGGATGCGCGACAGATACTCGCTAATGCCACACGCGCCGGTAGCAAAGTGCACACCCGAGCTACCGCTGCGACCATTATGGATGTCACTCCTTCGGCCGTAATCGCAGCCCTCGAGGCGAGTGGCACGCGCAAGATGATTCATGGACACACGCACCGCCCTGCCGAACATCGTCACATCACCCGTGACGGTAATGCCGAACGCGTCGTGCTCTCGGCATGGGACGAGGCGGGGGAATATCTGGAGGTCACCGCTGACGGCTGGCAGCGACGAAAAATTGCCTGAGCGCTTGAGCTCAGCCCTGCGGCAATCCTGAATGAAACCTGAACTCCGCATCCGTGCTCGTGGCGAGATCAGCTTCAAGGGTCGCGAGTTCTTCGAGGCGTACTGACCAAGATTTTTGTCGCTCGCACTCTGGATGGGCATTGACGTGCGCCTCAGCGAGCTTGAGGTAGAGCTCGCAGTGCCGCGCCTCGGACGCCTGTAGCCCCTCGTACAACGCTACGATATCGGTGGGCAAACTCCCACCCGCACTTCGACTCGAAAGTAAAGAAAACCGCTCACAGGATCTTGCCTCGATGAGCGCCCCGCAAAGTAAGAGGTCGAGCTTACGATACGGCTCGTGGGTCCTCACGGCTTCACGCAGCGCCGAAGCGTAGCGACCGGGCTTACGTCGCAAATAGGGCACCGCGTGTGCCTGCATCAACTTGTCGACCTGCTCAAAGTGACGCAGCTCTTCTCGAGCGAGTTTAGAGAGCTTTGCAACGAGTGCACGATCTTCGGGATACGCGAACATCAGTGCTAGCGCCGTGGAAGCCGCTTTTTTCTCGCAGTTTGCGTGATCGGCAACCAACTCTGGCCAGCGACGGATGGCTTCCTCAACCCACTCATCCGGGGTCGCTACACGCAGGGGCGGCCGCATCAAACGCCGTGAACAACCTTGAGCGAAATGCCGCTCCGTCGACGCACCTTAGCCGCATCGGAACGTTCTCGCTGCAAACGCTCGAGGTATTCAGCGGTGACATCGCCCGTGATGTACCTACCCGAGAAGCAGGACGTGTCAAACTCGGTGACGTAAGAGTCGTCGTGCTGACAGGCTAGCTCAAGATCGGTGAGATCTTGATAGATCAACCAATCGGCATTGATGATCTCGCGAACTTCCTCCTCTGTGCGCCCTGCAGCAACAAGCTCGGATGCGGCCGGCATGTCGATACCGTAGACATTCGGATGTCTTACCGGGGGCGCCGCCGAGGCGAAATACACTTTGAGTGCACCGGCGTCACGCGCTAGCTCAATAATTTGTGCAGACGTCGTACCACGAACGATCGAGTCATCGACGAGCAGCACGTTCTTGTTACGAAACTCAAGATCGATCGCATTGAGCTTAGAGCGCACTGATTTTCGACGTTCGTCCTGGCCAGGCATGATGAACGTGCGACCAATGTAGCGGTTCTTGATGAACCCCTCGCGGAACTTGATGCAAAGGCCTTGCGCCAGCTGTAACGCCGCGACGCGGCTCGTATCAGGCACTGGAATCACAACGTCGATATCGTGATCAGGTCGTTCGCGGCGGATTTTTTCAGCGAGGCGATCCCCCATACGCATGCGAGCACGCTGCACCGACACGTTGTCGATGATGCTATCGGGTCTCGCAAAGTAAACGTACTCAAAGATACAGGGCGCTTGACGCGTCGTTGCGACACACTGCTGCGAGCACAGACGACCCGCCTCATCGATGAAAACCGCTTCGCCTGGGGCCACATCGCGCACCTGCGTAAAGCCAAGCATATCGAGCGCGACCGACTCTGAGGCGAGCATAAACTCGGTGCCCTTCACAGTCTCGCGCTGACCGATCACGAGTGGACGGATGCCGTTCGGATCGCGAAATCCCAGTATCCCGTGACCGACCACCATTGCGATGACGGCATAAGCACCGCGACACCGACGAAAGAGTGCGGTAACCGCTGCAAATAAGTCCACCGCCATAACGCGAGGCGTACCGACGCGCTGCAACTCGGACGCGAGCACGTTAAGCAGTACTTCGGAGTCGGATGACGTATTGAGATGACGACGCTCCTCGCGGATAAGCACATCGGCGAGTTCAGACGCGTTCGTTAGGTTACCGTTATGCCCAAGTGCGATGCCGTACGGGGCATTCACGTAAAACGGCTGCGCTTCGGAGACGGTGTCGCTGCCGGCGGTCGGGTAACGCACGTGACCGATTCCGATGTTGCCGCGCAGTTCAAGCATGTCTTGCTGACTGAAGACGTCGCGCACGAGGCCCTGCCCCTTTCGCATGCGGACGAGTCCGTCGACGGCGGTAACGATACCCGCGGCGTCCTGGCCACGATGCTGCAGCACCGTCAACGCCTCATAGAGCTGCGAGTTGACGGGACTTTTACCGACGATACCTGTAATGCCACACATAAATTCGCCCAATGATGATTAGGTAGGGACTTTCGGGCGCCCGATAATACTTTGATCACGCACGAGTGCTTCGAAGTCGACAAGACTATCGAGAAGCTCGGCAGAGGTGGTTGCTGCCGTGCGCAATTTCGAGGCTTTCCAGACGGCCTCGTCTTCGACCCCGAACTGCAATGCGAGCAGTGTGAAGAAGCCGACAACTATGGCGCCACGCGCCGCGCCGAACAGCATGCCGAGCATACGATTAATCGGCGCAAAGATAGTCGCGTTAATTTTTCTACCTAATATAAGGCCGATGAGCTCCACGATTATGAAGGTTGCGACGCCGACGAGCACACACGAGACGAGACCTTGATACTTGGTGTTAGTGACGAATGAATCAACATAAGGTCGTGCGAGTCCGCCGTAATGGGAACCGATAAAGAGCGCGACGACCCAGGTAAGCAGACTGAATACCTCAGCAATAAGACCGCGCATGAGACCGAGCACAGCGAAGACCAGGAAGACGACCGTGATAATGATATCCAGCCACGTCATGCCTTAACCTCTGACCGCGCAAGTACCACGCGGTACGAATTCTACTTCACAATCGAACCTGTATGCCCGGCATCAGTGAGTTTTTTTGCGAGCGCGTTCGCCGCAGCTCGGTTGGCCTCGGGTCCCACGCGAACGCGGAACATCTCTTTCCCCGAGCGGTTGAGCTGATCGACGACGACTCCAAATTTCTTGTCGCGCAGCTGACGCTCTAAACGGCGCGCGCTCGCCGCATTCACGAAGATGCCCACCTGCACGTAGTAGCTACCTAACGATTTTGCAGCAGGCTTCGGTTCGGTTTTGGGTGTCGGCGTGGGCGCGGGCGTTAACATCCTCTCTTCAGGCACAGCCGCGATGGCGGGCGCCGGCGTGGCCGCAGGCGAGGGTAATATCGTCGCGGGGACGGACAGTCCGATGGGCACCTCGGCGGCAGGTTGCGATTGCGGTTGCTGCGGTAACGCCAACGCAGGGGCGGACGCGGATTCGGTGAGATCGACCTCGAAGCGGCGCTCACCATCGCCAGAATTATTTGGGATAGCCAACCGCGCCTTCGCGACCTCGCCGGAACCAGTCAGCAGCTCCGGCAACAGCAGCACGGCCAGAAAAACGAGAATGACGGTACCGGTAAGCCGGTGTTTAAGCGCAGTGTCCAAGCGGGAAATTATAAACCAAGCCAGTCCAGCGCCGGGCCGACGACGTGAAAGGATCCAAAGACGACGATGCGATCGCCGCGCCGAGCGAGCGCTCTCGCCGTCGCGCACCCGTGGGAGACATCGGGTGCGAGCGCGATACTGCGGCAGCGCGCTGGTAATCGCGAGCGTAATTCCTCAGCGCTACTGCCGCGGGGACCTACAAGGCCGCAGAGCACCCACTCGTCGATGACCCCGACAAGCGACTCGCCGATGGTGCCGGCGTCCTTGTTCTGCAGTATCCCAACGACGCCAAAGGTCTTACCTCCAGAGGATGAGACCTTGAGTGCCTCAGCGAGCACGCGGGCCGAGTCCTCGTTGTGGGCAACATCGAGAATCCACTCCGGGTCTTCCGCCTGCGTCGGCGCGATACGCTGAAACCGACCGCGCAGTTCGGCGGTCGCGAGCCCGCGGGCGATGAGTTCACGGTCAGGTGTCGGACAGACTCGGTGCCAAGCGGTGAATGCAGCGATGGCCGTGGCGGCGTTGCGCAATTGGATGGGTCCTTGGAGCGCTGGTAACGGGAGCGACTCGAAGGCACGATCTTTGCTTCGCCAACAAAAGCCCTTCCCGACTCGCTCGAAGAAAAAATCTTGATCGAGCTGCGATACGTGGCACCGCAGGCGCTCAACGGCATCATGAACGCTCCGCGGCATTTCAGATGACCCCAAAATTACAGGCCGTCGTTCGCGGAAAACGCCCGCCTTCTCGCGCCCGATGTCCTCGACCGTGGGACCGAGCCAGTCTTGATGATCGAGCCCAACCGAGCAGAGCACGGCGACATCCGCGTCAATGATATTAGTCGCATCGAGACGGCCCCCAAGCCCGACTTCGATGACGGCAGCCCGGACGGCACCCTCGTCAAAGATTAGAAAGGCCGCGAGGGTCCCGTACTCAAAAAAGGTGAGTGGCGTATCGCCCCTTGCCTGTTCGATACGCTCGAAGGCTCGGAGGAGCGTGGCGTCATCGACGGGCTGGCCGTTGATTGTAATACGCTCGTTGTAGCGCTGCAGATGCGGTGAGGTGTACGTGCCGGTGCGCAGACCCGCTGCGCGACATAGCGCTGTCAGGAACGCGACAGTCGAGCCCTTGCCGTTAGTCCCACCGACGATGATCGAGGGATATTTAAAAGCCAAGAGACCGAGGCGGTTTGCGACGTCGCGCACGCGGTCGATTCCAAGCGCGATCGCGTCGGAGTGCTGCGCCTGTTGGAAGGCGAGCCAGTCAGGGAGCTGCATTACCAGCAGGAGTTACCGCAGGCTGACGAAGCAGCATACGCAGCAGCTCAGCTAGGCGCGACCGAAGATCACGACGGTCGATGATCTGATCGATCATGCCGTGCTCAAGAAGGAACTCGCTACGCTGGAAGCCTTCGGGGAGTTTTTCTCGCACAGTTTGCTCGATAACGCGCGGGCCGGCAAAGCCGATAAGGGCACGCGGCTCAGCGATGTTGAGATCACCGAGCATCGCAAAACTTGCCGACACTCCACCTGTAGTCGGATCCGTGAGCACCGAGATAAAAGGCAAACCTGCGGCCTGCAACTCGGTAAGTGCGGCGCTCGTCTTAGCCATCTGTAATAAAGAAAACAGAGCTTCCTGCATGCGCGCACCACCGCTCGCTGAGAAACAGATGAGTGGCGTGCGATGCTCGATGGCATGATCGACGGCGCGACGGAAGCGCTCACCCACGACCGAACCCATCGAGCCACCCAAGAACTGGAACTCGAAAGCGCAGGCAACGATAGGCAATTCTTCGAGCTTGCCCGACATCACAATCAGTGCGTCTTTCTCGCCGGTAATTTTTTGGGCTGCGGTGAAGCGGTCGCGATAACGCTTGCGGTCGCGAAACCTCAACGGATCCTCTGGCGTGACCCGCTCACCGATTTCTCTGGCGGTATCAAGGTCGAGAAACCGCAGCAGTCGATCGCGAGCACCGATGCGCATGTGATTCGCGCACCTAGGGCAAACGAACAGGTTGCGCTCGAGCTCAGCACGATAGAGCGGCGAGTCGCAAACAGTACACTTGACCCAAAGCCCTTCTGGCACCGAACGAGAACGACGTTCGGTTTTGATGCGCGAGGGGACGATTTTTTCAAACCAGACCATACAATGACTATACCGGATCGGGTAATTCAAAACCTTTAGGATACTCGATACGACGCAGACAAAGGCCGTCGGGCTCAGCAGTCGGCGCATTGCGGCGACGGTCACGACCCTCTAAAAGGTTTTTGACCTCATCTGAAGCGTGCAGACCGCGACCGACCTCTATTAGGAGCCCTGCGATGTTGCGCACCATGTGGTGTAAGAATGCGTTCGCTGCAACGTCAATGTGGACCACCTCACCCTCTCGCTGTACCAGTAAGTGATCGATACGCCGAATGGGCGAGCTTGATTGACACTCGACCGCACGAAAGGCGCTGAAGTCATGCTCGCCGACGAGATACTGTGCGCTTTCGTGCATGCGTACGATGTCGAGCGGAGCGTGTACCCACGTAGCTCGACCATCGTACAACGCTGAGCGTGCACTTCGGTTGAATATGGTGTAGCGGTAGTGACGGCGAGTCGCCGAGAACCGCGCGTGAAAATATTCGGGTACGGGTATGGCCCAGCGTACGCTTGCCTTATGATCGAGGTTAGCGTTAGTGCCAAGTACCCAAGCACGCGGTGAGCGCACGGCTTCGGAATCGAAGTGGATCACCTGCCCTGCCGCGTGCACGCCGGCGTCAGTGCGTCCGCCACAAATCAAAGAAATCGCGTGGTCAGCGACACTGCCGATGGCTTTCGCGAAGGTATCTTCGAGCGTGCGTAACCCAGGCTGGTGCTGCCATCCACAAAAATACGTGCCGTCGTACTCGACACCCATGGCCCAGCGGGTCATGTAACCGGCATTCCGGTTTTGGCCGTCACGACTTCAGTAGGGAGTCGAGCAAGCGGATCGCCTCGACCCGCTGCGTCTCATCGCCAAGGCGCAGCGCTGCCTGCAACTCGAGGATGGCCGCATCGTGCTGACGCATCTCGATGAAAGCGCGCGCGAGATTGATTTTGTTGCCGGCTTCATCAACGGGCGGCGGATCGCCTTCGCGATCCTCGTTGATCGGCGACGCTGCAGGTACGACCGGGATTGAGGGGACGGCAACGGGTGCGATGCAGTCGGGGGCGGTACGCAGCGGCGCGTCCATCAGGGGATCGGCGTCCTGCGCGGCGTTGATAGGCGGCAAGTCGTAGGACATTTCCTTTCGGGGGGCGAGCTCGACCGCCTCGACGCGAGATTGACGCGAAACGAGGAAAGCAATTAAAAGACCGAGCGAGATTAGCAGCAAAGCGGGTGTTGACCACCAGGCTTCGGCAGCCAAGCGACGGGCCTCAGCCACCCAACCACTCTGCCCGATGCCGACGGCGGGAGGGGGGCCCGAGAGGCCGGCTGCAACGGCGAGACGAGCCTTGAGGACACCAATTTCGGCCGCAGCGGCCCGGAGGTCGGCCTCTAAACGCGCGACCTTGACCTCAGGTGTTGCGGGTTCAGCGGACGGCGCGAGCTCAAGCGCAGGCAGCGTCGCGACCGGAGACTCGGCGGTTGGGCCCGAAGCCGATCCCGAGGGGGTCAGGGTCGAGTCAGGCGTGAACTCGGTGGGCTTCGCAGGCGCAGTCGTCAGCGTCGGGGGGCCGGGCGCCGGCGCGCTAAGCTGAGTTGGAGCCGCCTCGCCGGTAAGCCTGATGCGTAGGCTTCGGCTGACTTCGCTTGAGGCTGCCGCGGGTGAAATGGTGTTCAGCGCGGCGGCATCAGGGAGCGTGAGGATCGACCCGACGACCATCTCGCTCATTCCCAGAGGTCCAAAGGCCGTCGGGTTCGCACGATAGATGCCGATCATGGCCTGCGGAAGCGTGACGCCGATGGTCGCGGACCACTCGCGAGAAATCGACATCAAGGTTTCGTTACGACGCACAAGACGCACTGTCGGCTGGGGCAACGATGTATCTATCGTTACATCTGGTTCAGCAGGTGTCACTGTTCCGACTGGCGCGGTCGTCTCGGCAGGTGCAACCGTCTCGGTAGGCCCAGCAGTCGGCGGCTCCACCTCGGGTGCGTCCGGTTCTAAAGCCGATGCACCTGCTCCACCGAAGACGAGCGCGAGAGCGAGGCTTAGACGCACACGACGGAGCGCTGCCCACGACCGCATCGTTGAAGAATGTTGGCGTTGCGTCACGATATCATCCTCAGGCAAAACACGCCGCGCTCAAAGATGCTTGCGAATGAGGAGCTCCGCGATCTGGACGCTATTAGTGGCAGCGCCTTTGCGGATATTGTCGGAGACGATCCAAAAATTAAGGCCGCGCTCGTGCGAGATATCCTCGCGGATGCGCCCGACGAAGACACGATCATCGTTTGCTGCCTGCATTGCCGCCGTCGGGTAGCCGCCCTTTTCACGCGTATCGATCACCTTAACGCCCGGCGCTTTTTCGAGCAGCTTGCGTACTTCCGGAACGGTAATTTTTTGATGTGTCTCGATATTGACGACCTCGGAGTGCCCAAAGAATACCGGCACGCGAACGGTGGTCGCATTCACTTTGATGTTAGGGTCAGCGAAGATTTTCTGAGTCTCCCAAAACATCTTCATTTCTTCTTTGGTGTAGCCGTTGTCCATAAACTTGTCGATTTGCGGTACGACGTTGAACGCAATCTGCGCAGCCACGGCCTTGGGTTTGACGGGACCCTTGCCGCTCACGAGCGCGATGGTCTGCTCGGCGAGTTCTTCGACGGCTTCTTTGCCGGCGCCTGACACGGACTGATAGGTCGCCACATTGACACGCGCGATGCCGACCGCATCATAAATAGGCTTGAGTGCAACTAGCATTTGAATGGTTGAGCAATTGGGGTTCGCGATGATGCGACGCTTTGCGAACTGCGAGATCGCCGCCGCATTCACCTCGGGGATGATGAGCGGGATGTCATCCTCGTAGCGAAACTCAGAGGTGTTATCGATGACGACACAGCCGGCCGCCGCCGCCTTCGGTGCATAGGCACGAGAGACGTCGCCGCCTGCAGAAAAGAGCCCAATATTTGCTTTCGAGAAGTCGAAGGTGTCGACATCGAGTATCGGATGAGTCTTGCCGTAAAACTCGACGCTCTTGCCGAGCGAACGGTTGCTCGCAAGCGGATAAAGCTCGTCCACCGGGAATTTCCGCTCCTCGAGAACTTTGATCGTGGTTTCACCTACTAGACCCGTTGCTCCGAGCACCGCAACATTCCACTGCCGACTCATCGCTGCTTCTCTCTGTTCGTGATGACGGGTGTCATCGATTTAACATCACCGTTCTGCGCGCGATGACGCAGCCAATGGTCCGTAAGTACGATCGCCATCATTGCCTCGGCGATGGGCGTCGCTCGAATGCCAACGCACGGATCGTGACGACCGGTAGTGATTATCTCAGTAGGCTCACCATCAGTCGTGATGGTTCGACCCGGGATCTGAATACTCGAAGTGGGTTTGAGCGAAGCGTGGACGATGATGTCCTGTCCGCTTGAGATGCCGCCCAGCACACCGCCCGAGTTATTGCTTGTAAAGCCCGTCGGCGTGAGCTCGTCACGATGCTCGCTACCGCGCTGCGCGACGACCTGCACCCCTGCGCCGACCTCAACGGCTTTGACGGCGTTGATACCCATCATGGCGTAAGCGAGGTCAGCATCGAGCCGATCGAACACGGGCTCGCCGAGCCCCGGCGGCACGCCTTGCGCGATGACGGTGATACGCGCTCCGATGGAGTCGCCATCTTCGCGCAGCCTCCAGATGAGATCTTCCAATTCTTTGATGCGGGAAGGATCGGGGCAGAAGAACGGATTATCGTAAGCTGTATCGGGCGCGACCGGATCAAGTACGAGCGAGCCGATTTGGCTCAGGTACCCGTGGATTTGGATACCGAGGCGCGTGGCGAGATATTTGCGGGCGATCGCGCCGGCCGCTACGCGCATGACGGTCTCGCGAGCAGAAGACCGTCCGCCACCACGATAGTCGCGGAATCCGTATTTTTGTTGATAGGTGTAGTCGGCGTGCCCGGGACGGAACCGATCTTTTATCTTGTCGTAGTCGCGCGAACGCGCATCGGTATTCTCGATAACGAGACCGATAGACGTGCCTGTGGTTCGACCTTCAAAGACGCCCGAGAGAATGCGAACAGCATCTTCTTCTTTTCTTTGACTGACGAACTTCGAGGTACCCGTACGACGCAGATCAATATCGCGCGTGAAGTCGACTTCGGAGATTTCAAGACCCGGCGGACAGCCGTCGATGATGCAGCCGAGTGCCGGACCGTGGCTCTCGCCGAAGGTCGTTACCTGAAACAGACGGCCTATGGTGTTACCGGACATGACGTTGCAGCTGCTCGCGGGTCAACAAAAATACACCGCCACCGCCACGCTCAAACTCGAGCCACATAAACGGCACGCGTGGCCAGTGGTGTCGGACCCGCATCTCGGTGTTACCCACCTCGACGACCAGGAGACCTCCTGGGGTGAGGTGCCGCGCCGCCTGCTTGAGGATGACGCGCACCGAATCGAGACCCTGCTTACCCGCCGCCAACGCAAGGCGCGGTTCGTGTTCGTACTCGGGGGGCAGCGAACGCATCTCGCGCTCCCCGACGTAGGGTGGATTCGAGATGATAATATCGTATTGGCGGCCTTTGAGGGCTGCGAAATGGTCCGATTTCGCGAAGCGGACTCGGCGCGAAAGTCGCAAGTCGCGTGAATTCTCTCGTGCAAGCGCGAGCGCCTCATCGGAGATGTCCATCCCTTCGACCTTCGCCTTCGACAGGTAATACGCCGCGGCGAGCGCAATACAACCACCTCCAGTGCAAAGGTCGAGCACGCGCTTGACGCGAGCAGGATCGATCCAAGGACGAAACTGATTTTCGATAAGCTCGGCGAGCGGTGAGCGCGGGATGAGCGCTCGCGCGTCGGTGCGCATCGGTAGTCCGGCAAACCAGGTTCGCCCTGTTAGATACACCGCCGGACGCCGTGTCGAGATGCGCAGTTCGAGCATCGCATCGAAGGCCTCGGTCTGACGCAAAGTCAGTCGACGGCGGTACACCGCCGGGCCGGGTGTGGTCTTAAGATCAAGTACGTGAAAAAGCATCGTCGCTGCATCGTCCTCGGCGTTGTTTGAGCCGTGACCAAAGAACACCCCGGCCCGATCGAGCGTCTTTGCACCACGACTCAAGGCCCCAAGTACGGTGGGGGGTCGGGGACGGGCGGGCCTGTGGGATACTTTGCGCATGTCAGACATTGTGCCATCCGCCGCAGCCCGAATCTTCGTCGCGCTGCAACACGTACTGCCGCAACACGGTATTTCGCGGCTCATTTACGCCGCAGCGCGCAGCCAGACGCCGTGGTTCAAAAATCTTCTGATCTCGAGCTTCATCAGGGGCTTCAAACCCGACTTGAGTCATGCGCTCATCAGCGACCCGCTCGCATTTGAGTCCTTCAACGCCTTCTTCACACGAGCACTCAGATCCGATGCGCGACCCTTGCCTGCCGATCCGCTCGCGCTCGCCTGCCCGTGCGACGGTACGGTCAGTGAAATCGGTCGCATCGACGACGACCGTTTGCTGCAGGCGAAAGGTCGTCTCTACACGCTCGATGCCCTGCTCGCGGGACGTCGCGAGTGGGTCGAACGTTTCAGAGGTGGGTACTTCGCGACGATTTATCTCGCGCCACACAACTATCACCGCATACACATGGCGATGGCCGGTAGCTTGCGCGATGCGTGGTATGTCCCGGGGCGTCTCTTCGGCGTTAATCGCGTCGCCGCCGATGGAGTCGCCAATCTTTTTGCACGTAATGAGCGTATTACCTGTTTATTTGAGGGCGAAGGCATCGAGCACGCGCTACTGCTCATCGGGGCGCTCAATGTCGGCTCAATGGAGACTGTATGGCATGGCGAAGTCGCACCGAGACGGCCGCGACGTCTTACAAGGCTAGATACCGCGCGAGACGGTAAGCCGTTCGCCGCCGGAAGAGGCGAAGAAATGGGTCGCTTCAATATGGGCTCGACGGCGATCCTGCTCTTTCCCAAAGATACGATCGAGTGGGCGTCACATCTTGCGACCGGTCGCATCGTGCGGATGGGCGAGACGATCGGTCGCCGCATCCGCAACTGTAAGCCCCGCTCCAGATGATCTCTTCAGTAATCGATCGCTGGTATCCTTCCGCGACCCGAGAACGCCTTGCGCAGCGTGCGGCACTACTCGCGGCGGTGCGCGAATTCTTCGAGATGCGGTCTGTACTCGAGGTTGAGACGCCGATTCTCGTAAACGCCGCCGTCACAGACGTGAATCTCCGACCCGTCGAGCTCGCGCTCGGCAATCGGCGACTCTTCTTGCAAACTTCGCCGGAGTACGCGATGAAGCGCTTACTCGCGGCGGGGGTCGGCGATGTGTATCAGCTTTGCAAAGTCGTCCGTGGCGATGAGCGCAGCCGATTACATAACCCAGAATTCACGATGCTCGAGTGGTATCGGGTTGGACTCGACATGTCGGGTCTTATTCAAGAGGTCGTGGCGCTACTGGATGCCCTCGTGACTCGCATGGGTGGTGAACCGCGCCCGCTGCGACAGGTATCGTATCGCGAGGCATTTCAGGTGCGGTTGCAGGTCGATCCATTAGATGCATCAACGGAGACTCTTGTGGAGACCGCCGTCGCACATGGGCTTCCGCAAAGTAGCGCAGATGGACTTGGCCGCGACGGGCTACTCGATTTTTTAATGGCTACCGTCATCGGCCCCGCGCTCGGGGTGAGCGAGTGGCTCGCCCTTACGCACTACCCTGCCACTCAGGCTGCGCTTGCGCAACTCGACCCCAGCGATCCGCGCGTGGTGCTGCGGTTCGAGATCTATGCTGGCGGCATCGAGCTCGCCAACGGATTTCAGGAACTCGCTGATGCTAATGAGCAGCGCGCCAGGTTCATGGCGGATAATGCGGCCCGACTCGCGCGGGGTTTGCCCCAAATGCCGATTGATGAACTCTTACTCGCCGCGCTTGAAGCAGGATTACCCGCCTGCTCGGGCGTCGCACTTGGCTTCGATCGCGCCATAATGATTGCGGGCGGCGCGAAAAGAATCGACGAGGTTGTCAGTTTCACTATCGAGAATGCGTGAGCGATCAGGATGAGCAACGCTTTCAACACACCATATCTTATACATAACGCCGCGACCAAGACAAAAGCCTATGAGGAACTCGAAACTTCGGTGCGCGCGTTGCTCACTGGCGAAACCGATGCGATCGCAAATCTAGCAAACGTCGCAGCACTACTTTATCTCACGTTACCGGAACTGAACTGGGTAGGGTTCTATCGCCTCGCCCCTGAATCGAACGAGCTCGTACTCGGGCCGTTTCAGGGCAAACCCGCCTGCGTGCGCATCGCCATCGGTCGAGCGGTTTGCGGCACCGCAGCAGCACGTCGCGAGAGTGTACTCGTCAAGAACGTACATGAGTTTCCCGGGCATATCGTTTGCGACTCTGCTTCGAACTCCGAAATAGTCGTACCGCTCATCGCCACCGCCGGCCCACGCGCCGGTGAACTCGTCGGTGTGCTCGATCTTGACAGCCCCATCCTCGAGCGCTTCGACGACATCGATCTTAAAGGGCTCGAAAAGATCGTGGCGGTGCTGATATCGTCGACAGTATGGCACTGAAAATTTTGGTCGTCGGCGGTGCGGGCTATATCGGCTCCCAGATGGTTAAATGCCTCGGCGAAGCAGATGTCGACGTCGTCACACTCGATAATTTCTCGAGCGGTCATCGTGATGCCGTAACTTACGGTGAGTTGGTGCAGGGCGATATCGCCGATCGAACCCTCCTCGACTCGCTATTTGCGAGTCGAAAGTTTGATGCCGTAATGCACTTTGCCTCGCATATCGAGGTGGGTGAGTCGGTGCGTCTGCCGCTCAAGTATTACCGCAACAATGTCGCGAATACCCTGACCCTGCTCGAAGCAATGCAGTTTGCAAAGATCGATAAGTTCATTTTCTCATCGACCGCTGCGATCTTCGGTACGCCGCAGTACTCGCCCATCGACGAGCGACATCCATGCTCACCGATCAATCCCTACGGGCACGCGAAGCATACGGTCGAACAGATCCTCGAAGATCTCGATCGGGCGCACGGCCTACGCGCGGTGTGTCTGCGTTATTTCAACGCGGCCGGTGCCGACCCCTCGGGTGCGCTCGGCGAGCGGCACGATCCAGAAAGTCATTTGATTCCACTTACGCTGCAAGCAGCATCAGGTCGTCGCCCCTCCATCGCGGTGTTCGGCTCGGATTACGACACGCCGGACGGTACATGCATTCGCGACTACGTACACATCCTCGATCTGTGCGAAGCGCATTGGCTTGCGGTGCAATCACTGCTCGGTGGCGGGGGTAGTCAGCAGTACAACCTCGGTAATGGCGATGGGTTTTCGGTGCTTGAGGTGATCGACACCATTCGGCGCGTGACGCGTCGCGATTTCAAAGTAGTGAAAGAGGCACGGCGTACAGGTGACCCGCCGCGACTCGTCGCCGATGCGACGGCGGCACGCTCCATGCTCGGTTGGGTACCAAAGTATCCCTCACTCGAGACAATTGTCGAACACGCTTGGAACTTCGAGCAGAAGCGACCGCGCTGACGATCGCTGCCGTCGCCCGACCGGGGGCGACGTCAAAGATTTACTGCTTCGCGCGCGAGATGTACTCGCCCGTTCGCGTGTCAACCTTGATGACTTCGCCCTGATTGATGAAAAGCGGTACACGCACAACGGCGCCCGTCTCGAGCTTCGCAGGCTTTTGCCCGCCGGTCGCAGTATCTCCACGCACGCCCGGGTCGGTTTCGACAATGGTGGCTACGATGTGCGGCGGCGGCGTCACGATGAGCGGCACACCGTTCCAGAGCGTCACGATGCAGGTCACGCCGTCCTTCAACCATTGAGCGCCATCACCGACCGCTTCTTTGCTCGCCGTGTGTTGCTCGAAGTTGTCAAGAACCATGAAGTGGAAGAAGTCGCCGTCCTGGTAGAGGTACTGCATGTCGACGTCCATGACGTCGGCCGACTCGACGGAGTCACCGGACTTCCAGGTTTTCTCAACAGTGCGACCGGTCCTAAGATTACGCACACGCACACGGTTGAAGGCCTGACCCTTACCGGGCTTTACCATCTCGTTTTCGACAATGACGCACGGGTCCCCATCGATAAGGATCTTGAGCCCGGATTTGAATTCGCTGGTGTTATAGCTGCCCATGTGGTTCTTCCGCTTTGCGCTCGCACTCGATGAAGCCCAAAATGGTTGGGCCCAAAAAAAGGACGCGTATGATAACGGCAACCCCCACCACCCGCTACCAGAATCCGCTCGAGTCCACCTGGCAACAGCATTTCGTCGAGGCCATCACGGATCCGGCAGAGTTGTTGCGTGCACTCGATCTCGGTTCAGAGTGGCTCGCGCCTGCCGAGGCAGCGGCGAAGCTCTTTCCGCTGCGTGTGCCCCGCAGTTTCGTGGCGCGCATGCGCTGTGGCGATCCCTTCGACCCTTTACTGCGTCAGGTGTTGCCGCTCGGCGAAGAACTATTCGAGGCTGAGGGTTTCGGTAGCGACCCGATTAGTGAATCGGGTTATCAGCAAGCTCCAGGGCTTCTACGCAAATATTCGAGTCGTGCCTTGCTCATCACGACGGGCGCTTGCGCGGTGCACTGTCGCTACTGCTTCAGACGCGACTTTCCGTACGAAGACCAGCAAGGCGAGACGGGTCGCTGGCGCGAGGCCATCGCCTCAGTGACTGCAGACCCCTCGATCGAGGAGCTGATCTTGAGTGGTGGGGATCCACTTTCATTGAGTAACGCGCGACTAAATGCGCTCACGAACTCGTTCAAAGGCGTTCCGCACTTACGCTCACTGCGTCTACATACGCGCAATGCCATCGTACTGCCCTCGCGTATCGACGCAGGCGCTCTCGATTGGATTTGTTCGCTCCCGTGGCGGGTGACGATCGTGCTACACGTCAATCATGCACAGGAGTTACAGAGCGATGCGCTCGAAGCCCTAGCCCGACTTAGTACGACGGGCGCGCTGCTACTTAATCAATCGGTGTTGCTGCGAGGCGTAAATGACGATGCGGCGACGCTATCCGCGCTCTCGCGTACGCTGCATATGCATGGCGTACTGCCGTATTACCTGCACCTGCTTGATCGTGTCAGCGGCAGTGCACATTTCGAGGTAAGCGAGTCGCGCGGTCTCGAGATCGTCGAAGCGCTGACGAGCACCTTACCCGGCTATCTCGTACCGAAGCTCGTTCGAGAGGTCCCGGGCGCGACCTCAAAGACAGCGATCGTCGCACGCGGGTAGGCGTTACGACGCCGCCACCGCTTCGAGCCGGGTCACACGACGCCAGCCGCGCGGTAGCACAGTACCGCGCTGAGCACGAGCACCGACGTAATCCTTAAGATCACCCCAAGAGAGCGTCATCGAGCGATCGCTGGTATGCACGAGCAGCGAACCGCCCGGCTCAACGGCAACCGCACCGATCACGACCTCAGCACGCTCCTTGGCGAGTGCCGTCGGAATATTGAATAGCTTATTACCCTTACCGCGCGGCATTTCGGGGATGTCCTTCACCGGGAACGCGAGCAGTCGACCGTTTTCACCATCGGCATCGACAATCGAAACGCACAGGAGACACTTGTCGGAAGGTACGAAGGCAGGTGGCAAGGCCAAAGAATTCCTTGGCGGATTGAGCACGTTCTTGCCGGCCTTGCGATCGGTGATCAGATCTTTGAGACGCGCCGTGAAACCGTAGCCTGCATCAGAGGTGAGCAACCAAAGCCCTTCGGCGTCGCCCATCATCACACCGGCGAACTTAGCGCCATCCGGCGGGTTGAGTCGTCCTGCGAGCGGCTCGCCCAGTCCGCGCGCTGAGGGTAACGAGTGCGCCGGCAAGCAGTAGGTGCGTCCCGTGGTATCGAGGAACACTGCCGGCTGCATCGACATGCCACGCACCGCCGCCTGGAACGCATCGCCCGTCTTGTACTGTAAACATTTCGGGTCGATCTCGTGACCCTTGGCCGCGCGTACCCAACCACCTGAGGACAACACGACGGTGATCGCTTCGTTGGCGATTAGCGCCGTTTCGTCGATAGCCTGAGCCGCCTCGCGCTCAACGATCTTCGAGCGACGTACATCACCGTATTTTTCAGCATCGGCGGCGAGTTCGTCGCCGACGAGTTTACGCAGACGCTTCGTGTTACCGAGTATGGCCTCGAGTTCGCCCCGCTCGTTGGCGAGCTCTTCCTGCTCGCCGCGGATCTTCATTTCTTCAAGCTTGGCGAGGTGACGGAGCTTGGTCTCGAGGATGGCCTCGGCCTGCTCTTCACTCAACTTGAGGCGCTTCATCAGTACGGGCTTGGGCTCGTCCTCGCGACGGATGATCCGGATCACCTCGTCGAGATTGAGATAGGCAACGAGCACACCGTCGAGGATATGCAGACGCTTTGAGACTTTGTCGAGTCGCCAATCGAGGCGACGTTTGACGGTTGCGATGCGGAATTGAAGCCACTCGCGGAGGATCTCCCGCAGCCCCACGACGCGCGGTCGACCATCGAGACCGATGACATTCAGGTTCACGCGGTAGTTACGCTCGAGATCGGTGGTCGCAAACAAATGCGCCATAAGCTGCTCAGCGTCGAACTTAAGACCCTTCGGTACGATGACGAGGCGCGTCGGGTTTTCATGATCGGACTCGTCGCGTAGGTCGTCGACCATCGGCAACTTCTTGGCGCGCATTTGCTCGGCAATTTGTTCGAGTACACGGGAGCCCGAGGTTTGCCACGGCAGCGCTTCGATGACGATGCAGTCATCCTCGATCGTATAAGAGGCACGAGCCTTGAAGCTACCCGTACCCTTGTCATAGAAATCGACGAGGTCGGAACGCGGCGAGACGATCTCGGCGCCGGTCGGCAGATCGGGACCCTTTACAAACTTTATGAGCGCGCGTGTCGTCGCTTCGGGCTCATTAAGAAGGTGAATGCAAGCTTGCGCAACTTCTCGCAGGTTATGAGGCGGGATATCGGTAGCCATGCCGACCGCGATGCCGGTCGTACCGTTAAGCAGCAAGTTGGGTAACCGCGCCGGCAATATTTGCGGCTCTTCAAACGAGCCGTCGAAGTTCGGCACCCAGTCGGTCGTACCCTCGCCTAGTTCTTTGAGTAATATCTCGGCGTAACGCGTGAGCTTCGCCTCGGTATAGCGCATGGCTGCGAAGGACTTCGGATCGTCCTGCGAGCCCCAATTGCCCTGCCCGTCGACGATGGGATATCGATAGGCGAAGGGTTGCGCCATCAATACCATCGCTTCATAGCAAGCCGAGTCGCCGTGCGGATGGAACTTACCGATGACATCGCCCACGGTACGCGCAGATTTCTTGTGCTTGGAGACAGCCGAAAGGCCAAGCTCGCTCATCGAGTAGATGATGCGTCGCTGAACGGGCTTAAGCCCATCACCGATCGCAGGCAGAGCACGATCGAGGATGACGTACATCGAGTACTCGAGATACGCCTTCTCGGTGAAGGCGCGCAGCGGTTGACGCTCGACGCCCTCAAAACCCCATTCCTGCTTCCGTATCAGACGCTCACCTGTACACGATTACCTTTCTGCTCGAGCCATTGGCGACGATCAGCAGTGCGTTTCTTGGCGAGCAGCATATCCATAAGACTATCGGTCTGGTCGGTCGCATCGAGTGTGAGCTGCACGAGTCGCCGCGTGCGCGGATCCATCGTCGTCTCGCGTAGCTGCGAGGGATTCATTTCGCCAAGCCCCTTGAACCGCGTAACCTGCGGCTTCGCTTTCATCTTCTCGTAATTGAGGCGCTGCAGGAACGCATCGCGTTCAGTATCGTCGAGAGCGTATAAAACCTGCTTGCCCGCATCAATCCGGTAGAGTGGCGGCATCGCCACATATACGTGCCCCTGTGCAACAAGCGGCCTAAAATGCCGCAGGAACAACGCACACAGCAAGGTCGCGATGTGCTGACCATCCGAGTCGGCATCGGCGAGGATGCAAATTTTGTGATAGCGCAGCCTCGAGAGTTCGGAGGTACCCGGGTCAATGCCAATGGCCACGCTGATGTCGTGCACTTCGGCCGACGAGCCGATCTCGCCCGGCTCAAGCTCCCAAGTATTCAAAATCTTACCGCGTAGCGGCATGACGGCCTGAAAATCTTTGTCACGTGCTTGTTTAGCCGAACCGCCGGCTGAATCACCTTCGACCAAGAAAAGCTCGGAGCGCATCGGATCATCGCCTGCGCAATCGGCAAGCTTTCCGGGCAATGCGGGCCCCCCCGAGATACGCTTACGCTGCACTTTTTGAGCAGCCTTGAGGCGCTGCGTAGCGTTCTCGATGGCGAACTGTGCGATGCGCTCGCCGGTATCCGGGTGTTGTGCGAGCCACAGACTAATCGCGTCTTTGGCATAACCCTCGACAAGCTGTGCGGCATCACGCGAGGCAAGGCGCTCTTTAGTTTGACCAGCGAATTGTGGTTCGCGGATTTTGATCGAGAGCATGTAACGCACACCGTCCCACATGTCCTCGGGCGCGAGCTTGATGCCGCGCGGCAAGAGATTACGAAACTCGCAGAACTCGCGTACCGCCGCCGCCGTTCCGCTGCGCAAACCGTTAACATGGGTTCCACCGTCAGTTGTCGGGATAAGATTGACGTAGCTTTCGGCGATGGCACCTTCGCTATCGGGCGCCCAGCAGATCGCAAAGTCGACGCTTTCCTGGTCATTCTCGCGCTTGCCCGTGATGGGCTCGGCCGGCAAGCGTTCGGCTTTGCCGAGTTCATCGACGAGATAGGCACCTAAGTCACCGGCGAAAAACCAGTTATCCTTTTCCCCCGTCGCTTCGTTGGTGAAGATGATACGGAGACCCGGACACAGCACGGCCTTAGCCTTGAGCGTATGACGGAGCTGCGGTAGCGAGAACTTGTCAGACTCAAAGAATTTAGGATCGGGCCAGAAGCGGACGGTGGTACCCGTGTTGCGCTGACCTACAGCACCAACGACTTCGAGCTTAGAGCTGATTTTGCCGTCGCGAAAACCGATGTTGTATTCCTTACCACCGCGACGCACCCAGCACTCGAGTTGCTTTGAGAGCGCGTTGACCACCGAAACACCGACGCCGTGCAGACCACCGGAGAAGTTATAGTTACCGCTGTCGAATTTGCCACCGGCGTGCAGACGCGTGAGGATGAGTTCGACGCCGCTTACTTTTTCTTGAGGGTGGATATCAACCGGCATGCCTCGGCCGTCGTCCGAGACCTCGAGAGAGCCGTCTCTAAAAAGGGTGACATCGATCTGCTTGGCATGTCCAGCGAGTGCTTCGTCGACGCTGTTGTCGACGACCTCATGAGCAAGGTGATTGGGTCGGCTCGTGTCGGTATACATGCCCGGACGGCGCCGAACGGGCTCCAATCCGGTAAGAACCTCAATCGCTGAGGCGTCGTAATCTTTTGCCATCCCCCAATTCTAGGCTAAATCGGCCTAGTCGAGGTCGGCGAGCAGCGCCTTACGTGACGCCTCGGGCAACGCATCGTTCGCATGCGTGTAGTTCGCATGATCGATGCCGACAACGAGCCGCGCGCTTGAGCGCAGTGCTCCCACCATGGCCTCGGTGAGTTCGAAACGCAGGAAATGCACGGACGATGTCTTCTCTTCGTTTTCGCGCTCAAGGTCTTCGTCGGCGATGGCGTAGACGCGCGAGAAGTCGGCAACCTGCACGTAGCAACGATCCTCAATACCTTTGAGGCGCGCAAGATGATGCGGACGGGTCGCGGAGTCAGCGAACTCGACGAGTAAGGTCACCGTCCAGTTGCGACCGTCGGGAATGAGCGGGTTGTAAGCATGCAACTCCTCTGCGATGCCCTCAGGCTCGAAGATGCGCTCGGTGCGCAGCATTTCCTGCACTTGATACTGAATGGTCAGTCGGTCTTCGAAGAGCCAGGTCGTGTTCGGCCCCACCGGGACGGTGCGTATTTTCTTGTGCGCGATGACCTTGCTACGAAACGTCTGACGCTCACGGGCGTAGGTCTCGAGGGGCATGAGATCGGCGGTGGTGAGTTTTTGCATAGCGTCAAATTCCATAAGCCGTACGTAGTAACTTAAGCGGGTGCTCCGGATCCTTCGGATCCTTAAGACCCGTCTCGATCTGATGCCCTGCCATCGGGCAGTCGGAGGTGTAATGGTCGGGGTTGGCTTTTTCAATGCGGCTCATGACTGGCTTCCCAATCTTGACCGAGGCGGGACGGAACTCCCTCTTCACCGCGTAGGTGCCGTTGTGTCCTGAGCAACGCTCGATCACGTCGATGGTCGTATTCGGCACGAGCTTGAGGACATCGCGCGTCTTGAGGCCGATGTTCTGAACGCGCAGATGACAAGGTACGTGGTAGCTCACGTTGCCGAGCTCTTCGGCGAAATCAGTACGAAAGAGCCCCACCTTGTGGCGCAGCATGAGGTACTCAAAGGGATCGAAAATGCGGGCCTTCACGGCCTGTACATCGGGATCCTCCGGAAACATCAGCGGCAGTTCTTGCTTAAACATCAGTACGCACGACGGAATGGGCGCGACGATATCGTAACCCTGGTCGATCGCCTGCTTGAGCGCAGGGATGTTCGCGGCTTTGTGGCGAGCAACGGTCTCAAGATCGCCGAGCTCGAGCTTCGGCATGCCACAGCATTTTTCTTGCGACGCGATCTTCACGGGAATGCCGTTGTGCTCGAATATTTTCACGAGATTGAGGTTGAGATCGGGCTCGTTGCGGTTACCGTAACAGGTCGTAAAGAGAACGACCTTACCGCGAGTCTCGTCAGTGGGCTTCGCTTCGGCCTTGAGCTCGCGACCGGCGAGCTGCCGACGAGCAGTGTTCGCGTGGTACTCGGGGATCGGCGCATCGGTCGCCACGCCGAGCGTAACATCGAGCAGCTTACGGCCGATTTCGGTTTTATTGGCGGCATTGACAGCCTGCATAATCACCGGAATTCCGGCGATGCGACCGACGATATCCGTCGACGAGAGAATTTTATCGCGCATCCGAACTTCGCCTTTTTTTGCCTTGATGGCTTTGGCGCGCAGCATTAGATGCGGGAAATCGAGGTTCCATGGATGAGGCGGAACGTAAGGACATTTCGTCATGTAACACATGTCACAGAGATAACAGTGATTAACAACGTCCCAGTAAACCTTTTTATCGACCGTATCGAGTTCGCCAGAGGGCGCTTCATCGGCCGCGTCGAACAAGGTGGGGAAACTATTACAGAGCGAGAAACAGCGGCGACAGCCGTGACAAATGTCGAACACACGCTCGAGCTCTTTCTCGAGAGCCGCTTCGTCGTAGAACGAGGGATCGCGCCAATTGAGCGGATGACGCGTAGGCGCTTCGAGTGATCCTTCGCGGCTGCCTGTGATCGTACTGTTGCTCATCGTCCCTGTCCTTGGGAAATGCGCTCACCGGAATCAGCAAGACAACGTCGGCGCCTCAGGGCATCCGACGTCGCCGTACTGGAGAACGATTTAGATGGACTCGAGAGCCTTGGTGAAGCGGTTCGCGTGGGAGCGCTCGGCCTTGGCGAGGGTCTCGAACCAGTCGGCAATTTCGTCGAAGCCCTCGTCACGAGCGGTCCTCGCCATGCCCGGGTACATATCGGTGTACTCGTGCGTCTCGCCGGCGATGGAGGCCTCAAGGTTCGACTTCGTGTCACCGATCGGCAAACCCGTAGCCGGATCGCCTACCGCCTCAAGGTATTCGAGGTGGCCGTGAGCGTGGCCCGTCTCACCTTCCGCAGTCGAGCGGAACACGGCAGAGACGTCGTTAAAACCTTCGACGTCGGCTTTGGCTGCGAAATAGAGGTAACGGCGGTTGGCCTGAGACTCACCCGCGAAGGCGTCCTTCAGGTTCTTTTCGGTCTTGCTGCCTTTGAGATGCACGGAATCTCTCCTTGTGTCGGAAGTCCTTGGGAAACGGTTAAACTAAGTTTAACTGTCCAAACAATGTAGTTCTGCGGACCCCCCACCGTCAACCCGCCAGACCCCCTCGCGAGGGTCGTGTTGGAAAAAACCGCTATGAGCAAAACCAAGCGCACGCCCGACTTCGAAAAGTCCCTTGCCGAGCTCGAAGCCATCGTCGAAAAGCTCGAAGCGGGTGACCTCGCAATCGAAGACTCTTTAAAGTCCTTCGAGAAGGGCATCGCCCTCACCCGCGATTGCCAGGGTGCACTCGATGCGGCTCAAGCTCGGGTCGATATTTTGCTCAAGCGCGGTGGCGAAGTGAATCTCGAAGACTTCGAGACGGGCGAGGATCATGAGGCCTCGCAGGACGAGTGAACATGGATTACCGCAAGCGGATCGAGTGCGTGCTCGAAGGCACGCTATCGCAAACGGGCTCAGGATCCACCCGCCTCGTCGAAGCGATGCGTTACAGCGCGCTCGGGGGTGGCAAGCGACTGCGCCCGACACTCGTCTACACCGTAGGCGTCGCGCTCGGTGCCTCGCTCGAATCTTTGGACGATCCCGCCGCAGCCGTCGAACTCGTTCACGTCTATAGTCTCATCCACGACGACCTTCCGGCGATGGATAATGACGATCTGCGTCGCGGTCGCCCCTCGTGTCACAAGGCGTTCGGTGAGGCCTCAGCGATCCTCGCGGGCGATGCCCTGCAGGCCCTTGCCTTCGAACGTCTCGCAGGCCCTGCCAATCAATTACCCGAGGAAGCGGTTCATCGCCTCGCCATGGTGCGACTGCTCGCAGCCGGTATCGGGACCTCCGGCATGGCCGGCGGACAGGCCTTCGATCTTGAATCGGTGGGTCGCAAGCTCGACGTTTCGGCGCTGCAGCAGATGCATCGGCTTAAGACCGGCGCGCTAATCGAGACCTCAGTCCTGCTCGGTGCTGCCGCAGCGGGCGTGCTGTCGGGTCCGAAGTGGCATGCCCTGCACGAGTTCGGCGCGGCGATCGGGCTCGCGTTCCAGATCCAGGACGACATTTTAGATGTGACCGGTACGACCGACGCTATTGGAAAAATCGCCGGGGCGGACGCTGCTCACGACAAGCCGACCTACACGAGCCTCATGGGCCTCAAGGGCGCAAAAGCCGCCGCCGAGGCCCAGCGGGCCCGGGCGTGCGCCGCCCTTACCCCGCTCGGAACCGCCGGAAAGGGGCTCGAGGCGCTTGCCGGTTTCGTCATTGGCCGTGCGAACTAATACACTGTCGCGGTCCCATGACTTCGCTTGACGAACGATATCCGTTGCTCTCAAAGATCAACTCGCCGGCCGACCTGCGCGCGCTACCGGTCGAGTCTTTAGGGGAGGTCTGTCAGGAGCTACGTCGATATCTGATTAATACCGTCGCCACGCGCGGCGGTCACTTCGCAGCCGGCCTCGGCACGGTCGAACTCTCGGTCGCATTGCACTACGTTTACGACACACCCAAAGATCGCCTCGTGTGGGATGTCGGCCACCAGGCCTACCCGCACAAGGTGCTCACGGGTCGTCGTGATCGACTCGATACGATCAAACAAAAGGACGGACTCGCGCCTTTCCCAACGCGCGCCGAAAGCGAGTACGACACCTTCGGTGTCGGCCACTCGAGCACCTCAATCAGTTCAGCGCTCGGCATGGCGGTGGCGGCCAAGCGCGAAGGTGCATCGCGGCGAGTGGTCGCGGTCATCGGTGATGGCGCGATGACGGCTGGCATGGCGTTCGAGGCGCTCAATAACGCCGGCTCACTTCGCGCCGATCTGCTCGTGGTGCTCAACGACAACGACATGTCGATTTCCGAGAATGTGGGGGCGCTCTCGAAATACCTCACGCGCGTGCTCTCGAGCCGCAAGTATGCAGCGCTGCGCGAGACGGGTAAGAAGGTGCTCTCGAAGATGCCCGTCGCGTGGGAGTTCGCGCGCCGCTCTGAGGAGTATTTTAAGGGAATGATCCTGCCAGGCAGCCTCTTCGAGGCGCTCGGGTTCAACTACATCGGACCCATCGATGGTCACGACATCAGCGCCCTCGTGCGTACGCTGCGCAATCAGCGACTCTTAAGGGGTCCGCAGTTCCTGCACTTAATCACGCGTAAGGGTAAGGGCTATACACCTGCCGAAGTTGATCCCATCACATGGCACGGTCCGGGCGCGTTCGACCCGGCTAGCGGCACCATCTTTAAGGAAAAGTCGGCAGGCCCCTCGTTCTCGCAAATCTTTGGCGAGTGGCTGTGCGATATGGCCGAGCGCGAGCCCAAGCTCATCGGCATCACCCCAGCGATGCGCGAAGGCTCGGGGCTTGTGGAGTTCTCGAGGAAATTTCCCGACCGGTATTTCGACGTAGCGATCGCTGAGCAGCATGCCGTGACCTTTGCCGCGGGCCTCGCCTGCGAGGGTTGGAAGCCCGTGGTAGCAATCTACTCGACGTTCTTGCAGCGAGGATACGATCAGTTAATCCACGACGTTGCGCTGCAGAAACTGCCAGTGGTGTTTGCGCTCGATCGCGCGGGCCTCGTCGGCGGTGACGGTGCGACCCATCAAGGCGCTTATGACATCTCTTATCTACGCTGCATCCCGAATATGGTGCTGATGGTGCCATCGGACGAGAATGAGTGTCGTCAGATGCTCTACACTGCGACGACGCTCTCTGGCCCCTCAGCGGTTCGTTATCCGCGCGGTCTCGGGAATGGCACACCCGCGATGCGCGAGATGTCGGAGGTTCCCGTCGGTCGCGGTATCGTGCGCCGCGAGGGCCAAAGTGGCCTCGCCATCTTGGTATTCGGTACGCTGCTGCATGCGGTGCGCCCCATCGCCGAGCGGCTCGATGCCACGCTCGTTGACATGCGCTTCATTAAGCCGCTCGACATGGCATTAATAAAGCGGATCGCGACGCATCATCACGCCATCATCACAGTCGAAGAGAATGCCGTCCAGGGTGGCGCGGGCTCGGCGGTCGCTGAAATGCTAGCCGAAGCGGGCATCACCTTGCCGCTGCACCTCATCGGTATCCCCGATCGGTTCATCGAGCATGGTGGTCGCGAGGACTGCCTCGCCCTCGCTGGCCTTGATGCAGCGGGTCTTGCGAAGCAAGTTGACGGCTGGTGGCCAACGCAGAACAACCTGTCGCTTACAGGGACCTGATCAATGAATGCTGTGGTTCAGACCGTCGGGGATGTGCAGTCGCGGGTAGATATGCGACAGCTACCGATCAATAAGGTCGGCATCAAGGACACAACGCATCCGGTGAAGTTACGCGATCGATCGAGCGGCGAGTAGCACACCGTAGCAACGTTCAATATGTATGTGGGCTTGCCGCATGATTTCAAAGGCACGCATATGTCTCGCTTCGTCGAGATCTTGCACGGCCGTCGAGAACTTTCGGCGCATACTGGGTGAAATGACTCGACGCCTCGAGGCAGAGTCGGGTCATATCGAGATGAGTTTTCCGTTCTTTGTGATGAAGAAAGCGCCAGTATCGGGCGTCGAGAGCCTGATGGACTACCGCGCGACGCTCATCGGGGAGCAGCGCGGCACCTCGACCGAGATGTGGGTGCGGGTGGTGGTACCCGTCACGACCCTTTTCCCCTGCAGCAAGCGCATTTCTGATCGGGGCGCTCACAACCAACGTTCGCACGTGACCATCACCGCGAAGCTGCGCGAGCATCTCTGGATCGAAGAGCTCATTGATATCGCGGAGTCCGAGGTTTCTTGCGAGGTCTTTGGAATCTTGAAGCGCCCCGACGAGAAGTATGTTACCGAGAAAGCCTACGACAACCCCAAGTTTGTCGAGGATCTGGTGCGCGATATCGCAATGCGGCTCAATGCCGAAGATCGCGTCGCCGCCTACATCGTCGAGGCCGAGAACTTCGAGTCGATCCACAACCACTCGGCGTACGCCCTGATCGAGCGGGATAAAGACGCGGCCGGTTAACACTCAGTCGCGGATACGAAATAGTTTTCCGCTGTCGGTGATGGAGTAGAGGTAGCCGTCGCTGCCTTGGTGCACATCTCGAATGCGCTCACCGAGACTTCCGAAGAGACGCTCTCTCGCAGCTTCCACGTTGCCGTTGAGCTCGATCCGCCAAAGCGCTGTGCCGGCCAGGGTGCCCATGAACGCATGGCCCTGCCACGGTCCGAAGCGGGTTCCAGTGTAAAAGATGAGACTTGCAGGGGCGACGGACGTTGGTACCCAATGACTCACCGGTTCAAGATAAGCGGGCGCGTGGACGCCCCCGCCGATGCGACAGGCTGCACCGACCGGATCTCCGTAGTTGCACCCGTAGCTCACGTTCGGCCAACCGTAGTTCCCGCCCGCCACGATGCGATTCAATTCGTCACCGCCCTGAGGGCCATGCTCGCTGAGCCAAAGCTCATCGGTGCCCGGTCGTAAAGCCGCTCCTTGCGAATTGCGATGACCGATACTCCAAATCTCGGGTCTCCCACCCACGATCACCGGATTATTGGCAGGGATTGATCCATCCCGCGAGATACGGATGACTTTGCCGATCGATGATCCGGGGTTTTGAACGAAGGGTGTACTACCTCGGTCGCCAAAGGTCACGAACATCGTTTTGTCTGATCGGAAGACTACTCGTGAACCGAAGTGGGATCCGCCATCGACCTTAGGAACCTGTCGGTAGATCACCTCGAAATCATTGAGTGTGTTTGAGACGAACCTCGCACGGGCCACCGCGGTACCCAAGAGGCTGGCTTCCGTACCGCCGCCCGCCTCAGAGTAAGTGAAATAAATTTTTGGGTCGGTACTGAAGTCGGGATCGAGAGCAATATCGAGCAGACCACCTTGACCTTGGACACCGATCGTAAGCGGTATATTGATTCGCACCTCCACAGCCGTGCGCGTCACATTAGTGATGGCGAGCGTGCCGACGCGCTCTGTGATAAGTAGGCGCCCGTCCGGCAGTTCGGCGATCCCCCAAGGCGACGTCAACCCCTGCATGAGCAACTCGGGCCGTGCGAGAGTCGCGTTGACCGAGCAGTCCGCCGTGATTGGGCCTGTCGTGTAGCGCGGGCCGGTCAACGACCCGCCGCAGCCGCTGACACCTACAAGAGCCGCATCGGCATTCGGAATTACCACGAACTCGGTCGTCGTGCCGTGCTCGACGGATGCCGTCGCGGGAGTGATCGATCCCGAAGCAGTGGCATTAGCCGAGACGTTGTAACGCTTCAGTCGAAAGGACACCATAACCGTACAGGTATTCATCACGGGACCCGTGATGTAAGTCGTGCCCGAGAGTTGACCGCCGCAGCCGCTGATGGATGCGATCTCATAACCGGTCGAGGCGGTCAGCATGAAGCTCGCTGTGGAGCCGGAACGGACTGCGACCGACGCCGGGCTCAAGGTACCGCCGACGCCTGAGGAGACCGTGACGGTGAACGAATCGACTCCCCCACCCGAACACGCGCCAACCCACAAAATCAGCGGAGCGAGGAGAGCGATCGCGTGGTAGTTACGCATTGCTGAAGTGATCGAAGCTCAACGGCAAAGCGTCAAGGTACTGCCGCAGTCTACTATGCTCCGTGCGGACGGTCACGAGCGAACTTCCACCCTCTTTTTCAACAAGCGCGCCGATCACCGAAACCTCACCTCGCGCCTCGAGTGCGGAGAGCGCATGGCGGCTCTCCGGCGGCACCGTGAATGCTAGCTCGCAGTCATCGCCTCCAGTTAACATGAAACGCAGGGCGTCACGCTCTTCGAATACACCTTGACGGACGAGTGCAGCGAGCGCCGTCGAGCGCGGTACACGCTCGAGATCGAGGATGGCGGCACATCCGCTCGCAGCAGCGAGCTTGCCGATATCGCCTGCGAGTCCGTCTGACACGTCGATGCAGGCAGTCGCCAGGTCGAGTAATTGACTACCGAGCACGAGACGCGGAGTCGGATATTCGAAGCGTGCGCGAAGGGCGTCGCGAGCTACAACGTCGCCTTGATCGCGCCGAAATTTATGGCCTGCGCCGACCATCGCATCGGGCGTGAGTAGTGCGAGACCTGCTGCCGCATCGCCTGGCGTACCCGACACGCAGATTAGATCGCCGGGTTGGCCCCCGGCGCGACGCAAGGCCAGGCCACGGGGCACGAATCCGAACACCTGCACCCCGACCATCAAAGGCCCGCGTGAGGTGTCTCCCCCGACGAGCGATACTTCGTATTCGAGCGCGAGCAATGAAAACCCTTCGGTGAATTCCTTGAGCCAGATCTCGTCGGCGCGCGGTAGCGTGAGCGCGAGCAGACTCCAGGCGGGCGCGGCGCCCATGGCCGCGATGTCGCTTAAGTTGACGGCAAGCGCACGATGTCCAACTGACCGTGCCGGCGCACCCGCTGGGAAATGCACGCCCTCGACGAGGGTATCGCTCACGGCGATGAGATCGACTCCCTCCGGCGGACGCAGGATCGCGCCATCATCGCCGACGCCAAGTACGACGTCGCCCCGGCGACCGCCAGCTTCGCGAAAAAAACGATCGATCAGTTCGAATTCACCTAACGGCATTCGGCTCAATGTTCGTGCGGTCGTAGCACTCGCGCTGCGCGATCGAGCACAGCATTGACGTATTTGTGCGCGTCGGTGGCGCCGAACCGGCGCGTGAGACTGACGGCCTCGTTCACCACAACACGCCACGGCACATCGGGGCGGTGCGCAAGCTCGTGCATGCCTATCAGCAACACAGCATGCTCGACGGGGTCGAGCTCGGTAGGCGCGCGATCGGCCCAGTCTTTGAGCTGCTCATCGAGCGCGGTGCGCGATTCAAAGACAGTACGCACGATCTCATCGAAATAGTCGCGGTCGGCGCAGGCCATGTCTTCTTCAGCGGCGAACTCGCTCAGTAGATCCTGCCAAGGAGTCTCGTTGAGCTGCAGGCAATATAGCGCCTGCATGGCGAGTTTACGGGCGACCGAACGCGCACCCGAACGAGGATCTCTGATGCGACTCACGAACGATTCTCTCGAAGCAGCTGGATCATTTCGAGGGCTGCTTCGAGCGCCTCGCCACCTTTGTTCATGCGCGCGGGATCGGCGCGCTCTTCGGCCTGTGCCGGGTTCTCGACTGTGAGCACACCGAAAATAATTGGTAACCCCGTCAGTAAGCCAGCGTGCATGAGACCACGAGCGCACTCCCCGGCCACGTAATCGAAATGCGGGGTGTCGCCTCGGATCACGCAACCGAGTGCGACGACCGCATGCACACGCCCCGTCCAAGCAATGTGCTGACAGGCGAGCGGCAACTCGAAGGCACCAGGCACGCGCTGTAGAATAAGACCCTCCGACGGTCCGCCGTGGCGAGCCCAGGCCGCGCGTGCGCCCTCGAGCAACTTCGATACGATGGAATCATTGCAGCGCGCGCAGACCACGGCGACACGCAGCGATCGCGCATCGAGGGTCGGCAGCCGACCGATTTCTATCGAAGACGCCTCCAGTTTCACGAGCCGCGGTCCAGGTAACTGTCTACTTCAAGGTCGAAGGCTGCGAGACCCTGTAACTGCCAGGGTCTCGAGAGCACTCGCATTCGGCGAATCCCCAAATCTTTGAGAATCTGAGCACCGATACCATAGGTACGCAGCACTTCGGGTCCTTCGCCGATGGCGCCCGCTGAGGGGCGACGATCGAAGGTTTGCACGGCGTCGGCGAGTTCGCGTGGAGACTCCATATCACGGAGAATAACGACCACTCCAGCGCCTTCCTTGACCACGCGCTCGAGGGCAGCGCGCAGCGTCCAGCGCCTCGCGCCATCAACAACACCGACCACATCGCGCATCATGTCAGTAAGATGCACTCGTACGAGGGGTGACGAGTGGCTAGCGATATCGCCGTAGACGAGTGCAAGATGAACGTCGCGATGCACATGGTCTTGATACGCGAGCAGCTGGAACTCGCCTGCCTCGAGCGTGACCCGTCGATCGGCGATACGCTCTACTGAGCGCTCGTTGCCTAACCGATAGCGGATGAGATCAGCGATGCTGGCGATGCGCAGGCTATGCTGACGAGCAAAGACTTCGAGGTCGGCGCGTCTCGCCATCGTCCCGTCGTCGTTCATAATTTCGACGATGACGGCCGCAGGTTCGAGGCCTGCAAGCCGCGCGAGATCGCAGCCTGCTTCGGTATGTCCGGCGCGCGTAAGCGCGCCGCCAGGCTGCGCCATGATCGGGAAGATATGCCCCGGCTGCCGCAGGTCTTGAGGCGATGCGTCGGGCGCAACAGCCGTGCGTACCGTATGAGCCCGGTCGTACGCGGAAATACCCGTCGTGACGCCCTCAGCCGCCTCGATCGAGAGTGTGAAATTCGTCCGATGTTCGCGATGCGTGTCACTCACCATAAGCGGCAAGCGCAGTTGCCGGCATCGCTCTTCGGTGAGCGTGAGACAGATGAGCCCCCGACCGTGGCGCGCCATGAAGTTGATATCCTCGGGCCGTACCTTGCTGGCGGCCATCAAGAGATCACCTTCGTTCTCACGACTCTCATCATCGATGATGATCACCATCTTGCCAGCGGCAAGATCCGCGAGAATGTCTTCGATGCGGTCGAGCTCGACACTCATCGCGGCACCTGCGGATCAAGTAGACGCTCGACGTATCGCGCCACCTGATCCACCTCGAGGTTCACGCGACGACCCGACTTGAACTCGCCGAACGTCGTCACCTCTTGGGTATGCGGAATGAGATTGACCGAAAACTCTGTCGGTCCCACGTCGTTAATGGTGAGGCTCACACCGTCGATGGCCACCGAGCCCTTACGAGCAAAATATTTGGCTATTGAGAGTGGGCAGCCGAAGCGCATACGTATCGAGCGCGCATCCTCGCGCACCTCGAGCACTTCGCCGAACCCATCGACATGACCCGACACGAGATGTCCGCCGAGCGCATCCCCGGCTTTGAGGGCGGGCTCGAGATTGACGCGGCTGCCGACTTCGAGTGCGCCCAAGGTGGTGAGCGACAAGGTCTCGCTCGAGACATCCGCCGAAAATCCTTTCGCGTCGATCTCGAGTGCCGTGAGACACACCCCGCTCACCGCGATGCTGTCTCCCGAGCGAGTCGCGGCGAGCGAGAGGCGATCAACCGCGATGCGCAGGCGCACGTCGCCGCCGCGACGCTCGAGTGTCACGATCTGGCCAACGTCGCGAACTATTCCGGTGAACATTCAACTCTGGTCCTGGGTGTTTCAGCCGCCTCAGCGGTTCGGGCGCAGCATGATACGGCTATCAGTGCCCGTCTGGCGCAGATCGCAAATCCGCCACTCGGGCGATTCGGCCAGCCGCATCGGCCCGGCTAGGTGGGCGAGCGGTCGCGCATCGGACCCGAGCACGCGGGGCGCGAGGTAGAGCACGAGCTCATCGACAAGATGCACGGTCAGCAAGGCGCCCGCAAGCGTGGGGCCGGCTTCTGTCCATACTTCGTTGAGCCCCGCCCCGCCCATCCAGGCGAGCACCGCCTCGAGACTGAGACGCCCATCGGGCGCGCTCGCAATCGCTTCAATACGACGATTCGTGTCGGTGTTGATATTTGGAATCGTGGCGCTCGCGAGCGCCGACGCGGATGTCAGGCGAACGATCTCACCCTGAGTCGCAAAGACTCGCGCTACGCTCGGAATGCGTAGATGACGATCGAGAATCACACGCCACGGATGTCTGATCTTTCCGTCATCGTTCACAGGATCTACGGGTCGCGCTGTGAGTTCGGGATCATCGGCGATGACCGTCGCGCTCGTGCTCAAGATCGCTGCGCTTTCAGCTCGAAAACGATGCACGTCCTCGCGCGCCTGCGGCGAGGTGATCCAACGGCTTTCACCACTTGCGAGCGCTGTACGTCCATCGAGGCTGGCTGCCAACTTGAGACGCACCCACGGACGACCCGTCCGCATGCGCTTAAAAAACCCGAGATTGAGCTCTTCGCCCTGCTCAGAGAGTAATCCTGTCTCAACCTCGATGCCGGCCGCGCACAGGCGTGCCGCTCCTGAGCCATCGACGCGGGGGTCCGGATCGCCGCAAGCGAAAATCACTTTGGCGATTCCCGCTGCGATCAAGGCCTCAGAACACGGCGGTGTACGGCCATGATGATTGCAAGGCTCGAGCGTGACGAAGGCTGTCGCGCCGCGCGCCGCCTCTCCCGCTGCACGAAGCGCGAGGACCTCGGCATGCGGCTCGCCTGATCTTTGATGCCAACCCTCGCCGATGATGGTATCACCTCGTGCGATCACACAGCCGACGCGCGGATTGGGTTGCGTGGTCGCCGCACCAAGCGCGGCAAGCTCAAGCGCTCGCTGCATCGCATGGTGCTCAAAGCGACTCCAGCGCTCATCGCGGGTGTCATTTACGGTCATCACCCTTTGAGCCTTTCTCAGGATTGGCTGATTTCTTTGCTGCATCGTCACTGCCCAAAAAAGATAACTGGCCAGCCAACGGCTCGCGTCGACGACGACTGCGCAGCTTTTCCACTTCGTCCCGAAAAGCCTCAACGTCCTGGAAGCCACGGTACACCGAAGCGAAGCGAACATAGGCGACTTCATCGAGATGACGTAATTCATCCATCACGAACTCGCCGACTTGGCGGGAGCGGACCTCACGCTCACCGAGGCCGCGCAGCCGCTGCATAATTCGGGTGACAGCCGACTCGACCTGCTCCTGCTCCACCGGGCGTTTTTGCAGTGCCTTGAAGAGGCCCGAGCGCAATTTTTGCTCGTCGAAGGGCTCGCGGCTGCCATGACTTTTGACGACGAGTGGCATGACAAGCTCAGCCGTTTCGAAGGTGGTAAAACGCTCGCCGCACGCTAGACACTCGCGGCGACGCCGTATCTGACGGCCCTCGGCTGCGAGGCGCGAGTCGTTGACTTTGGTCTCCTCGTGGCCGCAGAAGGGACAGTGCATGGCGTCGTCCCGTCGGAGTGTGAACGCGGTCGATGGGCGATCGGCTTACGAAGACTCGTAAACCGGGAAGCGGCGGCACAGGGCCGTCACCTGCTCGCGCACCCGCGCGACTGCCTCGGCTGAGCCGTCCTCATCAAGCACATCAGCGATGAGGTCGGCGACTTTCGTGACCTCCTCTTCCCTAAAACCGCGGGTTGTGGCGGCGGGCGTGCCGATACGGATGCCGCTTGTCACCATGGGCGGCCGCGGGTCGTTCGGAACGGAGTTTTTATTAACCGTGAGGTGGGCTGCCCCGAGCGCGGCATCCGCGTCTTTACCGGTGATGTTCTTATCGGAGAGATCGATGAGGAACAGGTGATTGTCCGTGCCACCTGAGACGATCCGATACCCACGCTGCTGCAGCTGGGCGCACATAGCACGCGCGTTGGCGACAACCTGACGTTGATAATCTTTAAACTCAGGTTGCAGCGCCTCTAGGAAGGCGACGGCCTTAGCCGCAATGACATGCATCAGCGGACCGCCCTGCGTGCCCGGGAATACGAGCGAATTGAATTTTTTGGTCAGCTCGTCGTTCTTGCGCGCGAGGATGAGTCCGCCGCGCGGACCGCGCAGCGTCTTGTGCGTGGTCGTCGTAACGACATCCGCGTAGGGCACCGGGTTCGGATATACCCCCGCTGCCACGAGGCCGGCGAAGTGAGCCATATCGACGTGTAAATATGCCCTGACCTGGTCGGCTATCGCGCGGAAGCGCGCGAAGTCGAGGTAGCGAGAATACGCGGAAAAGCCCGCGATGATGAGGCGAGGCTTCACTTCGAGCGCTTGCCTCTCGAGGGCGTCGTAATCGATTTCGCCGTTATCGGGGCGGATGCCGTACTGCGAGGCATTGAAGATCTTTCCGGAGAAGTTGACCTTCGCACCGTGAGTGAGATGACCGCCGTGGTCGAGACTCATGCCAAGAATGCTATCGCCAGGTTTGAGCATGGCGAGGTAAACGGCAGCGTTCGCCTGCGAACCCGAGTGCGGCTGAACGTTCGCGTAGTCCGCGCCGAAGAGTTGCTTTGCGCGATCGATGGCCAGCTGCTCGGCAACATCGACGAACTCACACCCGCCGTAGTAGCGTTTGCCGGGATACCCCTCGGCATATTTATTGGTGAGCACCGAGCCTTGCGCCTCAAGCACGCGAGGGCTCGCATAGTTCTCCGAGGCAATGAGCTCAATGTGGTCCTCTTGTCGCGTGCGCTCCGCACTCATCGATCGGGCGAGCTCAGGGTCGAATTCTGCAATGTTCAGACGACTCGAAGACATCAGCGGGGCCTCGGGCTGTAAAAGATCGGCAATGGGACGATATATTCTAGCCGAACAGCCCCTCGACCACGGCGTTCCAACCCGCCGCAATGTTCTGTCGGTTATATCCACCGCCGCCCGTGGCGAGCACGCGCCCATGACCAAGTCTCTCTGCAAGCTGTGTGAGATCGCGTGCCGCCCTCCCATGCGCTTCGGATGACAGCGCGAGATGCGTCAGCGGATCGCCCGCGATGCTGTCGGCCCCGCACTGCAGCAGCAAGAACTCAGGTTCGAAACTTTCCAAATGAAGCAAGACTTGGGCCCAGGCGGGCGCAAACGCGGCATCATCCGAACCCGGTGAAAGCGGCAGATTGAGCTTGGTGCCTGCGGCCTCGCCCGTGCCGCACTCATCGGCACTGCCCGTGCCCGGATACAAAAATCGTCCGTCCTCGTGAATGTCCGCGAAGATGACTTGCGGGTCGCCCTCGAAGCCGTAAAACACGCCGTCGCCGTGATGCGCGTCGATATCGATATAGGCGATGCGCGAAAGGCCGTGGGTTTGGCGTAACCATTCGATGGCGACCCCACAATCATTGAGCGCACAAAAGCCTGCCGCACCCTCTCGCCCTGCGTGGTGTAGCCCCGCGATGGGCACGAAGGCTCGTCGAGTCCTGCCCGTCATGATGGCGGCGGCCGCCTCGAGCGTGCCGCCGACCACGTCCGATGCCGCCTCGAATACGCCTGGGAACGCCGGGGTATCGCCGCCATCTAAAAAACCGAAGCCCGCCTGCGAACGCCCGCGAAGAAAGTCGACGTATTGCCGCGAGTGAAAAAGCTCAAGCTCTTCGAGCGTCGCCATACGCGTGTCTTCGACATTACAACGCTTCTCGAGGCCCCGGGCCTCGAACTCGCGATAAAAGGCGGCGTGACGGTCCAGACTCCAAGAGTGGCCGTTGCCGAAACCGTAGCGGGCGAGCCGCTCACCAGCGATGACAAGAACTTCGGACATGATCTCTGCCTGCCCCGAACTCTGATGCTAAGGAGCCTAGCACAGGCGATAATGCATTTTTTCTAGCCTCGGAAGCTCCCACACCTCTGCCATGGCTCAATACATTTACACGATGAATCGGGTGGGTAAGATCGTGCCCCCCAAGCGTCAAATTCTGCGCGACATCAGCCTGTCGTTCTTCCCGGGCGCCAAGATCGGCGTGCTCGGTCTGAACGGCTCGGGTAAATCGACGCTGCTCAAAATCATGGCGGGACTCGATACCAACATCGAAGGCGAGGCGCGCCCGCAGCCGAATATTAAGGTGGGTTACCTGCCGCAGGAACCTGAGCTCGATCCGGATAAGAGCGTGCGCGAAGAAGTCGTACAGGGCATTGGCGGTATGTTCGCGAAGGTCGAGCGGTTCAACGCGATCAGCGAAAAGTTCGCCGAACCGATGTCGGACGACGAAATGAACAAGCTCCTCGAGGAGCAGGCGAAGCTGCAGGACGAGATCGACGCCGCCGGCGGTTGGGAGCTCGACCGCAAACTCGAGATCGCCGCCGATGCGCTGCGTCTGCCGCCCTGGGGATCAAAGATTGAATTGCTCTCGGGCGGTGAAAAACGCCGCGTGGCGCTCTGTCGTTTGCTGCTGTCGCAGCCCGATATGCTGCTGCTCGATGAGCCGACGAACCACCTCGATGCCGAGTCGATCGCGTGGCTCGAAAAATATCTCGAGCAGTATCCCTCGACCGTCATCGCGGTCACCCACGATCGATACTTCCTCGACAACGTCGCCGAGTGGATTCTCGAACTCGATCGCGGTCACGGCATTCCGTACCACGGCAACTACTCGTCGTGGCTCGAACAAAAGGAAAAGCGCCTCGCCCAGGAAGAGCGCGAGCGTGAAGCCCTGCGCAAGACGCTCGAGCGCGAGCTCGAGTGGGTGCGACAAAACCCGAAAGCGCGCCAGGCTAAGAGCAAGGCGCGTATGCAGCGCTACGAAGAGCTGGTCTCGCGCGAGTTCCAGGAGCGCAACGAGACCAATGAAATATACATTCCGCCCGGTGAGCGGCTCGGTGATCTCGTTATCGAGGCCAAGGGTCTGCGCAAGTCGTTCGGCGATCGATTACTGATCGACAACCTCAACTTCAACCTGCCGCCTGGTGGCATCGTCGGCATCATCGGCCCGAACGGCGCCGGTAAAACCACCCTCTTCCGTATGCTGACGGGTGTCGAGAAGTCCGATGCCGGTGAGATCCGCATCGGCCCCTCGGTGAAGCTGTCGTATGTCGATCAGTCGCGTCAGGCACTCAACGATAAGAACTCCGTGTGGCAGGAAATCTCGAACGGACTCGATCTAATCAAGGTCGGTAACTACGAGACGCCCTCGCGCGGCTACGTCGGCCGCTTCAACTTCAAGGGCACGCAGCAGCAACAGCTGATCGGCGAGCTCTCGGGCGGTGAGCGCAACCGGGTACATCTGGCCAAAGTATTGAAGTCCGGTGGCAACGTGCTGCTGCTCGACGAGCCGACCAACGACCTCGACGTCGAAACCCTGCGAGCGCTCGAAGAGGGGCTGCTCGCCTACCCCGGCTGCGCCGTCGTGATCTCACACGATCGCTGGTTCCTCGATCGCATCGCGACCCACATCCTCGCCTTCGAGGGCAACTCGGAAGTCGTGTGGTTCGAGGGGAACTATCAGGAGTACGTCGAGGACTACCGCAAGCGCCGCGGTGAGGACGCCAACCAACCGCATCGCATTCGGTACAAGCCGCTGGTGCGGTAGGTTTCGGGATTACCTCTTTGAGGAGGCACAAGTGAAAAGCTGGATCAGGTTCGTAATTATTTCCGTCTTTTTGCTCACATCCGCTGTCAACGCGCAGCCGGCGCCGCCACCTTCGACGCCCCTCGCCCTCGAGGCGCTTTTCAGAGAGCCGGAGTTCCGGCAAGTGACTCTCTCGCCGGACGGCCAGCACATTGCGGTGACCCTGCCCCAGGGCGACCGGACGGTGCTCGTCGTGCTCAAGATTGGCACCAAAAAGCCGCTCTCGCGTTGGGACTTTGGCCCGACGCAGCACATCGGCAATGTGTACTGGGTCAACAACCAGCGCATCCTCTTCGGCGTCTCCGAGAAAAAAGGCAGCCTCGACTCCCGTCAACCCACTCCTGACCTTTATGCGTCGGATATCGATGGTTCCAAGCGGATCGAAATACCGAACGGCAACACCTACCAGATTTTGGGGCGAACTAAAGATGATCCGAATGTTCTGTGGGCGCAGCGCTCAATTGAGCAAGCCTTCCTTTTCAAACTCGACACGCGCGATGGACGGACAAATACCGTGGCCTCCGCACCTCTAGAGTTCGGCAGCTTCCTGCTCGACCATGACGAGCGGGTTCGCTACGCCATCGGTCGAGTTAAAAATAATGTGCTACGTACCCTGCAAAGACAGGATGATATGTGGGTCACGCTCAGCGAGACGGAGCTGGGTGGCGACGATTTTCTGATGCCCATCGCCTTTGATGCCGACAATCGTCGTGTGTTCATGATGAGCAGCGAAAAAGGCGCGCCGAGAAAAGTCATCCTCAAAGATCTGCAAACTGGCGCAATCGAGGTCGTGAGCGAAAACGACATCTCCGATCCCACAGAGCAAATTATGAGCGGCGACGAGCGGCACATGCTCGCCGTCGAGTACCAGCCGGATCGATACACCGTCGACGTCATCAATACGACTCACCCAGAGGGTCGTGCGATCGCAGGTCTCATCAAAGCTTTCCCAAAACATTCCTTGGCTTTCGGAAATTCTTCGAGCGACGGCCGCTTGAGAATCTTCCGTGCGTTCAACGATACCGATCCGGGTGCGTATTACCTGTTCGACCTTAAGAGAGGCACTGCGACCTTCTTGTTATCGTCGCGTCCGTGGTTGTCACCGGAGTCCATGGCGACTTCGCGACCCATCAGTTTCGAGGCCCGGGACGGGCTTACTTTGCACGGCTACCTCACGACTCCGCGTGGCGCCCAGGGTCGCTCACCGATGGTGGTGCTGGTTCACGGCGGACCGCACGGACCTCGCGATAGCTGGGGGTTCGACCCGGAGGTCCAGGCGTTAGCCACACGCGGCTACGCCGTGCTGCAAATCAACTTCCGCGGATCAGGCGGCTACGGCCAAGCCTTCGAGCGTGCCGGATACCGGCTTTGGGGTACGATCATGCAGGACGATTTAACCGACGGCGTGCGCTGGGCTGTTCAACAAGGCGTCGCCGATCAAGACCGCGTATGCATTTATGGAGGCAGCTACGGCGGCTACGCCGCATTGATGAGCTCAGCGCGCGAACAAGGTCTCTACCGCTGCGCTATTGGCTACGTCGGGGTTTATAGCATACCCATGATGTTTGATAAGGGTGATATTCCAAAATCTGCTGCCGGGCGAAGTTTTTTAAAGCGAGTTCTCCCGGAGAGTGAGGATGAGCGAAAAGCTCAGTCACCCGCCTTCAATATCGACAAGATAAATATCCCGGTCATGCTCGTTCATGGTGCCAAAGATCAGCGGGTACCTATCGATCAGATGGAGTTTTTGATTAATGAGATGAAAAAATCGGGTAAGAAACCGGAACTGGTCCTCGTAAAGCCGAAAGAAGGGCATGGCTTTCAGATGCCAGAGAATAATGTTGACCTCTATACAAAAATGCTCGACTTCCTCAGCCGACATCTCGCAACTCGAAACGTATCGCCCTGACAATCCTTTAGTAACATGCTCGGGAGCGATATCGACAAGGCGGAGCGTCTGATCGCCAGAGGCGAGATTGAGGCGGCCGCCGGGATTATTCGCCCTGCGCTCTCGAAGAACTTTGAGGATACGATGGGCTTGCTGCTCGCGGCCGATGTCGAAATGGGACGCGAGCGGAACGACAGTGCGAGGGGTTTTGTCAGCAAGGCACTCTCCTCGAACCTCGACGGGCCACGCGCCGCCCTCAAGCTGCTTCAAGTACTCGCTCGACTGAGCGAGTCCGGCCTGATGATCGAGATCAGTCGACAGATTCAGCCAAGTCAGTGGGACTCGGCCATGTCCTTAAGCCGCGTGTCACAGCTCTTGATGAGCGTCGGCGCCTTCGATGCCGCCCTCGTCTTCGCCGAGGCCGCCGTCGCCCGCGATACGAAGTTCCAGCCTGGTCTCTATAGCCTCGCCACGCTTAAGACCTTTTTCGGCGAGCATCAGGAGGCGGCGGAACTTTGTC